>Ga0310826_100472_pt1 | contig 40488 bp, 40 predicted proteins | sample WT_ome_FD_201306 | JGI IMG/M metagenome (GOLD analysis project Ga0310826, IMG submission 201306) | Sorghum-adapted microbial communities enriched on wild type (WT) sorghum from Joint BioEnergy Institute, Emeryville, California, United... ... | reverse complement strand
GTGCTGCATAGGAGCCTCCTCCTTTTGGTGTGTGTTGTTGCCAAATTTCACTCTACCAAAGGAGAGGCTCTCTTTCTATGTCCCCATTTTCCAGTCTTTACCCCTACGCAAATTTTACTCTAACGCCCGGTTCTTCAAAAATCTTTCGGTTTTTAGGATTCCCAATTCCTGCTTTTCTTTTTCACCGGGCTTTCCGGGCGGTGTCCGCGGACGGAACGGACGGGCGGTTGCGGGAGGCGGTCGCCAAATGCCGGAAAATGGCCGCCGGACGACGCCGGAGGCCGTTTCCGCCTTTTTTGATGCAAATTTACCAAGGACGGACGAATTGGGGCAGATACTTCCGCCCGCTGTCGTCCGGCGTTTTGGTAGCGCATCCAATCGCATTCTGTCGAACATTGTCATAATCGGTCCGGCGTGCTATATTACGGTCATGTTTGCAATGACAACGTTATAATGCGGGGGTCTCGGCCGTCCAGAACCGGATACGGGTACGGACGGTCCTTTCCGTTGAGGATCCGTTGAGGAGCAGATCACAGTTGGACGAATCATGGCGGGTCTTGGAACATTTGCGGCTTTGGCTTCCGGGCGGGGCGCTGGCGCTGCTCGCCGCGGGAGCGTGCGCCGCTCTTTTGTTTTCCGGGAATCCTTCGATCGGCAGGCGGATTGCCCATGTGTGCTCCGCGCTTGCCGGCGCGGCGCAGGCCGCCGCCGGAATCGTCGGACTTTCGGGCGGAACGCTGACCGTCGCCCATGTCCGGGGAGTTCTGCCTTTCACGGACATCCTGTTGCAGGTGACCGATTTCTCCGCTTTCTTTCTGCTGGTCATCGGCGCCGTCGGACTGGCGGCGACGATTTACGCGGCCGGTTACGTCAAGGCATATGAAGGGCGCCGATCCGCTCCCCTGCTCCATGCGGGCATGCTCCTGTTCATCGCCGCCATGGCCGCGGTCGTCATGGCCGGAAACGTGTTTACGTTTCTGTTGGCGTGGGAAGTCATGTCCGTCGTTTCCTTTTTCCTGGTGATGTACGAACATGAACGCCCCGGGACGAAAAGGGCGGGCTTCGTCTATGTGGTCATGACCCACATCGGCACCGTCTTCCTGACGATCGCGTTTTTTATTCTCCAACACTACAGCGGCAGTTTCGAATTCGCGCGGATGGGGCAGGCTTCCCTGCCGGCATCCGCGCAATCGCTGGTGTTTGTCCTCGCCCTGATCGGCTTCGGCACGAAAGCGGGCCTGGTGCCGCTTCACATCTGGCTGCCGCGGGCCCATCCCGCCGCGCCCAGCCACATCTCCGCCCTCATGTCCGGCGTCATGCTCAAGACGGCCGTCTACGGCTTTCTGCTGATCACTTTGCACCTGCTGCAGCCGGGTCCGGTCTGGTGGGGCATCGCCGTCCTCGCCGTGGGAGCCAATACCGCGCTGTTTGGCGTGCTGCACGCCCTCGGCGAAGTCGACAAAAAGCGGATGCTGGCCTACAGCAGCATCGAAAACATGGGCATCCTCTTCATGGGCATCGGCGCCGTGCTGGTTTTCCAGGCGACGGGGCAAAAGGCGGCGGCTTCCCTCGCTCTGGCGGCGGTGCTCTTTCACGCCATGAACCATGCCCTGTTCAAGAGCCTTCTGTTCATGGGCGCGGGGGCCGTGCTGAAAGCCGCCCATACGGCGAACATGAATTTGCTCGGCGGCCTCATCCGGCGCATGCCCTGGACCGCCTTATTCATGCTGGCCGGGTCCCTGGCCATGGCGGCCATGCCCCCGCTGAACGGTTTCGTCGGCGAATGGCTGCTCTTCCAGTCGCTTTTCGCCCTCGGATTTGACGGCCCGGCCACGGTCCTGCGCCTGGCCGGCGCCCTTGCCGTGGCCGCGCTGGCCCTCGTCGGCGCTTTGGCCGCCTTTTTGTCCGTCCGGCTCTTTGCCATGACGTTCCTCGCCGTGCCGAGGTCGGATGAGGCCAGGGAAGCCAGGGAAGCATCCCTTTCCATGCGGATCGCCATGGGGCTGCTTGCCGCCTGTTGCGTCGCGGCGGGGGTGCTTCCCTTTGTTTTTGCGGGCTCCGTCCAAAGGGCGCTGGAGCGAATCACGGGAATTTCCGGCGCATCCTCCATTCTCGAAATTTCGCCGGCAGCCGTCGGCGGCGGGACCGGCGAAATCGCGCCCGCGGCGGCGGGGCTGCTCATCCTGTGCGGGCTGGCCGCCGCCTGGGCGCTGGCGCGGGCGATCGGCGGCAACACCCGCACCGTCCGGGGCGAAACGTGGAACTGCGGCGAGCCCCTGGAGCCCCGCATGACCTACACGGCCAGCGGGTTCAGCAAGCCGATCCGCGTCGCCTTCCAGCGGCTGCTCATGCCGAGCCGCGTGCTCTACGCGGACCGGGATCCGCGCGCGCCGTATTTCGCCAAAGGATTCACCTATACGAGCCAGCTTCCCCCGCTGGTCGAAAACCTGCTCTACAAGCCGGCCATGAACCTGCTGGTCGCCGGGGCCCGTCTGTTCCGCGGCATCCAGAACGGCGTCGTGCAAAGCTACCTTCTGTATCTGCTGGCGACGCTGGTGCTCATTCTGGTCTGGCGGATCTGGAGGTGACCGGCCGTGCGCGACATGCTTTTTGAACTTCTGCAAATTGCGGTCATCGTCCTGATCGCGCCGCTGGTCACGGGGTTCATCAAAAAAATCAAGGCGCTGCTGCAGGGAAGACAGGGCCCGCGCATCCTGCAGCCCTACTACGACCTCTACAAGTACATGCGCAAGGACGCGGTCGTCTCCAAAGAGTCGTCGTGGATTTTCACCGCCACGCCGCATGTGGTCTTCGGCGCAACGCTGGCCGCCGCGGCGCTCGTGCCGGTCTTTTTGCGGGGTTCGCTGTTTTCGTTCACCGGGGATCTCGTGCTCATGGTCTATCTATTTGCGCTGGCCCGCTTTTTCATCGCCATGGCCGGGGTGGACACGGGCAGCTCCTTCGGCGCGCAGGGCGCAAGCCGGGAGATGTTCGTCTCTTCCCTGGCGGAGCCCGCGCTCTTTGTCACCATGCTGGCGGCGGCGCTGCCGGCGGGGACGACCAACCTGTCTTCGATCGTCACCCACGCCGTGGAGCGGGGATGGCCGACGTCGCCGGCCTTCTACATGATGGTCGTGGCCTTCGCCATTCTGGTGATCGCCGAGACGGGCCGCATCCCGGTGGACAACCCGGACACGCATCTGGAGCTGACCATGATCCATGAAGGCCCGATCCTCGAGTATTCGGGGAAATCGTTGGCGCTGCTCCAGTGGAGCGCGTCGATCAAGCAGGTGCTGCTCTTTTCGCTGCTCGCCGATCTTTGCTTTCCGTGGGGATTGGCGGCTTCCGCGGATGGGCCGGCCTTGCTTGCGGGTTTGGCCGTCTTCGTCGTGAAAGTGGCCGCCATTGGGGTCGCCGTGGCGTTCGTCGAAATGTCCACCGCCAAAATGCGCCTGTTCAAGGTTCCAAGGCTGCTCGGCGCCGCCCTGGTCCTGTCGCTGTTCGCCCTGACGGCGGAATATCTGATGTGAGGAGATCGGGCCGATGATTTTGACGGCAACCTCCGTGATCCTGGTGATCAGCGCCCTGCTCCTGGTCTGGGTCAAATCGATCATGAGCTCGATCAAAATCCTGGCGCTGCAATCCCTCTTCCTCGGCATCGCCTGCCTGGCGCTGGGCGCGCAGACGGGATCGGCCGAACTGTACGTGATGGCCGTGCTGACCATTCTCGTCAAGGCGATCCTCATTCCCTTTATTCTCGCCGCCACCATGCGCAAAATCAACATCCGGCGGGAAGCGGAGAAATACATCGGCCGCGGCGTCTCCCTGCTTCTGGCGTCCGGGCTTGTGGTGTTCAATTACGTGGTCACGGAACGTCTCGACCTCATTCTGCTGGTGGCCGAGATTCAGACTTTGCCCCACGCGGTCTCCATGCTGCTCATCGGCCTGTTTGTGATGGTCACCCACAAAAAGGCGATCATGCAGGGGATCGGCCTGATCGTCATCGAGAACGGCCTGTTCCTGCTGGCGCTTTCGACCGCCCTCGGGATGCCGTTTTTCGTGGAAATCGGCATTTTCCTCGACGTGCTGGTGTCGGTGATTCTGATCAGCATCCTGAGCTACCGGATGGACCAGACGTTCCGCAGCATCAGCACGGACTGGCTGCGCAAGCTGAAAGGATGACAGGCATGCTGCCGCTCTGGACTTTGCTCGTTCCGGTTGCGACCGGCGCAATTTGTTATGCGGCGAAAGGAACCCGTCTCATCGAACGGGTCCACCTTCTGGGGAGCACCGTCACTTCCGCGTTGGCGCTTGGGCTGGTGTGGAGGGTGTCCAGAGAGGGTACGCTGACGGCCTTGGAGCAATTTTTTCTCGTGGACGCCCTGGGAGCAGTCGTTCTGGCCATCATCGCCCTTGTCGGGTGGACGGCTTCCCTTTTCTCCATCGGGTATATCCGCCACGAGCTGCAGGAAGGCACCCTCGACGCCAGACAGGTGAAACAATACTACTTCTGGTATCACGTATTTCTGGCCACCATGCTGGCGGTCTGCATGGTCAACAACATGGGACTGCTCTGGGTGGCCATCGAGGCGACAACCATCGTATCGGCGTTCCTCGTGGCGCTGTACCGCAAGGGGGAAGCCCTCGAAGCGGCGTGGAAATACCTGATCCTGTGCGGCACGGGCATCGCCATCGCGCTGCTCGGCGTCATCCTGCTGTACGCGTCGGCCGTCCGCACCCTCGGGGACACACACGATGTTCATGAACTGCTCGACTGGTCATTCCTGAACAATCCGGACATTCAGCTTCAGCCCGGCGTCGTCGGCCTCGCCTTTGTCTTTCTGCTCGTCGGCCTGGGCACGAAAGTCGGTTTCGCGCCCATGCACTTCTGGCTGCCCGACGCGCACAGCCAGGCGCCGACGCCGGTCAGCGCGCTGTTGTCCGGCGTGCTCCTCAACTGCGCCATGCTGGTGCTGATCCGCTTCGCCGTGGTCGCGGGGCACACCATCGGCCTGGACGAGATCCGGCCGCTGTTCATCGGCGCCGGCCTGCTTTCGATTCTGTTCGCCTTTCCTTTTATCCTGGTGCAGCAGGACCTCAAGCGGATGCTGGCCTTCTCCACCGTCGAGCACATGGGCATCATCGCCGTGGCCGTCGGCATCGGCGGGGCGGCGGGTTACGCCGCCGCGCTGCTGCAGATGTTCAACCACGCCATGGCCAAATCGCTGCTGTTCATGGCCGCCGGGAACCTGACGCAAAAATACGGGACGAAGCAGATGGCCCGCGTCACCGGAGCGCTGCGCATCCTGCCGTTCACCGGTCCGGTGACGCTCGTCGGGGTGCTGGCGATCTCGGGGCTGCCGCCGTTCAGCCTGTTCACCAGCGAATTTTCGGTGGCCGCCGCCGGTTTCGCCGGCGGACGGCCGTGGGTCGTCGCGTTCATGCTGGCGGGGATCGCCCTCATCTTCGGCGCGATGCTGTTCCACGCGAGCCGGATGATGTTCGGGGCGGCGCGGGAGAAGCCGGCGGCCGGCGAGCTGAGCCGGTGGTCCACCTGGCCGCTTCTTCTGCCGCTCGCTTTCGTCGCCGTGTTCGGGCTGTACGTTCCTCCCGCCGTCTCCGGCCTGATCCGCCAGGCGGCGGCCATCATGACGGGAGGCTGGGCTTCATGAACATCGCCATCGAAACGCTGCGGGCGGATCGCCGTCGCCTGGCGGAAGCCGGCGAATCGCTGGGAAGCCGGCACCGGCTGCTTGCCATGGTCGCCAGCGACGAGAAGGAGCTGGGCGCCGACCGCTTTGTGCTGCGATATTTCTTCAGCGCGGGGGACGGCAAGGTGCTGGCCCTGGAAACGACGGTGCCCGAAAGCGATCCCGAATACGCCTCCCTGACGGCGCTGTTTCCCGCGGCTTCCTGGAGCGAGCGGGAGGCCTGCGACCTGTTCGGCGTGCGTCCCGCCGGCCATCCCGACCCGCGCCGGCTGGTGCTGCACGACGATTTTACCGACGGCGTTTATCCGCTGCGCAAGGATTTCCGCGGGGACCGGGTGGAGCCGCGGGTCCCGCGCCGCGAGTTCCCCTTCCCGAAAGTGGAGGGTGACGGCGTATTTGAAATTCCGGTGGGGCCGATTCACGCCGGGATCATCGAACCCGGGCATTTCCGGTTCCAGGTGATGGGGGACACGGTGCTTCATCTGGAGGCGAAACTTTTTTACACCCATCGCGGGCTGGAAAAACGGGCGGAAGGCATGGGCGTGGAGGAAGGCGTGCGGCTGGCGGAGCAGATCTGCGGCGTGTGCGCCGTCTCCCATGCGCTGTCGTATTCGCAAGCGGTGGAAGACATCGGCGGCGTGGAAGTGCCGGAGCGCGCCCTGTACCTGCGCTCCCTGTTTGCGGAACTGGAGCGGCTGTACAACCATGTCGGCGACATCGCGAACATATGCGCCGGCGTCGGCTTCGCCTACGGTTCAAACCACGGAGCCCGCTGGAAGGAAGCGCTCATGCGGCTGAACGCCCGCGTCGCGGGCCACCGCTATTTGCGGGGCACGGTGGTGCCGGGCGGCGTGGCGCGGGATGTGACCGACGGCCAGCTCGGCGACATCGTGCGCACCGTGGTGGAAGTCCGGGACAACATCCAGCAGATCGTCCACGACGCGCTGGGCAACCCCGTCGCCCACGACCGCTTCAAAAAAACCGGCATCCTGTGGAAGGACATCGCCGTGAAACTCGGCGCCGTCGGTCCGGCCGCCCGGGCTTCGAAAATCGACATGGACGCCCGCCGGGACTTCCCCCACGCCGCGTATCCGCACCTTCGCTTCGAGGTGCCGGTGCTGGAGGACGGCGACGTGCTGGCGCGGTTTGTCATCCGGGCTTTGGAGGCCAAGCAGTCGGCGGACATGATCCGGCAGATCGCCGCGAATCTGCCCGGCGGCGACATTCGCATCCCGGTGGGCGAGCTGCCGGCTTACCGCTACGGTCTCGGCATCACGGAATCCGCCCGCGGGGAAAACGTGCATTTTGTAATGACCGGACCGAACAACACGATCTGCCGGTACCGGGTGCGGTCGGCTTCCTACGCCAACTGGCCGGTCCTGCCGTATTGCGTCCCGGGCAACATCGTGCCCGATTTTCCGCTGATCAACAAAAGCTTCGAGCTATGCTACTCTTGCTGCGACCGCTGATGAAGGGGGTGTTCCCGTGCTGTACGTATTGAAACGCCTATTGAAATACGGCCTCGGCACGCTGCCGCGCAAAACCCTGCTGAAAACGCCGGAAACCCCTGCGCCCTATACGTCGGAAGAGGCCGCGCCGATTGCGCACCTTGGGCAGATGGACGACGCGGAAGCGGAGGAGCTTCGCCGCCTCCGGCGGGAGCTGCCGGAACGGATCCGCAAAGCCTTCGGCCGGTCGCTGCACATTCGCCATCTGGACGCGGGCTCGTCCAACGCCTGCGAGTGGGAGCTGACGGCCCTGCTCAACCCCGTCTACGACGTGCAGCGCTTCGGCATCGACTTCGTGGCATCTCCCCGCCATGCCGACATGCTGGTGGTCACCGGCGGCGTGACCCGCAACCTGGAAGCGGCCGTGCGCAGCACCTACGAGGCGACCCCCGACCCCAAGCTGGTGGTGGCGATCGGCGACGACGCTTGCGGCACCGGACTCATCGGCCCGACCTATGCCCACTATGGCGCCGTGGACCGGATCATCCCCGTGGACGTCTACGTCCCCGGCAATCCGCCCACACCCGTCGCCATTCTGCAGGGCATCCTCAAGGCGGTGGAAAAAAGAAAGGGCTGATGTGACGGATCTGCGCCATCACATTCGTCCCCCTCTCCTCCTCGAACCGCATCGCATAAACGATCCGTTCCGTGTACGACGGATGCGTATAGAACCACCAATAGTACAGCAGCGGCGGATTCGGGTCCTGCAGCGCCGTCGACACGAATTTGTGCGTCTGCGTAATCCGCGCCCGGCCGGATCCGGTGAGTTCCATCGCGTAGCGGTCCGCCTCCCGCTCCTGGTATCGGCTGAGCGCCATGTCCGCCGGCTGGGCGGCGAACGTCAGGAACGAGGCCAGCAGCAGAATTACGGGGATACCCGCCATGTCCGGCAATTTCCGAATGCCGAAACGCGGCCCCCACCGCCCGACGAACCGCTCGTACATCCATCCGCCGATCGCGATCAGGACAATCGCTCCGAGGAGCGCGTAAACGGTCTGGAGCAATACATGCTGCTTCACGTAATGGCCCAGTTCATGACCCAGCGTGTACCGCAGCTCCTCTTCGCTCAAATTTTTCAGCGCCGTATCCCATACCACGATGCGCAGGGTGGATCCGATGCCCGTGACTTGCGCGTTGGCGACGTTGGTGACGGAGGACATTTCCTTCTCGTACACCTGGTTCACCTTCACATTCGCGCGGGCGGCCAGATCGAGAATCACCCGCTCCGCCTTCTTGTCCGACAGCGGCTTGACGGGGTCGTAAAGCGGCGCGATCCACACCGGATAAATGAACGCATAGCACAAGCCGAGCGGGACCAGGATCAGCCCCAGCTTCAGCTTCCAGCGCCGCCGGCGGGACATGAGCCACTGCGCCGTGCCGGCCAGCAGCAGGACCGCTACGAAATTCAGAGCAAACGACAGGGCATAATCCGCCAGCCAGTCGATGTATGCCGGGGCCCTCACGCCAAAGTACACATAAACGTAGTCGTTCGCAAAGTGCAAAGGCAACGCCGAAAGCGAAGCCGTCGTCCAGACCAGAAACACATAGAGGGCATACCGGACGGCGCGGGGAAGGCGCAGCCGTTCCAGGGCCGCCTGCCACCGGGCGGCGAATCCGCCGGCGATGAGCGTCCAGAACACGAGCCATTCCCACGCGGGAATGGCGAAGGCGAACCAGCGGCGCCACACTCCCACCGTCTCGACCTTCGCGATCTGCTCGGGCGACATGTACGTAGCCGGATCGGCGGCGGTTCCGGCGTATTCCGCCGGCACCGTAACGGGCGCCGTATACACCATGTACCCCAACATCAGGGCGGCATAGACAACAAACAGCGCCAGCGCCGGCAAAACCGGCTTTTTCCGGCGGTACGCCGTCCCCGGACCCCCGATTGCTGCCATCCGTCTCCCTCCCGTATCACGTTCCAAACCCCGGCCACAAATTTCCCAATAACAGCGCAAAATCTTCCTTTCGTCCACATGATACAATAGGGCCATAGAACAGAATGAAAGCGCGAATCCTTACCTTCATTGAGGAGACGTGATTTGGATGTATATCCCCAAACACTTCGAAATGACCGACGTGCGGAAAATGATCGCTTTTATCAAAGAACACAGTTTCGGAATATTATTCTCGCAACATGAAGGGGAACCGTTCGCCACCCACCTGCCCTTTATCGTCAAAACCGATGATCAGGGCGACTATTATCTTTTCAGTCATTTCGCCAAAGCCAATCCCCACTGGAAATCCATCAAGGATCAAGTGCTGGTTGTATTCCCGGGACCGCATTCCTACATCTCGGCGGGATGGTATGAAGAAAACAATACGGTTTCAACATGGAATTATATTGCGGTTCATGTTTACGGAGATTTGATTCTGGTGGATAACGAGCAGGAGCTTGCGAAACTCCTGGAAGACACCATCGATTACTTTGAATCCTCTTTTGAGAACCCGTGGAAAACCGATTTGTCCAATGACTACAACCGCCAGCTTGCGAAGGGAATCGTAGGCTTCAAGATCAGGATCAATCGCATGGAAGGCAAATGGAAATTAAGCCAGAATCATCCGGAAGCCAGAAGAAAGAAGGTTATCGCGGAGTTGAGAAAAACAAACAACGCCGATTCCCATCGAATTGCCGATTTCATGGAGCAGGAACTGTCCCGGGGAAAACAGCCTTGAAGGGAGCGTTGGTCAATGATCGCGCTGAAAGCGCTCGCGGCCATCATCGCCGTCTATTGGTTTTTCACCCTAATCTACCACGCTTACGGGTTGAGGAAGCTTCCCAAACTGCCCCGCATCAAAGACCCGCCGGATGAGGAACCGCCGGTATCGGTGATCATCGCGGCCCGGAACGAACAGGAGGCCATCGGCAAAACCCTTGATTCACTAACGAAGCAAAGCTATCCCAACCTGGAAATCATCGTGGTCAACGACCGCTCCACCGACCGTACCGGCGACGTGGCGGAACAATGGCAAACCGCCCACCCTGCCAAAGTCAGGGTGGTCCATATCGAAACGCTGCCGGAAGGCTGGCTGGGCAAAAATCACGCCATGTACACCGGCTACCGGCATGCGCAGGGAAACCTTCTTCTCTTCACCGACGCGGATGTCGCTTTTCACCCCGACACCATCCGGTCCGCGGTGGACTATATGAGGCGGCACCAGGCGGACCATCTTTCCCTCATCCCCTGCTTTGTCACTCGATCGTTCTGGCTCAGGGGGTTTGTCCATTTTTTCGCGACGACGCTCTACCTGAACAAACACCCCTGGAAACCGAACGACGACCGCCAAACCAAAGAAGGCATCGGCATCGGCGCCTTCATGCTGCTGACAAGGGACGCCTATGAACGGATCGGGACGCACAAGCGGCTGAAACTGACGCCCGACGACGACCTGCAACTGGGCATCCGGATCAAACGGGCCGGTTTGAAGCAGCGCTACCTGATCGGAACCGGCCACCTCCGCGTGGAGTGGTACCCGAGCCTTTCCGCCGCCGCCCGGGGACTGGAGAAAAACATCTTCGCCGGGATCAACTACTCGCTGCCGGTTCTGTTTTTTGTCATTTTCGCGGTCCTGCTGTTCCACGTGTTCCCGTACATCGGAGTGCTTGCGTTCGGCGGATGGACGCGGCTGGCGCTCGGACTGGCCATCCTGTTCATGCTCGGCGTTTATTTCCTCTATACCGTCAGGGTGTCAGGCGACAAAACCCCCGATCCGCTTGTTTTGCCGCTGCATGCCGTCGTTTACCTTTTCATTTTCGCCCGGGCGTGTGTATTGACCATGAAAAGAGGCGGGATCTGTTGGCGGGACACCTTTTACAGGCTGGAGGATCTGCGGAGGGGGAACTGATGTTGTCCAAGTCCGAATCGACATTTTTCGACTGTCTCTCCTTCCCCGCTTGACTTATATTTAACCGTAGGATTCATGACAAGGAGCGATGATGAAGTTGAGAATCATCATGAAAAAATGGACGGTCATCCTGTTGGCGGCTGCCTTGAGCCTGGGCGGATTCTCCGCGGTCACCTCTGCCGAGACGCCGGTCAAGGTCGTGCTGAACGGGGATGTCCTCTCCTTCTCGGTCGACCCGATTGTTGTCAACGGCAAGACCTATGTGGAATTCCGCACGCTGTTCGGCAAGCTCGGCTACAATGTGGACTATGACAACGCCACCCGCACGATCAAGGCGACGTCTCCCGAGCGTCAGATCAAAATGACCCTGGGCAAGGACACGGTGCTGGTGGACGGAAACCCCGTCGACGGCAAGGGCGAAATCCGGCTCGTCAATGGCCGCACGATGGTGGGCGTGCGCTTCGTGTCCACGTTGTCCGGAAAAGAAGTGGACTGGGACGGTGCCACGAACACCGTGACGATCCGGGACACGGGGCCGTCCGGGGACGAAAAATCCGTTCTGGACTTTTTCGACAAGATTCTCGAGCTTGAAGCGGCAAAAGACAGAGACGGTTTGCTCGCACTGTTCACGGAAGATTCCCCAATTGACCCGGATATGTTGCTCCTCGATCTGGAGCGGATCCAGACGAAAACCACCTACGAAGAACTTGTCATCGATTTTCTTTCCGACTCGGAGGCCATCGTCAGAACCACGGAAATCACCGAAAAGATCGGCGGCGACAGCTTTTTTGTGAACAACCGGGCGCAGTACCGGTATACGTTGCACAAGAAAGACGGCCATTGGAAAATTTATGATCTCGAATTGCTCGATGCGGAAATTTACAACCCGTACGGGCTGTTCGACCAGGCCGTCACCGTCCCGGATGATGTATCCGCCGCGCTGCGGTCGGTGTTGGAAAAGCAGTTCCAGGCGACCAAAGATGAAGATCTGGATACCATTATGGCAATCCTATACTTCGAGGACGAGGAAGAGAAGTACGCGGTATCGGAGATCCTTCAGGAGCAGTTCGAACTATTGGACACCACAACTATTTTGGAAAAATTTGCTGTAGTGGAATACAACGGTTCGGACGAAGCGGTTCTGCTTCTTGCCATCGAACAGGAAACGGTCGCCGGAGACGAATCTTCCAAATTCAGAGCGATCATTCAAGGCGGCGCCTGGAAAGTCGACGGAAACTGGCTTTTGGACGCATGGTTCCAAGTATTGTACAGCGAGCCTGCAGAATAAGGCGATGAAAACATCGGCCATCGTTTCGGGGATTGCCCCCGGGAATGGCTGTTTTTCTTGCTGTAGGGTACCGATGAATTCGAACATTCGCCTTCGTCTGTATTTGTGAAAAAACCAAAATCCCAAGGAGTGTGCATGAAACATGGCGCTGACTTCCAGACAGATTTATGTGAACCTGCATGTGAAGGATATCGAACGGACCATGAACTTTTTCGCGGGGCTCGGGTTCGAGTTCGACATGCGGTTCACCGACAGGGAAAAAGCCGCTTGCCTCGTCATTGGCGAAAACATCTATGCGATGCTGCTCAAGGAAGACTACTTCAAGACATTTACGAAACGGGAAATTGTCGATACGGAGAAGCACGCCCAGCTTACCGTCGCGCTGGCGGCCGAAAGCCGGGAGCAGGTGGACGAAATCGTGAAAAAGGCGGTCTCCCTGGGCGGCAAAACCTTCACCGACCCCATGGACCACGGGTTCATGTACCAGTGGAGCTTCCAGGACCCGGACGGCCACATCTGGGAACTCGGATATATGGATCTGAAGGCGCTGGAAGAACTTTCGAAACAACAGCAAGGGTAACATGGAAGTCTGGGGGGAACGCGCCGTTGGGTGAAATCATCCTCACCATGCAGATGTCGCTGGACGGCATCGTATCCCGGCCGGAAGAGTGGATGACCCTCAGCGAAGAAATTCTCGAGGACCATGTGACTTACTACGAGACGGTGGACGCGGTGGTCTTCGGCGGCAACACCTACGAGGGATTGGAGCAGTATTGGACAGCGGCGGAAGTTTCCTCGGAATCCCCGATGGAACGCGCCTTGGCCAAGCGCCTGAACGACCTCCCGAAATTTATCCCGACCCGTTCGAAGTTCGACCTCACCTGGCGGAATGCGAAGGCCATCCGCGTCATCGACGACGAATCGTTCCTTCGCGAATTGAACGGGCTGAAGAGCCGCATGGGCAGGATATCCGTGGAAAGCGGAATCCGGACATGGCATCGGTGCCTTCGGCATCAGCTGTACGACACGCTGTGGGTGCTGGTGCATCCCGTGATCGCCGCCGAAGGCGACAGGCTTTTTGATTCGGTCCGCGAGTTGCGGAGGTTGAAACTGGCAGACCGCAAGACCTACCAAAACGGCGTGGTCGGACTGCGCTATCAGAAAGCCTAAATTGTCATGAAAAGGCCCGCCTCCGTCGGCGGGCCGCTTTTACTCCCCTGCCATTTCCTTCAGCAGGAACCGCACATTCTCCTCATGGCACTTTTTCAGACTTCTTGAATACCTGTACCGGGCAATCAAGTGTTCATGCTCCTGCCTGGACCGAATGGCTTCTTTGAGGCTGGTGATATAGTGAAGGCTCTCATTTTTTCTTTGCAGGATTTCCTCATGGCCGAATGCAACATGCCCGTGTCCCGGAACCATAATTTCAATCCGATGCTTGGACAGTATGGCTTCCGTTTTTTCCAGCGTTTCCATGTAATCCTGCGAGCTTGAATAAATGAACGGAAATTCAACATCGGACAGATAGTCCCCGGCAATCCAGATGCCCAGGGGTTCGACCACCGCAAAAATTCCGTCATCCGTATGCCCTTTTGCCTCATAAAAGGTGAGCGCGGTGTTGCCGATCTCCAGCCGCTGGCCGTCTCTCTCCACCACCACATCCGCTTTCGGATAAATCAGCGGGGTTTTGCGATCAATGTAATACTCGTCATCAAAGGCTCTCGCTTGTTCGAGAATTTCCTCGGAATTTTTCGATTGAAAAGCTTCGCTGGCGATGACCGCGGCTTCCGGAAACGCCCCGGCCCCCACGACATGGTCCCAGTCGGAATGGGTTATGATGAGATAGACCGGGCGGCTCCCCCGGATGCCCGTCACATATTCCCGAATTTCCTCCACTTCCGAGGGCAGGATGCACGGATCGACGACAATCACGCAATCTTCGGTCTGGATCACAGCGGATGTGGTTTTATAAAGCCGGCTTTCAAATATGGCGATATGGTCGTTTTGGTATTGGATCATGTTTTTCGCTCCAATGGCAATCATTACGTTTATATTATCACAACTCCGTCATTCGGGATGATTTCCCGTGGCCGCCCCGACCAGGAAAGGGGTCGTCACGTTGTGGTAGAGCAGGTGCATCGACATCCCCCAAGCCGCATGTTCCAGCACATGGCAGTGATCCATCCAGATGCCCGGGTTGTCGGCGCGAAAGGCCACTTCATACATTTCGCCCGGTTCCACGAGCAAGGTATCGAGCCAAAGCGGGCTGCCCTTGTACGGCCGGCCGTTGCGGCTGAGCACGAACACATGGTGTCCATGCAGATGCATGGGGTGATATACCAGCGACCGATTGACGATGCGCGTCTTGACGAGCTCGCCTTCTTTCACCACATAGGTCGGCGTGTGCGGGAATACTTCACCGTTGATGGTCCACAGGGCGTTCGCGCGTCCGTTGTAATACCCGAAATAGAATTGGTCCAGCACCATCAGAAATTCCCGATCAAATACGGTGGTTTCGTCGAAGGGCGCCGGAGCGGGGGAGCCGTACTCCAGCGGGTCCAAAATTTCGCCTCCCATCCGCGTGTCGGGGGTTCCCCGCCCATCCCCGCCGAAGACGAGGTAATGGTCGGCTTCTGGCCCTTCCCCGTGCACCGCCAGCGTGACCGGATGGCCGGGCATCGTGAAGGTCACGTCGTAACGGCCGCCGCCGCCGATTTTCAGCCGTTTGCCGGCCACTTCTTCCGGCTGGTGGATGTCCCAGCCGTCCATCGCGGCGACCCGGAATGGGGTTCCGTTCAGGGTAAAGACTTTGGTCAGGCTGGCGCTGTTCACCAGCCGGAGCCTCACTTCCGTGCCCTGCTTGATGGTATTGCCCGACACCGGATCCGAAAGATGCAGGATGGTGGCTTGCCCCTCCGGTGTTTCCCAGTCGTGGGAGAACACCGTGATGTCCGCCGTTTCGCCGCCCGGTTCAAGATCCGCCTCTTTCCCGCCGGCGGGCAGGATGATGAAGGCGCCGAACAACCCCTTGGCGACCTGCACCGAGGACGTCTGATGGGAATGGTACCAGTGGCTTCCCGTTTCATTGACGACAAAGCGATAGGTGTGGGACTCGCCGGGCATGACGGCATCCTGGGTCACGCCCGGCACTCCGTCTTCCGCGTTCGGCACGTCGATCCCGTGCCAATGGACGGTAACGCCCGCTTCAATATCCCGGTTGATCAGCGTGACTTCGACCAGATCCCCTTCCCGAACCACCATTTCGGGGCCGGGCACCTGGCCGTTGAACGTCCACGCTTCAACGGTGTGCCCCGAGGGGAGATCGATTGTTTTTTTCTGCGCAACGAGCGTAAACCGTTTGTCCGGTTCGCCGGAGCGCGGGCCTGTCAAATCCGTGACGCTGACGGTCTGGCTTCCATCCGCCGCCATGACGTGATGACGGCCATGACGGTCATGATGGCCGTGATGGCCCATGGATGCGGCAAGCGGCAATACGGTTCCCCTGCCAAATTCGAAGGTTTCGGGATGGACCATGGACATGGACGGGGGGAATCTGCTGGCCTCTCGCGCCCACGGATTCCAAGCCGCCAGCGCAAGCACGGCCGAGAGGACGAAGATCGCGCTTCTTCGCGCCATGGTCCGGATTCCTTGACCGCGAGTTCGGATGGCCAGCGCTCGCCGCCAATGATAGGCATACAAAACAACGGCGCTAAACACCAGGACCGCAAGCGGTATCGCGAACTCCCGGAAATCCGGGATGGAGGGAATATCGAACAGCACGAGCCAGACCACAATCAGGGTTCCCAGCAGCATCGCGTGGATGGAATTGACCATCAAAACCAGCGATTTGACGGACACGGACGCGTGCGCGCTTAAAGCGGGCCAGGCGAAGCCGCCGACCAACAGCGCGGGCAGGATCAGCAGCGGAAACATGACGGAAAAGCGGTCCATGACAAAATCCCATCCCAGCGTCAGCAGGACCGCCGTCTGGAGGGCACACCACAAAAACAGCAGGATCAAGCCCGTCCATACGCCGATGTGCGTGGCGCGCCTCCATCGGGAGACCCGGGTCAGCCCCAGCGTCGCATATTTCAATCCGTTTGCCGCCCAGGCGGCCGCGCCCCAAGCCACCGCAAGGAAAAAAAGCAGAATCAGTTCCAGACCGGAAAAGAGAAGGAACGTCATCTTGCCGGAAACCTCCGTTTTAGTCGTCCGGTCATGCGCGCCGCATGTAGGCGCGAACCGCGAGCGGCGCGAAAACGACCGCAATGGCGGCGGCGCCGAGGAGAGATACGGCCAGATGCCAGCCGAATGTCCCCTCGCTCACCAGTTCGCGGACGGCCGAAACGAGATGCGAGACCGGGTTCACGTTTACGAATTTCTGGAGCCAGCCCGGCATGGTGTGAACCGGCACGAAGGCGTTGGAAAGGATGGTGAGCGGCAGCAAGATGATGATGGAAACGCCTTGCACGGTGGAGGCGGTGCGCGCCACCACGCCGAAAAAGGCGAAAATCCAACTGATGCACCAGGCGCACGCCATGACGACGGCACCCGCCAGGGCGACGTAGCCAAAGCCGGCACCGGGACGGTATCCCATCACGTATCCGATGGCGAAGGTCAGCACCGTCGCGAAGGCATACCGGACCGTATCCGCCAGAAGGGCGCCGGCCAAAGGGGCGATGCGCGCGATGGGCAGCGATCTGAACCGGTCGAAAACGCCTTTGTCCATGTCTTCCCGGAGCTGCACGCCGGTGACGATGGAAGCGGTGATGACCGTCTGCACGAGGATGCCGGGAATGATGACCGTCAGATAGCTTCGCACGTCGCCCGAAATGGCGCCGCCAAACACATAGGCAAACATCAGCGTGAACAAAATGGGCTGCAGGGTGACGTCAAACAGCTGCTCGGGCGTGTGCCGGACTTTCAACAGTCCCCGGTAAGCCATCGTCAAGGATTGGCGGACGACCTGTCCGAAACCCGGAGTCTTCGTCATGAGACCACCTTCTCCCGTTCTTCTTCCGCGGGACGGCCGGTGATGGCCATGAACACTTCATCGAGGGTCGGCTTCCGCACGCTGATCTCGGCCAGCGCGATCCCCCGGTTCCGGAGGGCGATCAGCAAATCGGCCAGCTGATCGGCGCCGGCCATCGGCGCGGTGATCATGCCCGCTTCCGGCGTCACATGGGATCGGACGCCCAGCACCTGCTCCACGGTTTGCCGGGCCTGGACCATGTCCTTGTCATCCCGGACTTTGAGTTGCAGCGAGGACGTGCCGACCGAAGACTTCAGTTCGTCCGCCGTTCCTTCCGCCACCACCCGGCCCCGATCGATGACCGCGATGCGGTCGGCGAGCTGGTCGGCTTCGTCGAGATACTGTGTCGTGAGCAGCACGGTGGTCCCCTTTCGCACCGAATTCCGGATGTATTCCCACATCATCGCGCGGGTGCGCGGATCGAGGCCGGTGGTCGGTTCATCCAGGAAGAGCAGCGGCGTTTCCACAATGAGACTGGCCGCCAAATCCAGCCTTCGCCGCATGCCGCCGGAAAACTGTTTCAACGGACGGCGGGCGGCTTCCGTGAGACCGAACCGATCCAAAAGTTCCGCCGCTCTCCGGCGTGCCTCGGAGCGACTTAACCCGAGCAGACGGGAGAAAATGATCAGGTTCTCATAAGCGGTCAGCGATTCGTCGACGGTGGCGTACTGCCCGGTCACGCTGATCAATTGGCGGACGAGATGCGGCTGCCTGACCGTGTCGAAACCGAAGATCCGCGCCGTCCCCGCATCCGGCTTGAGCAGCGTGGCCAGCATCCGGATGGTCGTGGTTTTTCCCGCCCCGTTGGGCCCCAGCACACCGTAGATCGTGCCGGATCGCACCTTCAGGTCGACACCGTTCACCGCCGGATGGCCGCGGAAATATTTTTGAAGACCGCGGGCTTCAATGGCCCACTCGGCGTCGGGCGCCGGGAGCGGGTGTGTGTGTTCCATGGAAACTCCCTCCTGTGCCGAATCCGATTTCGGGGACAGGATAGAATTTTTTTGTAAACAGAACTTAAACGGGATTGACATTTTGGCACTCATGGAAAAAGATAGGGAAACAAAAAAGGTGCAAGCGGGGACTGGTGCAAGTGGTCAACGTGCTCGTCGTGGACGACGATCCGCACATCCGGGAGCTCGTCCGGCACTTTTTGCAAAATGAAGGCCTGACGGTCCATGAGGCGGCCGACGGCGTTGAAGCGCTGGCGAAGCTGGAGTCGGTGAAGGTATCCCTTGTCATCCTGGACATCATGATGCCGAACATGGACGGCTGGGAGCTGTGCGGCAACCTGCGGGAACATTACGATTTTCCGCTGCTCATGCTGACGGCCAAGGGCGAAACGTCCCACAAAATCAAGGGATTCCGGCTCGGCACGGACGATTACCTCGTCAAGCCGTTCGAGCCGCCCGAACTGGTCGCGCGGGTGAAAGCCCTGCTGAGGCGATACCGCATCGCCGTGTCCCGGCAGGTGCGGATCGGGGAAGTGACGCTGGATCGCGGGACGTTCGAAGTGACGGTCGCGGGCGAGCGCATCACCATGCCGCCCAAGGAATTCGAACTGCTGTTCAAGCTGGCCAGCTATCCGGGACAGACCCTGACGCGGGAGCGGTTGATCGAAGAAATTTGGGGCTATGATTTCGAGGGGAACGAGCGGACGCTGGACGTGCACATCAACCGGTTGCGCGACCGCTTTCCGGAAGAAAGGCATTCGTTCCGGATCGCCACGGTTCGCGGGCTCGGCTACCGGTTGGAGGTGCGTTCGTGAAAAACATCCGGAAACATCTCCGTTTTCTGTCCGCCCTGCTGATCTTCATGTTTTCTCTGGGTGTCTGCTGGACGGCCGCTTTTTTCCTCACTTCGCTGCTTTATTCCCGGATCGGCGGACAGCCGCCCGACCTCGCCCGGTTCCTCGTGGATGCGACGCTCGGTTTGCTGATCTTTGCGGGCGGACTCGCGGCGCTTTCCCGCATCGCTTTCCCCAGGCACATGGCCGGGTTCCATGCGCTGACGGATGCGATGCGGAGGCTGTCGCGGGGCGATTTCAACGTGAAGCTGCAAGTGAGGACGGAAGAGGACGGCCAGTTCGGCCGGCTCGTCCAATCGTTCAACGACATGGCCTCGCAGCTTAAGGCCCTGGAAGACATGCGGCAGGAATTTATCTCCAACGCCTCGCACGAGATTCAGTCGCCGCTGGCGTCCATCGGCGGCTTTGCCCGCGCCCTGCGCAGCGACCGCCTGAGCGCGGAGGAACGCGGCCGCTATCTCGACATTCTTGAAACGGAAAGCAAACGGTTGTCCCGGCTCAGCGACAATTTGCTCAAACTGGCTGCGCTCGAGTCGGAACATCCTCCTTTCAGGCCGGAGCGCTACCGGCTGGACCGGCAGCTGCGGGAGGCCGTGCTTGCCTTCGAGCCGCAGTGGCTGGACAAGTCCATGAACATGGAGGCAGATCTCGAGGAAGCCGAAATCGTCGCCGATCCCGAGCTGATGAGCCAGGTGTGGTGGAATCTGCTCCACAACGCCATCAAGTTCACGCCGGAGGGGGGAACGATCGGCGTCCGTTTGCGCCTGTCCGGCGATGCGGCGGAGGTTCGCGTTTCCGACACCGGCATCGGCATCGGGGAGGAGGACCTGCCGCGCATCTTCGAGCGTTTCCACAAGGCGGACAAATCGCGCAGCCGCGCCGGCGGGGGAAGCGGACTCGGGCTGTCCATCGTGAAGAAGATCGTCGAGCTGCATCACGGTTCCATCGAAGTGCGGAGCAAACCGGGCGAGGGAACCTTGTTTACGGTACGCTTGCCATTGGGACGATGAACGGAAAACATAGAATTGAAATTGTAATTCTAAAATGAGTAAACTGGAAAAAATTCGCCATTAAGGCAGGGATATGTATGAATTTTGACAGCGTTACCATTGTGGTGCGAAACATGAAAAAAAGCCTTGAATTTTATAAAGAGATCCTCGGATTCTCGATTGTCGGCGAATCGGAGATGTTTTCGGAACTCACGCCGGGCGATTTTAAACTTGGTCTGCATATTGCAAACGAACACATGAATCCGCAAGCTGGTGATTTTTGGATGGGATTGGCCGTATGTTTTGCAGATGATCGGGGTGATCGCCGCGTTTGACCTTGTCGCGATGGCGATCTCTGTGAAAATTTTGCGGAAAGGTTTGACGGTGAGCTGATCGGATGAATAGCATGTCGGAGCGAACAGTCCGGAAATGTTCGCCCCGAAGTTAAAGAAGCTTTCTGCGATATCTTCGATGTTTGTGGATAAACGGCGTGGAGCAGACGGGCGTACGGGATCAAGGTCACCCCACTCGGACAGTCCGCATGGCTCCCTGGTGCTTCACACCCGAACGATCCGGTAATACGTCCGGGCCGTCAGCATGTAGATCATCGCGTAGCACACGCCGAACACCAGAATGGTGATCGCGGTGCAAAGCATGTACAACGTCACGTTGTTCAGATTGAGGAGGGCGAGCAGGCGGCTTACGGCCGGGAACGCCGCGGCGATGTGAATGACGGCCATGACGAGGGGCAGAAAGAATACGGACAGCACCTGGAATCGGATGGCTTTTTTGATCTCGTCATGGCTCAGGCCCACCTTCAGCATGATCGCGAAGCGCGCCTTGTCGTCGTATCCCTCGGAAATTTGCTTGTAGTAAATGATGAGCACCGTCCCGAGGAGGAACAGCGCGCCCAGGAACAGCCCGAGGAAAAACAGCACGCCGTACAACGAAAGGAAGACCTCCCTCGCTTCCTCGCGCCCGGACGCATAGCCACTGACGGGCAGTTCCTTCAGCTTGGATTTCAGGGCGGACACCAGCTGGAGCTGAGCCTCCCCCCCGGCCTCGATGTCAAAAAGATAGTTGTAGGAGTATCCCGCTTTTTCCCCTCGCAAGGATTGAACCGCGCGGAACAATTCCTGCTCGTTCGCCGCGATCACCACGTAAATTCGCGCCATCAGGCGGTCGGTGCTTTCGAGAAACTGCTCCACCGTCGCCAACTTGTCCAGATGGCCGCGGATGCGCAGGGAAATGCCGTTCAGATCCACCGTGTCGCCGGGAATCTCCCCTTTGATCGCATGCAACATCGCTTCCCCTTCGGCCAATTCCACGTTCGCGTCTTCGAGCCGGTTGTATTCATCCGCGGTCAAAAGCAGAATCATGGCGGCGTTCCGCATGGTATAACCGGGCGTGCGGATTCCCGTGAACGAGCTCCCATCCTGGAGGGTCATCTGCGACACATAGCGCATGGTGACCGGGTTGCGGACGGCCAGACCTTCCCGTTCCACGGTTTCGGCCACCGCCGCCTCCAGCGCCCGGATCTGTTCGTCGTCGGCGTCATGGGCCGATACGGAAATTTCCCGGAAGTACTGGGTGCGCAGCACGTCCTCCAGGCCGACGTACAGGGACACCGTGGACGACAGCATGATGATGACCGCGGTGGACAAAATGCAGATGCTGGCCAGCCCCGCGGCGTTCTGCTTCATCCGGTAAATCATCCCGGACACGGCGATGAAGGGATTGGTGCGGTAGTAAAACTTTCTGTTCCGTCGCAGCATTTTCAGGATCGCGATGCTGCCCGCCGTGAACAGCCCGTACGTGCCGACGATGACGAGAAGCACCGCGACGAAGAACAGCCCCACGACGGCGAGCGGCGATTCGGTGGTGATGGCGATGTAGTACCCGCTGGCCAGCGCGGCCGCACCGACGAGGGCAATCAGCCATTTGGTGCGGGGTTCCTTTTCGCCGACGTTGCCTCCCTTGAGGAGTTCCACCGGCTTGGATCGGTACACCTGGAAGGCGTTGTAGAGCAGGTTGAGCAGAAACACGCCGCCGAAAAACGGCACGGTGATGGCTACCGCTTCCGTCGGCACTTCGAAGCCGAAGGACGGCTTCACCTTCAGGATGTTCAGGAAAAGCAGCAGGGCGGCCTTGCTGAACAGCACGCCGGCGGCGAGCCCCAGCGCGATGCACAGAAAGCCGACGAACACCGTCTCCAGCAGCATGATGCGGGCGATGTGCTTTTTCTCCATGCCCAGGATGTTGAACAGCCCGAACTCTTTTTTGCGCCGCTTGATCACGAAGCTGTTGATGTAAAGGAGCAGGATGAAGGCGAAAAAGCCGGTGACGATGGCGCCGAGATACAGCACGGTACGCAGGATGTCGCTGTCGCTCATGCCGCGGACTTCCCGGGAGAACAGCAAAAACAGCATGTCGTAAAACATCATGACAGTGGCGGAGCTGGCGAGCACATACGGGAAGTAGGTTTCGGCGTTTTTGCGGATGTTGCTCATTGCCAGCCGGGCGTAAAACCAACTACGCATGTCCGCCACCGCCCGTCGCGATCACGGTCAGCGTGTCGGAAATGTTCTGGTAGAACTCGTGCCGGGTCCGGTTCCCCCGGTAGATCTGGTGGAACACTTCCCCGTCCTTGATGAACATGACCCGGTTCGCGTGGCTGGCCGCCTTCACGCTGTGCGTGACCATGAGGATCGTCTGCCCCTGGCGGTTGATTTCGCCGAACAGCTCCAGGAGCTCGTCGCTGGATCGGGAATCCAGGGCGCCCGTCGGCTCGTCGGCCAGAACGATGCGGGGATGGGTGATGAGCGCCCGGGCGACGGCGGTTTTCTGCTTCTGTCCGCCGGACACTTCATACGGGAACTTGTCCAGCAGGTGCCCGATGGCCAGCGTGCGGACGATCGGTTCGAGCCGGCCGGTCATCTCCTTGTAAGATTTGCCGGCGAGCACCAGCGGCAGGAAAATGTTGTCGCGAATCGTGAACGTATCGAGCAGGTTGAAATCCTGAAACACAAAGCCAAGCTGATCCCGCCGGAACGCGGCGAGGGCTTTTTCCGGAATGTCGGTGACCCGCTTGCCTTCGAGCAGCACTTCCCCGCTGGTCGGTCTGTCCAGCGTGCCCAGAATGTTGAGCAGGGTGGTCTTGCCCGAACCGGATTCCCCCATGATCGCCACGAATTCGCCTTCTTCCACGGTGAACGTGACGTTCGACAGGGCCTGAACCGGATGCTTGCCGAAGCGGGTGGTATACACTTTTTTGAGATTCCGCACTTCAAGAAGCGCCATGACAGCTCCTCCTTCCCCGGTTTCAGCAACCCCATCGTACAAAAAAAGAAAATGCGGCGCCTTAAGATTGGCTTACATTTTCTTCGGGAAACTTACAATTTTGCAAGGTTGGCCCCCGGCCCGGCTATTCCACTTCCAGCGGCGCGGCGTCCAGGCCGAGGATGACCTTCGTCCCTTTGCCCAACTCGGACTCGATCTCGATGGTGTGGGACAGCCTGTCCATGATGCGCTTGCACAGGTACAGCCCGATGCCGGTGGACTTCTTGTCGGCGCGGCCGGCGAAGCCGGTGTAGCCGTGCTCGAACACCCGGGGCAGATCCGCGGGGTCGATGCCGATGCCGGTGTCTTCAATGACCAGCGCGTTCGGCCGGGAGGGATGCATGTAGATCGAAATTTCGCCTTGGTGGGTGTATTTCAGCGCGTTGGACAGGATCTGTTCGATAACGAACACGAGCCATTTTTCGTCCGTGAGGACGGTTGCGCCCAATGGTTCGTAGTTCAGCTTGATTTGCTTGCGGATGAACGAAGGGGCGTATTTGCGCACCGCCTGCTTCACGCACTCGTCAAGGGACACCGTGCGGAACACGAAATCCGTGGAAGTGCCCCCGAGCCGGATGTATTGCAGCACCATTTCCGTATACTGCTCGATGCGGAACAGCTGCTCGGACAGCTCGTTTTTGTCGGGGGTGCCGTCGCTCTGGAGCAACAGCCGCATGGCCGCAATCGGGGTCTTGATCTGGTGCGTCCAGATGGTGTGATACTCCGTCATTTCCCGATACGTGCGGTCCTTTTCGTAGACAATGGCACTACGCTCTTTGTCAAGCAAACGGATCAGTTCCTGGTAATCCCGCTCGATCAGGTGAGAGGCTTCCGGCAAGGGTACGTCGGGTACGGAAATTTGCCCGCGCAGGGCTTCCAGGGCCTGGTGCTTGCGGATGAACTGCCGAAAGCGAATCGAACCCAGGACGATCAGAAAAAGCAGGGTGATTGCCGACGCGTAGCCGACCGGTTCCGGCGGCAGCCGGTAAAGGGCGAACACGATTAGAAAGATGCCCGCCGCTCCCGCTGCCGCAACGATCGTGAGGAGGTTTTGGCGCAAAAAGGCGCCAAGCAGTTTCAAACGGTTCATGGTCCTTCCACCAGATAGCCGAGGCCTTTTTTCGTGACGATCCAATTCTCCAGACCGACGTCCGCCAGCTTTCGGCGCAGGCGCGTGATGTTGACGGTCAGGGTGTTGTCGTCGACGAACTGGTCGCTTTCCCACAGCCGCTGCATCATTTCCTCGCGCGAGACGACCCGGCCGGCATTTTCCATGAGCAGCTGCAAAATTTTGAAATCGTTCCGGGTGAGTTCAATCTTGCGGTCCCGATACATCAACGTGGCGTCGTTCAGGTTCAGCACGACGCCGCCCAGCTCCAGGACGTGAACCTGTCCCTGAAAGGAATAGGTGCGGCGGAGCAGCGCCCCGACCTTGGCCGTCAGCACGTGCAGATCGAAGGGCTTGGCGATGAAGTCGTCGCCGCCCATGTTCATCGCCATGACGATGTTCATGTTGTCCGAAGCGGAGGAGATGAACATGATCGGCACCTTGGAAAATTTTCGGATTTCGCTGCACCAGTGGAATCCATTGTAGAAGGGAAGCGCGATGTCCAGCAGCACCAGATGCGGATCCCGCCTGCGAACCTGATCCGCCACGTCGCGGAATTCGGTCAGATAGGCCGTGTCGTAACCCCATTGGCCAAGGTGGTCGCTGATCGCTTTGGCGATGGTGAGATCGTCCTCGACGACGACAATTTTGTACATGGCCCGCCCCTCCTGAGAATACCTTACCACCATTGGAGGTCAATGTGTAAGGGGCACCGCTTTCCGCCTGACGCTGTAATACCTCATCCCCGCCGGGATCCCTTTGATCTCCAGAACGCCCGCATAAATGAGCTCCCTCAGCCGGTATTCGAAATAGGAATCGCCGATATCCTGATCGCAGTCTCCGATTGCGGTCCCGATCACGCGGGCGGCTTTCACGTACCCCTCGGCATCAGCGATGCGGTCCAATGTTTCCAGCAGAAACGGATCAAAAAAATCCGCTGGTACTTCCCGTACCGTATCGTTCTCGAAAATGCGCAGCACTCCGCCTTGTTCCACAATGGCCTCCCATTCCTCCGCAAGCCGGCGGACGTCGGCGGCGGACAGCAGTTTTTGGCCATCGGTGCGCAAGAGCACTTCTTTCAACATGTCCGGCGCGATCTCTCCAGATCGTCTGTACGTGATGAAATGGTCCGGGCGTCCCTGAAGTTCCTCCGAGATCGCGCAGGCGTCGCATATGCGGACGGTGTTGGGTTTATGCCGGAGCAAATGCAGCGCGTATCGCTTGCCCGTCTGTTCGGTTACACTGCGGCTGGCCCAGACGATGATTTCCGCCTGTTCCGGGATGCTGTGCAGATTATGCAGCAATCTGCCGTATTCTTCTTCCGGATCACCGTCATCCCCGAGCGCGGAAGAGGCAATGTTGTGCCGTAACCAGTCGCGTCGGGACTGCCGACCTTCCGGAGTATCAAGACGGCCGATGGGACCGATGGCGAAATTGTCGCTGATCGTGACAAGTTTGTGGGCGTCTGACAGGCCAAGCTCCCGAAGTGCCAGTTTCATGCCGCCCGCAAAGGAATCGCCCGTTACGACATGGATATGGGTGCAGCCGGGGGCGGGATCCCACAGGGTTCGTTCCTCGTCATCCGCCGCCGTCAGTCGGTCGTAAATCCCGATCAGTCCGTCGATGGCGCCATCGACAGGTTTGCCGTTTTCCTTCTGTTCTTTCAGCCGCCAAATATATTGCAAAACCAATCCGAGACAAGACTTCAACTCTTCGCTGCTTAAGACATGGACGGCATGTTTGATTTCGAAACGTTCTTTCATTTGACTGGCTCTCCTTTCTTCAACCTCTCCGCCTGCCGGGCCAGCACCTGGATCGAGCGCTCGAGGTAATCGAGGATCAGCCGGAGCTCGTCTTCATTGTAACGGGAAAACAGCCCAGCCATCGCTTCGCCGAGCGGACCGAAGATGTCCGCGAGCGGCTGCAGATTTTCCGGGACCGGTTCGACGTAGACGATGCGCAGATCGTTCGGGTCCTTCGCCCGGCGGACGAAGCCGGCTTTCTCCAGCCGGTTGATCACGCTGGTGATGGCGCCCGTGGTCAGCCCCGTGAGATCGGCCAGCTGCCCGGCCGTCGCCCGGCCCATGGACAGGACAAGATCCAGGCATTTGTGGTCGGTGATGTGCAAGCCCAGATATTTGGCGGCCGCCTGGTGGAAAAACACGGTCTGGGTCGAGAGCCGCCGGGATGCCTCCAGCAGGGAATCGTACAGTTCCGGCGGAGCCGGTTCGCGGCGATGCATGGACGATCCTTCCTCCCGCATGTTGTCATGACTCCGTCCAAAGTCCGGGATCAAGTTCGGCCTTCGGCCGGTGCAAGAAACTTCGCGTTCCGGTTAAGATGGAGTGGAAAGCGGAAGCTTGACGGCAGATATCTTAATTATTAAGATAAGGGATACCGCCCGCGCATGCAATGGCCGGTCAGCTGCGCGGCGATATCTTAATAATTAAGATAACATCCGGATGGGCTTGATATTCAAGGAGGTTGACGATTCCATGAAAAACCGGAAAGCCATCATTGTCGGCTGCGGCATCGCCGGACCCGCCACAGCAATCTTTCTGAAACGGGCCGGGTACGAGCCGCACATCTATGAGGCGCAGCCCGGCCACGACGATTACGCCGGTCTGTTCCTGAATGTGGCGCGCAACGGCATGCGCATTTTGAAGGAGCTGGGCGTGGACGGCCGCGTCCGGGCGGAAAGCATTGAACTGCGCGCCATGACGTTTCGCAGCGGCAGCGGCAAATGGCTGGGCAGAATCGAAGATCCGTCCGGCGAGCCGCAGGGGTTCACGGTCAAGCGGGGCTTCCTGCACAGGGTGCTGCGGGAAGCGGCGCTTCGGGAAGGCATCCCGATCGAGTTCGGCAAGAAGCTGACGGAACTCAAGACGGCGGGCGGCCGGGTGACCGCCGTCTTCGAAGACGGGACCTCCGCGGAAGGCGGCCTGCTCGTCGGCTGCGACGGCATCCATTCGCGCACGCGTCGGCTGATCCTTCCCGACGCCGCGGAGCCGGATTACACGGGCCTGATCAGCTTCGGCGGCTTTGCGCGCGGCGTCGATATCCCGCCGGAACCTGCCCAGCACATGGTGTTCGGGAAGAAGGCGTTTTTCGGCTACCTCGTCAAGACGGACGGCGAGATTTACTGGTTCGGCAATCTCGATTATCCGGGCAGGCCGACGCGCAAAGAGCTGCAGTCCATCCCGCAGGAGCAGTGGCGCCGGTTGATCGGCGATCTGTACCGGGGCGAAATCCGTCCGATTCCGGACATCATCCGGACGACGGAAAGCGAGATCGGCGTCTATCCGATCTACGACCTGGTCTCCGTTTCCGCCTGGCACAAAGGGCCGGTGGTGCTCATCGGCGACGCGATCCATGCGACCTCGCCCAACGCGGGGCAAGGAGCTTCACTGGCTTTGGAGGACGCGATGGTGCTTGCGAAATGCATCCGGGACAACACGGACCTGGAAGCGGCGTTCCGTCAATTCGACCGGCTGCGCCGGGAAAGGGTGGAGAAGATCGTCAGGTATTCGCGCAGCATCGGCCAGCGCAAACATGCGACCAACCCCGTGCAGGCGTTCTTCCGCGACCTGATGCTTCCGTTTTTCCTCAAGCAGGCGAGCCGCCAGTCCAACGCCTGGCTGTACGATTACCGCGTGGACTGGCAGGACCGGGTGACGGTGTGACGATTTGGGAGAGTTTAAGGAGGCGAACTTTTGCTTGAAACATTTTGCATTCTGGAAACGTTGCTGCTTATGGCGCTCTTAACCGTCTGGGGGCTTGTCGGCATCGCGGCGAACGGCCGGAACGATTCGGCGGTCCGGCAAATCGTCAACCCTTGGTGGAATCGGGCGGTGCGCCTCGGCGCCCGGACGGGCATCCTGCTGGTTTTGCTGTGGTGTTGCAATACGGCTGTGATTTATTTTTCACTGGGTTGGCACTTTGTAATGGATCGCCTCCTCGTCATGCTGCCGCTCCTTCTGTTGCCGGCGCTGTTGGTCATTGCGGTTGCGCTGCCCGCGCTGAACGGGCACAAAGCCATGACGCCAGCGTCCGCGGCCAACGCGGCGGCGTCCGTCCATACGAGTCAGCCGGCGTGCTGCTGGTGCTGTATCTGGTGTGGTTCGACATTCCCTCCATCCCGGATATGAGGGAATCGACAATGTACCTGGCCTTCGACCGGGAATTTCTGATGGTGCTTGACCAGATCTACCTGGGGATTTACAATGGCCGAACGAACACCCTGTGGGCCATCAACGGCGAGGTGTTTCCGCATACGCCGACGTTCGTGGTGGAAGAAGGGGATTTGGTCAAAACGCGCATCGTGAACCGGACGTTCTCGGATCATCCCATGCACCTGCACGGGCACCATGTGGTCGTCCTGAGCCGAAACGGCAAGCCGTACCAGGGCAGCCCGCTCGTGCTCGACACGCTGCTCGTGGAACCGGGCGAAACGTATGAGGTTGCTTTTCACGCCGACAATCCGGGCGTCTGGATGGACCACTGCCATATCCTGGATCATGCGGCGTGGGGCATGTCGATGCACTTGCTTTATGCCCACGTCACGACCCCTTATATGGTGGGCGAGGCTACCGGCAACCATCCGGAATAGGAGGAAAATCGGTGAACGTCATCGAGATGGAGATCCCGTTTGAATACGGCGGCCGGACCGGGACGATCCATCCCAGTCTGATCGTGACGGAGAATGGACTGGCGCTGGTCGATGCCGGGTATCCGGGCATGCTGCCGATCATGGAACAGGCGATCGCAAGCCACGGCCATGACGCGGGGGAGCTGACCCACATCATCGTCACGCGCTATGATGACGATCATATCGGGTCGCTGTACGATTTCAAAAACAAATATCCCAAGATCCGAATCATCGCCAGCGAACGGGAAGCGGATGCGATCAGCGGGCGACGGAAGCCGGAGCGACTCATCCAGGCCGAGCAGCTGCTGGACCAACTGCCCGACGAACAGCGGGAGTTCGGGCGGCAATTCATCCGGCAATTGGAGAGCCTGAAGCCTGTGCCCGTGGACGAGACCGTACGGGACGGTGATGGGCTGTTCTCCGGGAGATGCCGCGTCATCGCGACGCCCGGCCATACGCCGGGACATATCTCGCTGTACGTCCCCGAATTGGGCAGCGTCATCACCGGCGATGCGGCGGTGAACGACGACGGTCGGCTCGCCGTCGCCAACCCGCAGTTCTGTCTCGACCCGGTCCAGGCGGAACGCTCGCTGAAATTGCTGGCGGACCTGCGCGCGGCCCATTATTTTTGCTACCATGGCGGGAAATGGGATCAAAAATGAAAGATCCGCAGTCGCACTGCGGATCTTCCTTTGCTTATCGGGACGGCTGTTCGCTCCAGGTCTTGCCGCCGTCCGCGGAGAACCGCTTCACGCCGTTTTCCACCCGGGTCAGATATTTCCCGCCTTCTTCGGACGGGTTCCCGAAGGAATAGGTGGAAATCCCGTCCCGTTCGCCGTAGCCATGGGGCGCTTCCCGGCTCCACGTCTTGCCGCCGTCCGTGGAAAACTGTTTCACACCGTTCTCCTCTTTGACCATCAGGTGCGCTTCACCCTTGGCCTTGACCGCTCCCGATGCGTCGGCGGCGATGCTTTTCCGGGGCCTTTCCTGTGTTTCGCCGTTTTGGGTGGTGCCGCGTTCCGTAGTGTAGAATTTTTTGCCGCCCTCCTCCCCGGAAGGGGTCCCCCTTGTCATGGTCACCTTGCCGTCCGCGTCCGCCGTTTCGGTGACGCCCTCCGGCGCCTGCGTGCTCCACGTGTTGCCGTTGTCCGTGGAGTAGAATTTGACACCGTCTTCGATCTTGACCAGCAGCGTCGAGAACGCGCCGGACGCGGAGGCCGACACGGCGCCGATGGCAACCGCAAACACCCCGCAGGCGATCAGCACGCCCATCTTCTTTTTGATCTTCATCCTCGCATCCCTCCAATTGGTTTTTTTCAAGCAGCGCTGCTTTCCAGGACCGATCGTAATCCGCCAACCTTTGGCCAACCTTTATTTTCCGGGGTTAAATCTCCTTTAAGGTTCCCCTAAGGTTATCCAAAGGTTGGCGTTTTACAATGGGACCTTAAAGCCACCGATCATGGGCGAGGGGATGGCGGGATGAGGATTTTGCTTGTCGAAGACGAGGTTCCCCTGGCGGAAGCGATCGGCCAGGTGCTGCGGAAAAACGGCTACGCGGTGGACCTGTCCTTCAACGGCGAAGACGGGCTGGACAACGGCCTGTCGGGCATTTACGACATGATCGTGCTGGACATCATGCTGCCCAGGATGGACGGCCTCCGCGTGCTCCGGGAACTTCGGGAGAACGGCATCACGGCGCCGGTCATTCTGCTCACCGCGCGGGGCATGATTGAGGACAAGGTGCAGGGGCTCGATTCGGGAGCCGACGATTATCTGGCCAAGCCGTTTCATACGGAGGAGCTGCTGGCGCGCCTTCGTGCGCTCGGCCGCCGGGCAGCCACCTACCATCAGGACGGGATGCTGACCTGCGGCGATCTCACCCTGGACCCGCTCGCCTATACGCTCCGGTGCGGCGGCGCCGAGATCCGGCTTCCCCCGAAGGAATCGCAGCTGTTGGAGTGGCTCATGCGGCGGCAGAACCTGGTCACGTCCAAGGACATGCTGATCGAAAAAGTGTGGGGCTATGACACGGACGCGGACGAGAGCCGCATCGAGATGTATATTTCGTTCCTGCGCAAGAAAATCGGCCAGCTCGGTTCGGCGGCGGTCATCCAGACCGTGCGCAGCGCGGGATACGTGCTGAAGCCGCGGGGGTGAGACGATGTTCACAAAATTGCGCAACCGGTTTCTGCTTTTGAACCTGTCCATCACGTCGGGCATCATGATTTTGGCGTTCGGCATCGTCTATTACATCACCAGCAGCAATCTGGAAGAGGATATCCGGCAACAGCTGCAGGCCCCCCCCGAGGCGCAGGTCCGGATGGCCGCCGTTCCCGGGGGGGCCGGCCTTCCGGCGGAAACGGGCGAATTCCGGCATGCAATCCGAAACGTGTACATGGGGGGCACGGGCACTTTTCACGCCGAGGTGGACGGGAACGGGCAAATCCTGCGCATCGAGTCCGGCGTCCACCTGCCCGAAGAATCGTACCAAAAGCTCGTGGAAATCGCTTGGAAGAATCAGGATGAACAGGAGGTGATCAAACAGGACAACCGGCAGTGGCGGTACATCGTCTCCCCCATCCGCCTGCAGGTCGTGGGAGAGAACGGCGCTCCGCCGGCCGTCGAACGGCAAAACTACAGCATCCGGTTCCTGGACGTCACGGAGATGAACAGGGCCCTCGCCCAGCTGATCATGGCGCTGGTGCTCGTCGGCATCGGCACGCTGTTCGGGATCTCGGCCGTCAGCCTGTATTTCGCCAACCGGGCCATCCGGCCGATCCGGCACGCATGGGAAAAACAAAAGCAGTTCGTGGCCGATGCCTCCCACGAACTGAAAACGCCGATTTCGGTGATCCACGCGAACTGCGACGCCCTGGCGGCCAGCCGGCAGGATACGGTACAGAATCAGATGAAATGGATCGAGAACATTCGCGGCGGCGCGGATCGGATGGCCCGGCTTGTCCATGATCTGCTGATCCTGGCCCGAACCGACGATGACCAGGCGTCGCCGCATTTTGCGCGGTTCAATTTCAGCGAGGTGGTCGAAAGCGCGGTCCGCTCCATGGAAGCGGCGGCGACGGGCAAAAACCTCGCCTTCACCCGTACCGTCGAACCGGGCCTGATGACCATCGGCGACCCGGACGGCATCCGGCAGGTGGTGGAAATCCTGCTCGACAACGCCGTCAAATACGCGAATCCGGACGGCTGGATCGCGCTCTCGCTGGCCCGGGCCGGCCGGCGGATCGATTTTTCCATCTCCAACAGCGGCCCGGGCATTGCGAAGGAAGACCTGCCGAGGGTGTTCGACCGGTTTTTCCGCGCCGACCGGTCCCGCACCCACGAAGACGGAAGCTACGGGCTCGGCCTCGCCATCGCGCAGTCGATCGTCAGGCGGCACGGCAGCGAGATCAGGGTGCGAAGCGTGGAAAACGTGTCGACCACGTTCTCGTTTTCGCTGCAGGAAGCACGCACTTTGCGGGAAGAGCCGGCTTGACCTCACGGGTTCATTTGCTCATAAATCCGGTCGTAGGCGTCCGCGGATTGAAAATCGAGCTCCGTCAAACCACCCGCGCTCCAGGTGGTCAGCCGCAGCGTGACCATCCTGTAGTCGATGGATATGAGGGGATGGTGCAGCATGGCCTCCGCCTCATCGCCAACGGCCACGACAAAGGCTATCGCATCCCTGAACGTCGGGAAGCGGTATTTGCGCTCGATCCACTTCTCGTCTTTCCGCACCCAACCCCGCGCTTCAATGGCCGGCAGCCTAGCCGCGATTTTTTCTTCCGCAAGTCGCACTGGCTTGCCCATCCTCGTCACCCCGCTTTTTCTGTACTCCGCCCTCCTTTCTTCCATTATAAAACTATTATTGGAAAACGGATGCAGCGTTTTTCGGCATGGTGAAAACTTCCATTAAAATTTTTTAAATAATTATTCCGATAAAATTAAATGGACTATTCCCGCTTCACCATTCCTCGCAAAAAGGAAGTCTTTTACCATGTCGCTTTCTTTTGCTCTTCTCCTGCTCGTCACCCATGGCCTGCCGATCCTGTTCTTCGCCTACATGGCCACCGACGTGCTGGCAAGAAACCAAAAAAGCGTCGAGCACATCCTGCTCAGCGTGATCAGTTTCCTCTATCTTCTGCTGTTTGCCGCAGAATACGTCCGCGCCCAGGTTCCCATCGAGTACAGTCCGCTCCTCAACTCCGCGTGGTTCAGCAGTGCAGGCATTCTGATTCCCGGCACCTGTTTTCACTTCATCGTGAAATTTACACGGCTCGACCGCAATTGGCCAAAATACATCTATCCGTATGTGTTTTACCTGGCCGTCCCCTTCGTCATCCTGAACATCGCCAGCGGCGCCCAACTGATTTCCGCCCAGGAGTTCGTGGAAGTGGGCAATTGGAAACTGCCGGTTTACACTCCGGGCTATTACGGTGCCATGACGGGAAGCATTCTCATGGACGCCCTGTACCTCATCCCGCTCATGATCGCCAAAAAGAAATCGGATTCACAGGAACAAAAGGCGATCTACAACCAGCTGGCTTTCGGGATCGTCATCGCCATCATCTGGCACTGCATATTTGGTTACATCAACTTCGGGGATGCGCTGCCCCCGTTCCCCTACCTGTACAGCGGGATCGTTTGGTGCTATTTCCTGCGGCGGACAATGAAAAAACATGATTTTCTGAGCCTGTATGACAGACGTTTCGAGAAGCTGTACAACATGAACCCGCACGCGATTTTGCTGGCGGACCGGAACCTCAATGTCAAACACGCCAACCCCGCGGCCGTGCAAATGCTGAAGTCGCTGCCATTTGCCTCCGAACGGCTGGCGGATTGGCTGGATCCCGAGCTGACCAAAGACATTTTGGACAGAAAAAAAATCAACGGCCGGGAGATCGAACTGCAAAATGGCAAACCCCCGGTGCTGCTCGTCAACGCCGACTATGTGCTGGTGGACAATGAAACGCACACCCTGCTCATCCTTCAGGATATAACCGTCCAGAAAATGCAGCAGGAAGAAATCGCGTTCCTTGCCTACCACGATCATTTGACGCGATTGCCAAACCGAAGATATTTCCACCAACAATTGGATGCGGCTTTGGAGCATGCCAAGCGGAATGGCGAAACCCTGGCTTTGCTGCTGATTGACTTTGACAACTTCAAACTGCTGAATGACACCTGCGGACATTTGGCGGGGGATGAAGCCTTGCAGGAGGCCGCCAGGATCCTGCGGGATTGCCAGGGGAAATCCGGAGTGGCCGCCAGAATGGGCGGCGACGAATTCGTCATGTATGTCGCAAACTCCCCTTCCGTGCAAGGCATTGAAAATTTGGCCGAGGAAATCAGGCATCGGTTCGGCGAATACGTCTCCGGCAAATTCGGGCTGACCTCCGTAGGAATGAGCATCGGCTACAGCTGCTATCCTGCGGATGGAACCGACGGACAGGCCCTGATCAACGCCGCGGACAATGCCATGTACTTGATGAAGCAAGGCAGGCCGCGCGAATGACTCCCCGTCATCAAAGCACCCATGTGACGAGAACGTATTGTATCGGAACGACGGCAACCAGCAGCACGGTGCTGAACAGCCAGCCGGCGTCGGCCAAATCCTTGTCCAGCTGATACAGCCGGGGAGGCACCAGGGACGTAAACGCGGGGGACATGGATGCCAGGATGATCAATGTTTTCATCGCCAGACCGTCATGGACGTTCCCCAGACCGGCCAGATAACCGAGCAGCACCACCGCTGCGGGAACGAGGACGTATTTGATGACGGCGATGGCGGCGCCCGCCTTCAGATGGCGGCGTTTCATCGATGCGATCCGGTTGCTGTACCCGAACACCATCATCATCAGGAACGCGCCAACCGACACAAGCCCTCCGACGGAACGGCCGAGGAAATCGGGACGTTCCAGCCCCGAAAGACTCAGCGCGAAACCGACGGCGATCGCGGAGAAAGAGATCAGGATGTACGGATCCTTCACCACTTTCAAGATTCTCTCCGAACGCTTCTCCTTCCCCTTGGCATCCGGCTCAAGGCTGAATGACTTAGCCGCCGGAAAGACGAAAAGATAATATACGGACTCCTCGAACATCTTGTACAGCCCGACAAAAGCCAGGCTCTCTTCCCCCAGCAAGGCGAAGCAGATGATCATGCCGAAACTGCCGATATTGGTGCATGCGCCCAGCGAGAACATGGAACCGGTCTGTTTTCGGTCCATTTTCAGCAGTTTGGCGGCACCTATGGCCAGAAGGGCTCCCGACACCACGGCAAAAGCTCCGAGGAAAGGCAGCACGAACAGTTTGATGTTTTTCAAATCCACGTTCCAAAAAATGGCGACAAAGCTCAGCGGAAAAACCACCGTTACCGTCAGCTGCAAAATCCGGCTCATCAAACGCCCGATCAGGGCAGACCCGCGTTCCGAAGCCAGCCGGTGCTGATTCCGCCTGATCATGACGCCAATAAAAAAGCCCGCGGCAATAATGCCGAGAGGCAGCATCAACTGGATCAAAAGAAACAACCTCTCTGCGATATCATGTTGGCCAAAGAAACCGGCGCTCGATCCTCGATCTATATTATAATCTCTTCGCTCTGTCATCGGAATCAGTAGTGTGCCGCGCCTTCATTACTAGGATTCTCTTTCTTGTCAAATTTCCACCTTCCTCTTGGCAAAATGCAAATATGACAATATACAAATCGGCAGGAAGTAGATGCACCACGCTTCCAGAATCAACGTTCCGATCCAGGCCGACCCCTCTCTATCCGGACGAAACACGCCCAGCATCGGTACAATGAAACTGACGATAAAAAATACTCCATGAACCATGAGCAGCCCCTTCAGCCACTTATCCGGCCGGGACCTTGCGTCGATCGTGAGACCGATGAAGAAGGTGGCCAAAGACATGACCGCATACCCCAATTGATCGTAGCTGAAAAACAAGCCGAACTCTTTAAAATCAATGATGCTTAAGGCCTCTTCTCCCAACGGATCAAGCCTGACCGCCGTGCCACCGATAGCCGCAGCCGTGTTTTTTATACGATTCCGTTGAATGAATAAAATCAAACGGGAGAGGGCGACGGCCTCGTCCTTTCTCCTCCGGCAAGCCACAAACATTGAAGGGGCCGTCAGGCCCCTTTCATCATCTTCTTCAGTCGTGCAGGTGGCAAGCCGCCCAGTGTCCCGTCCGCACTTCGCGGAACGCGGGTTCCTCCTCGGCGCAGCGTTCCATCGCGAACGGGCAGCGCGTCCGGAACGGACATCCGCTCGGCGGCGAAATGGGGTTGGGTAGTTCTCCTTGCAGAATGATGCGCTCCTTCCTCGCCTCAACCTCGGGATCCGGAATCGGAATGGCGGACATCAGCGCTTTCGTGTACGGATGCTGCGGCTGGTCGTACAAATCCTCGCTGCTTGCCAGTTCCACGATTTGGCCCAGGTACATGACGGCGATGCGGTCGCTGATATATTTGACCATCGCCAGATCGTGCGCGACGAACAGATAAGTCAGGCCCATTTTTTTCTGCAGGTCGGTGAGCAGGTTCACGATCTGCGCCTGAATGGACACGTCCAGAGCGGAAATCGGCTCGTCGCTCACGATGAATTCCGGTTCGACGGCGAGCGCCCGGGTAATCCCGATCCGCTGCCGCTGGCCGCCCGAAAACTCGTGGGGATACCGCGAAGCGTGCTGGGCGCTGAGGCCGACGAGTTCCAGCAGCTCTTTCACTCTGCGCGTCCGCTCGGCCCGGCTTTTCACCAGGCCGTGTATGTCAAGGGCTTCGCCGATGATGTCCAGAACCGTCATCCTCGGATTGAGCGAGGCGTACGGGTCCTGGAAAATCATCTGCATTTTGCGGCGGAAGGCTTTCAGCCTGGAGCCCGACAGTTTCGTGACTTCCGTCCCGTCAATCGTCACGCTCCCGGACGTCGGCTCGTACAGACGGATGACCGTGCGCCCGGCCGTCGACTTGCCGCAGCCGGATTCGCCGACCAGACCGAGCGTTTCGCCTTTCCGGATGGTGAAACTGATCCCGTCCACCGCTTTCAATACCCTGTGTCTTCCAACGGGAAAATATTTGCTCAGGTTTTTGACCTCAACGAACGCCTGGCTCATGCTTCAGCCCCCTTTCCGCCGACGGCGGCCGCCTTTTTGGCACCGGACTCCTGCAGCCAGCATCGCACCTGCTGTGTTTCGCTGATCACGGTCCAATCCGGATCTTCCATCTCGCAAATGCGCATGGCTTCGCTGCACCGGCTGCAGAACCCGCAGCCGCGCGGTGGCTGTATCATGTCGGGAGGCGTCCCGTAAATCGGAACGAGCGGTTCGTCTTTCGCCTGGTTCAGCCGCGGCAGCGACTTGAGCAGGCCTTTCGTGTACGGATGTTGCGGGTTCCGGAAAATTTCCCATTTGGTGCCCGTTTCCACAATTTGTCCCGCGTACATGACGATCACGCGGTCGCACAGGTCAACCACGATGCCCAGATCGTGCGTGATCAGGATGATCGAGGTTTTGGTTTTCTGCTGAAGCTCCTTCATGAGCTGCAAAATTTGCGCCTGGATCGTCACATCCAGCGCCGTGGTCGGTTCATCGGCGATGAGCAGGGCCGGGTTGCAGGCGAGCGCCATGGCGATCATCACCCGCTGCCGCATGCCGCCGGACATCTGGTGCGGATATTGCTTGATCCGCGTATCCGGGTTGGAAATGCCGACCATGGAAAGCAGTTCGATCGCCCGCGCTTTCGCCGCGGATTTTTTCATCCCCTGGTGCCGCATCAATCCTTCCATGATCTGCATCCCGATCGTCATCGTCGGGTTCAGCGACGTCATCGGATCCTGGAAGATCATTCCAATCTTGTTGCCGCGCACTTTCTGCATTTCCTTTTCGGTAAGCGTTACCAAATCCTGACCATCGAAGAGGATGGAACCGCGTTTAATCACACCCGGCGGCGTGGGAATCAGGCGCATGATCGCTTGCGCGGTGACGCTTTTGCCGGAGCCGGACTCGCCGACGATCGCGATCGCTTCCCCTTCCTTCACCTGGAAGCTGACGCCCCGCACCGCCTGGACTTCGCCGCCGTAAACGTTGAACGACACGCGCAAATCCCGTACATCCAAAATGGTCTTTGCCACGACCGCACCTCCTACGATTTCCGCATGATCGGGTCAAACGCGTCCCGCAGGCCGTCCCCGAATACGTTGAACGCGAACATGGTCAGACTAAGGAACAGGGCCGGGAATAATTCCCTCCACGGATAGTTCTGAATCGCGTCGATCCCGTCATTCAGCATCGTTCCCCAGGAAGCGACGGGCGACTGGACGCCGAGTCCCAGGAAGCTGAGAAAAGCTTCGGTGAAAATCGCGCTGGGGACGGTGAGGGTGAGGGTGACAAAGATCGGTCCAATGGCGTTCGGTATCAGGTGCCTAAACAGGATGCGCATGTTGCCCGCCCCGAGCGCCCGCGATGCCAGCGCGTATTCCTGATTTTTGAGCTGCATGATTTGTCCGCGCACAATCCAGGCCATGTTGATCCAGCCGGTAATGGACATGGCGATGATAATGGTGGTCAGGCTCGGTTCCATCACGACCAGCAGCAAAATCACGACGAGCAAATGCGGTATCGCATACAAAATTTCCGCGATCCGGTTCATCACTTCATCCACTTTGCCGCCGTAATATCCCATGATGCCGCCGTATATGACGCCGATGACGAGGTCGATCAGCGCGGCCATGACGCCAACGAACAGGGAAATCTGCGCACCTTTCCACGTTCGCACGAACATGTCCCGTCCGAGGTCGTCCGTTCCGAACCAGTGCGACCAGCTTGGCGGCTGGTTGGCGTTTTGCAGATCGGTTGTGTAATGGGTATAGGGCGAGAGAATGGGCGCGAAGATGGCCACCAGCAAGATCAGGATCATGAGGACGAGCCCGGTCATGGCCAGCTTGTTGGTCACCAGCCGATGCCGGATATGCTGCCAGGCGGTCATGCTTTTCCGCTCGATGCGCTCGCTCTTGGAAAGATCACGCTCGATGGGCGCGAACAGGTCGGGGCTTATCTGTTGGACGGTGCCAAAGTTGCTATCGTTCCGCACGTTTCATCTCTCCACCTTTGACCCATAGATCCTCATTCGCGGATCCACCAGCGCGTAGGCGATGTCCGCCAGGAACCGGCAAACCATGAGCAGGACGGCGTAAAACACCGTGATCCCCATGATCAGCGGATAATCCCGGTCGACCACGCTCTGCACGAAGAACTTGCCCATGCCGGGAATCGCGAATATCGCTTCAATGATGACGGAACCGGTAATTACGTTGGCGGTCAGATAGCCCAGATACGTCACCACGGGCAGCATCGAGTTGCGTATGCAATGCCGCCAGACAATCGCGTGTCCGGCGAGGCCCTTGGCTTTCGCCGTCCGGATGAAATCGGCATGCAGAACTTCGATCATGGTGGAACGGATCAATCGTGCGATAAACGCGATGGAAACAGAGGAAAGCGCAATGGTGGGCAATACGTAATCCAGCGGCCCTTCCAGCCCCGCCACTCTGAATATTCGCAACTTGACGGCTAACAGGTATTGCAGCACCGGCGCCATCACCATGCTGGGAATGGCGAGCCCGATCACCGCCAACACCATCGATAGGTTATCCAATAACTTTCGATGATATAGAGCTGCGATTATGCCCAGCACGCAACCCGCAACGACCGAGGTAATGATCGAAACGACGCCGAGCCTGAGCGAATACTTGAACGAATCGTTAATGATTTTGTTGACGGAGTAGAACCGCTTCTTCATGGAAATGCCCAGATCAAACTGCACCAGATTTTTGAGATAAATGCCGTATTGCTGAATCAGCGGTTTGTCCAGGCCGTAGAAAGCTTCCAGATTTTTCTGAATTTGTGGGCTGGTTGCTTTCTCCCGCTGGAGGGGACTTCCGGGAACCGCATTCATGAGCACGAACGTGGCGGTGATCAGCACGTACAGCGACAGAATCATGAATAGGAATTTCTGAAGGATGAAGCGGACCATGGATTCACCACCCTCTTGGAAAATTCAAAAGGGTATATATAGGGACTATATATACCCTTCAGACTGTCGACAAACCCCTTGTCGGCAGTCTTTTTTATTCGTATGTTTCTTTATCCATTCACCGCGTTAATATGGTATAATATTGGCAGTACATCCTACAGGAGTGATCCGCCTTGCTCCGCAAAA
>Ga0310826_100459_pt1 | contig 41866 bp, 42 predicted proteins | sample WT_ome_FD_201306 | JGI IMG/M metagenome (GOLD analysis project Ga0310826, IMG submission 201306) | Sorghum-adapted microbial communities enriched on wild type (WT) sorghum from Joint BioEnergy Institute, Emeryville, California, United... ... | reverse complement strand
CGCCACGCACAGCGTGATGACCTCCGCATCGGTGATCCTACGGCGTGCGTTTCCTGGCCGCTTGGGCAGGGAATCGTCTGCGGCACAGAACACCGCAGTGAGCAGCAGGTCGAGGTCGGCGAGCATCATGGCCCCCTTGGGTCGATGGTGCGTTTAGGCACCGCCGACTTCGACCCGCTGCGTTATGTCCCCTTTCGCCACAGCGAGCACCGTGGCATCAATCATCTAGCCGGGGGGCCCGTGGAACCGGTACCCGATCGTCAGCGGCGCTCGCAGTGCAGCTGCATCTGCAGGCGCACCTGGCCCGGGCGGACGCCGTCGCTGGCGTCGACGGTGACGGCGTAGCCGCGCCTGAGGTCGCGCTGGCGCTCGCGCACGGTGCCGTCGCGGGCGTCGGGCGCCGACGCGGTGTACCAGCCGATGCCGTAGCGCTTGTGCTCGGCGCGGAAGCCGGGCCTGCAGCGGATCCGGTAGGTGGCGCGGCGGCCCGGCCGGAGGTCGTGCTCGTGGGTCAGCTCATAGCGGTAGGGCGCGACCCAGCGGACGTGCCGCGGCGGCCCCTTGACCTGGTGGGGGTTCGGGCGGTCCGCCGCGGACAGGCGGGCGGCGCCCTGCGCGGACGGCGGTCCATGCCGGCCCGGCACGGTGTCGACCGGGACGGGCGGAGCGGGCGGCGTCGGGCCCGGCGCCGGCGTGACGGGATCGGAGGCCGGCGGCGTCGGCGTGACCGCATCGGGCGGAGGCGACGCCGGATCGTCGCCCAGGGACGGTCCGACGCGGGCGCTCGGGCCCTGCCCGCAGCAATACGGGACGTCCTTCCCCGGGTACGCCCCGCCGCACCCGATGACGAAGAGCCAGTGGTGCGACGTGAACGGGACCGGTAGGAAGGCGGCGTGGTCGCTGGCGCCCGGGTAGTACCAGTCCGTGTTCGCCGGGTTGGCCTCGTACTTGACCTCCTGATCGGCCGTGCGCCACATCTGGAGCGCGCCGGCGCCGGTCGGGGCGCCGTCGCCGAGCCCGCCCCAGAAGTACGGCGCGCTCGACGGGCAGTAGAGCTTCCACCCGTAGGGCTTCAGCCACTTCGTCATCTGGATCCACGGCGTCATGACCGGCACGCAGCCCGGGATCGTGTACTGCTGGAACGAGGTGTCGGCGTTGTTGAACTGGTGGGTGTAGGTGCAGGCGTCGAAGCCCGTCGCCCAGTCGCCCTCCTCGTCGGCCTGGTCGTCGAAGTCCCAGTCGTAGGTCGAGATCACGCCGGAGTCGTCGGCGGCCTTGAACGGCCAGGCGGACGGGTCCGCCGACGCCGTCGCGCAGAGCACGAGGACCAAGCCCGCGGCCACCGAGATCGCCCGCAACCACACCCACCGGTGTGCCATCCCGGGTGCGAGCCTAGAGCGGCCGGGAGCCGCGCGTCAACGGTCAGTCGCCCGCGGCGCCGACCCAGAGCGAGAAGCCGGAGACGCGGCCGCCGCGGACCATCGCCTCGACGGTCGGCGACGGGGTCCCGCCCAGGACCGACTGGCTGGCGAGCACCCAGCGGCCGCGGCGGAATCGGGCCTTCGGATGGCGCTCGCGCACCTGCGACGTGGGCATCCCGACCCGCAGGCCCTTCCAGGTGCGCCAGCGGCGGCTGTGCGTCACGGCGGTCTGCAGGAAGCCCTGCCTGCAGAAGTCCGAGACGCCGCCGAAGCTCGTGAAGCGGGTGACCAGCTTCACGCGCGACCAGCGCACGACGCAGACGTCGTCGCCGGGGGACACGCGCGACGGGCGGCCGAAGGCGCGGGTCGCGTCGGCCAGCATCGCGCCGGTGCGGATGTCGAGCGAGCCGAGCCTGACGACGAAGCCGCCACGCCCGACGTCGATGGTCAGGGCCGCGTTCGCGGCGGCCGGCGCCGCGCCCAGGAGCGCGGGCGCGATCAGCGCCGCCAGGGCCGCGCGGCGCACCGCCGAGAGTCGATGGGAGGACATCGGCGACGACCGTACCCGGTCCGGCCGTCGCCGACGCGGCCTCAGGTCGCGTCCCGGAGCGGCACCTCGTGGCTGGCGGCGATCACGCCGTCGGGATCCACCCGCCGGCGCGCCGCGGCCAGCCGCGCGAGCGTGGCGTCGTCGAACAGCGACGCGGCGCCGGGGCGCGACTCGGCGAACGTGGCCACCCGCGCGCCCGCGGTGAACGGCGCCAGCGCGCCCGTCAGCGCATCGAGCGCCGCGTGCACGTCACCGGGCCCGACCGCGCCGATCGGCATCCCCGTCGCCGTCATCGCGTACGGCCCGGCCAGCGCGCCGAGCGCCGCCGGGGCCGCCGGCGGGCGCGTGGCGGCGCCCTCGACATGGCGCAGCTCGATCGACTGCAGCGGCGGCGCGGCGTCGGGCCCGGCGACCTCGAGCAGCGCGTCGACGGCGGCCGCGGGCAGCGCGCTCAGCAGCGCGTCGCAGCGCCGGTACGGCACCGGGTCCTCGGGGTCCATGTGCAGCGCGGGCACGTCGGCCGGCGCGATCGGGCCGAACGTGTCGATCTCGGGCTTCAGCGCGCGCAGGGGCGTCAGCGCCCACTCGGCGGCGTCGGGCGCCGCGAGCGCCACCGCCTCGAGCAGGACGAACCCGCGGCCGCGCAGGTGCGCGGGCGCGTGCGACAGGTCCGGGATGCGCAGCAGGCGCCCGATCGACGTCAGCTGCTCGGACGCGAGCGGCGCCCATTCGCGCCAGGCGTGCAGCACCTCCGGCGCGCGCTCGATCGGGAAGAAGGCGACGCCGCCGTAGAGCGGCTCGGCCGGGCGCAGCTCGAGCTCCAGCTCGGTGACGATGCCGGGCCCGCCGCCCCCGCGCAGCGCCCACAGCAGCTCCGGCTCGCGCTCGGCGTCGACGGCCACGCGCGTGCCGTCGCCGGTGACGAGCTCCGCGGCCACGATCGCGTGCGCGGCCAGGCCGTGCGCGCGCACGTACCAGCCGACCCCGCCGTGCAGGGCGAACCCGGCCACGCCGATCCCGGCCGAGGAGCCGTGCGGGGCCAGCAGGCCCGCCGACGCGGCGGGCGCCACGACGTCGCGCCACAGCGCGCCGGCGCCGATCCGCGCGCGCCGGCGCGCGACGTCGATGCGCACCTCGTCGAGCGCGGCGGTGCGCACGAGCACCGTGTCGCGCAGGTCGCCGAGCGCGGCGGCGCCGTGGCCCGTGCGCTGCGCGACGACGCGCAGCCCCGCGGCCGCGGCGGCGCGGACCACCTCGGCCACGCCCGCGGCGTCGGCGGGGAGGGCGACGTGGTGCGGGCGCTGGTCCACGCTGAGGTTGAACGCCGCCCGGGCCTCGTCCCAGCCGGGATCGCCGGGGCGGACGGTGCGGGCGGCGGGCGAGACGACGGTCATGGGGGCTCCCGGAAATCTAGCTTTACACAGATGTAATGGCAGACGCGACGATACGCCTTCCCTTACATGAGTGTCAAGTCAGGATCTCCTCGCCCGCGGCGCGGGCGCCGCCGCGATCCGCGGTACGTTCGCGGCCCCGACCCGACAGAAGGAGGTCCGCGGTGGCCCGCGTCACGATCGCCGAGCAGTACCTGACCGCGCCCGCCCCGGTGCGCCACATGCCCGAGGAGGGCACCGAGCCGCGGGTGGCCCAGACCCTCGTCGAGTCGGAGGTCCTCCTGGACGGCGACCCGTCCAAGAACCTGGCGACGTTCGTGACGACCCACATGGAGCCCGAGGCGCGCGCGGTCATCGCCGACAACCTCCACCGCAACTGGATCGACCACGCCGAGTACCCGCGCACGGCCGAGATCGCCAACCGCTGCGTGCGGATGCTGCACCACCTCTTCCACGGCGACGGCGAGCCCGAGGCGCCGGGGACCGCCACCGTCGGCTCGTCCGAGGCGGTGATGCTCGGCGCGCTGGCGATGAAGTGGCGCTGGCGCACGGCGCGCGAGCAGGCGGGCAAGCCGACCGACCGCCCGAACCTCGTCTACGGCGCCGACGTGCACGTCGTGTGGGACAAGTTCTGCCGCTACTTCGACGTCGAGCCGCGCCAGGTCGACCTGGCGCCCGGCCGCTACACGGTCGGCCCCGACGACCTGCGCCCGCACATCGACGAGAACACGATCGGGGTCGTGGGCGTGGTCGGCACCACGTTCACCGGCGAGTGCGACGACATCGCCGGCATCGACGCGATGCTCGCCGAGCTGCGCGGCCAGGGCCTCGACGTGCCGATGCACGTCGACGCGGCCAGCGGCGGCTTCGTGTTCCCGTTCAGCGACCCGGACTTCGCGTGGGACTTCCGCCTGCCGTCGGTGCGCTCGATCAACGTGTCCGGGCACAAGTTCGGGCTCGTGTACCCGGGCGTCGGCTGGCTCGTGTTCCGCGACGAGCACCAGCTCCCCGAGGAGCTCGTCTTCTACGAGGACTACCTCGGCGAGCGCGACGCGACGTTCACGCTGAACTTCTCCGGAGGCTCGGCGATGATCCTCGCCCAGTACTACAACCTCATCCGCCACGGCCGGGCCGGCTACGCGTCGATGGTGCGGGCGATGGAGGCCAACGCGAGCCACTGGCCGGGCAGCTCGACGAGCACGGGGCGCTGGAGATCGTCGGCGGCGAGCCGCGCCTGCCGCTCGTGATCGCGCGGGTGCGCGACGGGGAGCCGTTCACGGCGACCGAGCTCGTCGGGGAGCTGGCCAAGCGGCGCGGGTGGATGGTGCCCGCGTACCAGCTCCCTCCGGCCAACGACGACCAGCAGATCATGCGGGTGCTGGTGAAGATCAACCAGTCGCGCGAGCTGGCCGACGCGCTCGCCGCCGACGTGCGCGCGTCGATCCACGACCTGCGCGAGCGCGCCGCCGGACGCCCCGTGCGCGAGCCGGTGCACCGCGGTCACGGCTACTGATTCCGCCGATGGCCGCGACCGCGCTGCTCGTCGCCGTGCGACTTGACAGTGTTGTAAACCTGACGTACCTTCTGCTTTACAGCACTGTAAAGCCTGGAAGGAGGCGCCCATGCACGGCGCACACGACGCCGGCGCGCACCGCGCCGCCGACGAGCACGAGCACCGCTCGTGGGCGACGCTGGCGGTCCTCGCCGTCGCCGAGTTCATGGTCATCCTCGACGTGACGGTGGTGAACGTCGCGCTGCCCTCGATCGGGCGGTCGCTGCGCTTCGACCCGGCCGACCTGCCCTGGGTCGTCACCGCGTACGTGCTCGTGACCGGCGCGCTGATGCTGCTCGGCGGCCGGCTCACCGACCGCGTCGGCCGCCGCCCCGTCCTCCTCGCCGGCGTCGGGATCTTCACCGCCGCGTCACTGGCCAGCGGGCTGGCCTGGTCGCCCGAGTCGCTGATCGTCTCGCGGGCGCTGCAGGGGCTCGGCGGCGCGCTGCTGCTGCCCTCCGCCCTGGCGATCGTGACGACGACCTACCACGGGCGCCAGCGCGCGATCGCGCTCGGCCTGTGGGGTGCGATCGGCAGCGCGGGCGCCGCCGCCGGGATGCTGATCGGCGGCGTCCTCGTGGAGCTGCTGAGCTGGGAGTGGATCTTCCTCGTCAACGTGCCGGTCGGCCTGGTCGCGGCGGCCGCCGCCCTGCGCCTCGTCCCCGCCGGCCCGCCGCCGGCCGCGCGCGTGCGACTCGACCTCCCGGGCGCGCTGACGCTGCTCGCCGGCCTCGGGCTCGGCCTGTACGCGGTCGAGCGGGCGCCGGTGCGCGGGTGGGGCTCCGCCGCCACGCTCGCGCTCCTCGCCGCGGCCGGCGCGCTGCTGGTCGCGTTCGCCGCGGTGGAGCGTCGCGGGCGCGCGCCGCTCGTGCCCCCGTCGACGTGGCGGGCGCGGTCGCTGCGCAGCGGCGCCGTGCTGATGCTCGGCGGCACCGGCCTGCTCGGCGGGTCCTTCCTGCTGAACACCATCTACCTGCAGGAGGTGCTCGGCGCCTCGCCGCTGGAGACCGGGCTGGCGTTCCTGCCGCTAGCGCTGGCGATCCTCGCCGCCGCCCACGCCGCGTCGCACCTGCTGACGGTCGCCGGGTCGCGGGCGATCGCCTCCGGGGGCCTCGCGCTCATGGGCGCCGGATCGCTGCTGATCGCGCTCGCCCCCGACGGCGCCGCGTACGCCCGCGACCTCCTCCCGGGCTTCCTCGCGCTGGGCGTCGGGGCCGGGCTGACGTTCGTCTCGGTGTCGGTCACCGCGATGGCGGACGTGGCCCACGAGACCGCCGGCCTGGCCTCGGGCGTGATGACGACCGCGCACGAGATCGGCGCGGCGCTCGGGATCGGCGTGCTCACCGCGATCGCGCTCGGCGCCGGCAGCGACCTGGCCCTGGGGCACGAGCGCGGGTTCGTGGCCGCCGCGGTCGTCGCGGCCGTGCTCGCGGTGGTCGCCGTCGCGGCCCTGCCGGAGGTCCGCCCGGCGCCCGGGAGCCGTCCCGCCATGCATTAGCGTGCGGGCCCGATGCCCGAGCCGGCCACCGACCACCGCCGCGCGATCGCCGAGCGAAACGCCGAGGCGATCGTCGCCGCCGCCGAGCAGATGATGAGCGCGGGCGAGCCGATCACGGTCTCGGCGGTCGCGGCGCGGGCCGGCGTCTCGCGCGTGACGTTCTACGCGCACTTCCCGGGGCTGCCCGAGCTCGTCGCCGCGGTCGTGCGCCGCGCGCTCGACGCGACGAAGGCGATCGTCGCCGGCGCGCGGCCCGACGAGGGGCCGGCGCTGGAGGCGTTCGCGCGCCTGATCGACGCCGGCTGGGGCCAGCTCGAGCGCTTCGGCGGCGTGGCGGACGCGGCCGACGAGCACGTCCCCGCCGGGGAGCTGCGCGACAGCCACGAGACGATCCTCGGCGTGGTGCGCGGGCTCGTCGAGCGAGGCCGCGCCGCCGGGGAGATCCGCGACGACCTGCCCGTCGAGTGGCTCGTGACGACGTTCTACGCGCTGCTGCACGCGGCGGCCGACGACGTGCGCGCCGGCCGCCTCGACGCCGAGGCCGCGCCCGCGGTCCTGCGCGCCACGATCATCGACCTGCTGCGCGCGCGATAGCTCACTTGCGGGCGATCGTCCGCACGCCCCGGCCGGGCCGCCACATCTCGATCACGATGCCGTCGCGCGTGTCGTTGAGCCGGACGTGCGAGACCTCGTCGAGGTCGAGCCGGAACAGGTGCGACGGGCCGTCGGCGGCCGCCTCGCCGTTCATCTCCTGCACCAGGTCGGGGTCGGTGATCTCCTCCGCGCGCCCGGCGACCTTCGCGTCGGCCTGCCACACGTCGGGCTCGTCGGAGCCGCTGTGCAGGGCGTAGCGCGGGTCGCGCTGCAGGTCGCGCGCCTTCAGAGCCTGCCACATCGACCCGATCCACAGCTCGCCGTGCGCGATCTTCGCCTCGGTGCCGCTGATCCGTGGCGAGCCGTCGCGGCGCAGCGTGGCGATCGTCTTGTGCCCGTGCGCGTCGAGGCGCTCGCGCACCCGCGCCGCGAGCTCCGGCGCCTCCGCTTCGAACGATGACCAGGTTGCCATGGCGCGCAGCGTGCCGCGCCCCGCGCCGCCCGTCGAGCGACACGTCGAAGACGATCAAGCGACGATGTGCGCCGTGGCCGCCGATCGCCTCCGCGACCCGATCGACCTCGTGCTCGGCTCGCTCGACGAGCGCGGCGCCGACGGCGCCGAGCTGGCCCGCCGCGCGCACTTCTCGCGCGACCACCTCGACCGGCTGCTCGCCGCCGCCACCGGCGAGACGCCCGTGGCCCTGCGCCGCCGCATCCTGCTCGAGCGTGCCGCCTGGCAGCTGCGGACGGGCGCGGCGAGCGCGTCCGAGGCGGCCGCGGCGGCGGGGTACGGGTCGCTGGCGGCGTTCTCGCGCGCGTTCACCCGCGCCTACGGGGTGGCGCCGAGCGCGTTCCCAGACTCCGGCCGGCCGATCGCGCTCGAGGCGCCCAACGGCATCCACTTCCACGCCCCCGCCGGCCTCGTCGTCCCCGGCCCGCGTGCTCCGGCCGGCCCGCGCGACCCGACGGAGACGATGCTGCGCCACCACGTCGACCGGGTGCGGGGGCTGCTGCGGGCCGCGGCGACGCTGCCGCGCGACGCGCTCGAGCGGCCGCTGCGGCCGGGCTTCGTCGCGGTGTGGTTCGAGGGCGAGGAGCCGAGCGCGGCGCTGATGGCGCAGCGCCTCGTGACGACGCTCGAGGTGTGGGTCGCCTCGCTGGCGGGCGAGCCGGGGCCCGACGGGCCGCCCGGCGACGAGGACCTGGAGCGTCGCTTCGAGGTCGCCTCCCGCCGGTTCGCGCGCATCGTGGCGGCGATCCGCGACCGCGGCGCCTGGAGCGACGCGTTCGTCGACGCGCTGTGCGAGCCGCCCGAGATGTTCACCTACGGCGGCGTCGTCGCGCACGTCCTCACGTTCGGGGCGATCCGCCGCGAGATGCTGGCGAGCGTCCTCGCCGAGCTGGGCGCCGACGTGCCGGACCTGTCCGACCCGCTCAACTGGGAGCGTCTGCCCGCGGACGCCCGCTGAGCGGCGGCGCGCCCGACCCTGTCCGATGGGGGCGTATCCCCTGACCGACCGGCCAAGGATCCGGGGGGTCTGACTGCGGACCGGGCACCGAACCCGATAGGACCCTTGTACGGAAGCGAGCGGAAGGAGGCACGGTCGATGACGGACGTCCGCGCGACCGACAGCGATCTCGTGGTGCATCTGCCGGCCGTCGAGGCCGGCTGCGACCAGGACGCCGAGTGGTGCGAGATCGAGACCCCCGAGGGCCGGCGCCGGATCCGGTTCCACGACTACGCCGAGATCTACGAGGTCCCGGGTCTGTACGAGCGCCTGTTCTACGAGGAGCTGGACTGCCGGTCGCCGCGCGTCGTGCGCGAGCTGCTCGAAGGCGTCCTCGCGGAGCGCGACACCGACCCGTCGTCGCTGGTGGTCCTCGACGTCGGCGCCGGCAACGGCATGGTCGGCGAGGAGCTCGACGACCTCGGGGTCGCCGCGATCACCGGCATCGACATCCTGCCCGAGGCCGCTGCGGCCGCCGAGCGCGACCGGCCCGGCGTCTACGACGACTACCGCGTGGTCGACCTCACCGACCCGCCGGCCGCCGACCACGACGCGCTGACCGACGCCGGCTTCACCTGCCTGACGAGCGTCGCCGCGCTCGGGTTCGGCGACATCCCGCCCGAGGCGTTCGCCCAGGCGTTCGAGTACGTCGAGGAGGGCGGGCTCGTCGCGTTCACGCTCAAGGAGCGCTTCACCCGGCCCGACGCCGACGAGACCGGCTTCAGCCGCCTCGTGCGCCGCATGGACGAGGACGGGCTGATCGAGCCGCTGGTCGAGCACCGCTACCGCCACCGCCTCTCGGTCGCGGGCGAGCCGCTGCACTACGTGGCGTACGTCGCCGAGAAGCGCGGCGAGCTGACCGACGTCCCGCAGCCGATCGCCTGACGGCGACGGGGCGCCCGCGCCTACCCTGGAGGCATGGCCCGCGAAGCCGAGGAGACCCTCACGCCCGCGGAGCGGCTGCTGGCCGCGAAGATGCCCGAGGCGGACGGCGAGCCGCATCAGGTCTCGCGGCGCAGCCTCCAGGCCCAGCGCACGCTGGAGGGCTACTTCCGCAGCTCGTCGCCGCCGAAGTGGATGGAGCGCGTCGCGCAGGTCGACCGCGGGATCGAGCGCGAGCGCGCCCGCCTGGAGGCCGCGCGCGACGCGCTGCGGCGCGAGTGCGGCGACGACCGGGCGCGGTTCGCGCGGCGCTGGCGCGAGACGGTGGCGGACTGGTCGTTCGACGAGGAGCTCAACGAGCTGATCCGCCGGCACAACGAGTGGTACCCGATCGAGCGCCGGCTGCCGATCGACCTGCGCACGCGCGACTACGTGCTCGTCAACGGCCGCTCGTACCGGCGGCCCGTGCTCGACGCCGAGTGGGCGCTGGCGGAGTTCCCGCCCGACCTCGGCTAGCGTGGGAGCGCGATGCTCCGCCCGAAGATCGCGATCCTCGCCGTGCTCGCCGCGGCCGCCCTCGCCGCCGGGTGCGGGGACGACTCCGAGCCGTCGTCGGTGACGTTCCTGGACACGACGTCCACGCCGGCGACGATCGAGACCGAGACGACGCCGACCACCAGCGGCCCCACGACGACCGTGCCGCCCGCCGAGGAGCCGCCCACGACGAACGCGACGCCGACCGTCGAGGCGCCCACCGGCGGGGCGACCGTGCCGCGGGACACGGGCGGCGGCGGGAGCAGCGGCGGCGCGACGGTGCCGCGGGACACGGGCGGCCCGACCGGCGGCGCGCCCGTGCAGGACCCGGACTGCAAGCCGGGCACCGGCCCGGGCTTCCCCGACCGGCCGCAGTGCGAGCCGGTCAGCGGCCCGGACGCGCGCGAGGACGAGGGCGGCTGAGCTACTTGACCAGGACCGAGCGCGCCTGGGGCGCGCTCGCCGCGACGCCCTCGGGGGCCGCGTAGGGCACGGCGATCACGCGGTCGCCCAGCGCGCGGGCCAGCGGTCCCGCGATGCGGCCCGGCCGCACGCCGGTGCCGAGGACGAGCACGTCGTGCTCGCCGCGCTCCAGCGCGCACCGCAGGGCGCGCCGCACGCACCGCGCGCGGGAGATCCCACCGCACGCCTCGGGGCCGCTGACGAGGTGCCACCGCACCGCGATGTCGTCGGGCAGCTCGTCGAGCGTGCGCCGCACGAGCTCGCAGCCCACCGCCTCGACGTCCTCGACGAGCGGCATCGCGAGCATCCCCACGCCGGCCCACGCCGGAGGAGGCACCGCGACGTGCACGAGCGTCAGCTCGGCGCGACCGGCCTTGGCCATCGCGGCGGCGCGTCGCACGCCCGCCGCCGCCTCCTCAGAGTGCTCGAGGCCGACGAGGATGCGCCGTGGCGTGTCTCCGACCATCTCCAGAACCCAGCTTGTCTCTCCCCCCTATGCGGGGATGCTAGTCCACTTCGCGGCATATCGCGCAAGCTCCCTCACATGACCGCTGCGGGGCGCCGGCGGCGCACGGCGAGCGCGAGCACGGCCGCCGCGGCCAGGCCGGTCGCGGCCATCAGCACCGCCATCGGCAGCTCCGCCTCGGCACCGCCGATCCCGGCCAGCGGCGCGGCCAGGCCGCCGAGCCCGAACTGGCAGACGCCCATCAGCCCCGACGCGGTGCCGGCGGCATGCGGGTGCTCGGACATCGCGAGCGCCTGCGCGTTGGGGTTCACCATCCCGCGGCTGGCGATGAGCAGCCACAGGCAGACGAGCAGCACGGCGAGGCCGGCGTTGAGCAGGGTGGCGATCAGGAACGCGGTGCCGGCGACGCCCCCGAGCGCCAGGCCCGCGCCGAGCATCCGCCGCGGCCCGGCCGTCGTCACGAGCCGGGCGCTGAGCTGCGCGGCCAGCACCATGCCCAGCGCGTTGACGCCGAACACCAGGCCGAACGCGAACGGCGACAGCCCGTGCACGTCCTCGAGCAGGAACGACGCCCCCGCCAGGTAGGCGGTGAGCGTCCCGAACGACAGGCCCAGGCACAGCGCGTAGGCGACGAACGCGCGGTCGCGCAGCAGCTCGCCCATCGCGCGGCGGGTCGTGGCCAGCCCGCCGCGATGGCGACGCGCGGGCGGCAGCGTCTCGGGCGCCCGCAGCAGCGCGGCGGCCAGCAGCGCCGCCCCGATCAGGCCCAGGACGCCGAACGTGCCGCGCCAGTCGGTGACCTCCAGCAGCAGGCCGCCGGCGACGGGCGCCACCATCGGCGCGATGCCCATCACGAGCATCAGCATCGCGAAGACCCGCGCGGTGTCCGAGCCGCCCCCGGTCCGGTCACGGACCATCGCGCGGGCGATGACGATGCCGGTGGCGCCCGCGATCCCCTGGGCCACCCGCAGCGCCACGAGCGTCGCGATCGACGGCGCCAGCGCGCACAGCGCCGACGTGGCCGCGTAGACGGCGAGGCCCGCCAGGAGCGGTCGCCGGCGCCCGAGCGCGTCGCTGACCGGGCCGGCGAGGAACTGGCCCGCCGCCATGCCGATCAGGAACGCGGTGATCGTGAGCTGTGCCTGCGACGGGGATGCCGACAGGTCGTCGGCCATCGCCGGCATCCCCGGCAGGTACAGGTCCATCGAGAGCGGGCCGAACGTCGTCAGCGCGCCCAGGAGCACGAAGAGGCCGCCCGAGAGCCCCCGCTCCGGCTCCAGCTGCTGGGACGCCGTCAGCTCAGACCGTCGCCGGCTCGCTGAGGCCGGCGGCGTCGGCGAGGGCCGCGGCCTTGTCGGTGCGCTCCCAGGTGAAGTCGTGGTCGTCGCGGCCGAAGTGGCCGTAGGCGGCGGTCTGCTGGTAGATGGGGCGGTGCAGGTCGAGCGCTTCGCGGAAGGCGCCGGGGCGCAGGTCGAAGTGCTCGTCGACGAGCTGGGCGATGCGGGCGGCGGGGATCTTCTCGGTGCCGAACGTCTCGACCATCACCGACACGGGGTGGGCGACGCCGATCGCGTAGGCGACCTGCACCTCGGCCCGGTCGGCCAGGCCGGCGGCGACGATGTTCTTGGCCACGTGCCGGGCCGCATACGCGGCCGAGCGGTCCACCTTCGACGGGTCCTTGCCGCTGAAGGCGCCGCCGCCGTGGCGGGCCATGCCGCCGTAGGTGTCGACGATGATCTTGCGCCCGGTCAGGCCGCAATCGCCGACCGGGCCGCCGATCACGAACCGGCCCGTCGGGTTCACCAGGAACGACTTGCGCAGCGCGTTGGCGTCATACAGCTCGCCGGGGAGGATCGGCTGCACGACCTGCTCCCACAGATCGTCGGCCAGCACGCCCTCCGAGCCCTCCGCGTGCTGCGTGCTGATCAGCAGCTTCTCGACGGCGACCGGCCGGCCGTCCTGGTAGCGCACCGACACCTGCGTCTTGCCGTCCGGGCGCAGGTACGGAAGCGTGCCGTCGTGGCGCACCTGCGCCAGGCGCTTGGCCAGCTTGTGCGCCAGGCTGATCGGCAGCGGCATCAGCTCCGGCGTCTCGCTGGTCGCGTAGCCGAACATCATCCCCTGATCCCCGGCGCCGGCGATGTCCAGACCATCGGCCTGCCCGGTACGCGCCTCCAGCGCCGCATCCACCCCCTGCGCGATATCCGGCGACTGCTTGTCGATCGCGTTGATCACCGCGCACGAATCCGCGCTGAACCCCAGATCGGCGTCCACGTAGCCGATCCTGCGAATCGTCTCCCGGGCGATCTCCTGCACATCCACATACGTGCTCGTCGAGATCTCCCCCGACACCACCACCAGACCCGTGTTGACCAGCGTCTCGCACGCCACCCGGCCCGCCGGATCAGCGGCCATCACCGCATCCAACACCCCATCGGAGATCTGATCGGCCACCTTGTCCGGATGACCCTCGGTGACCGACTCCGACGTGAACAGGTACTCGCTCATGGAACAGCAATCTCCTTGGTGGCTGACGGCGGCCCGGCGAGCCGTCGAGGCGCGCGAGCGCGAACGGGAGTGGATAGGACTGTAGTCCGATCGAAGTTCAGGACAAAGACACGGGCGGCGCGACCGCGTGCAGGCGCTCCAGCGCCTCGCGCCCGACGCACGTGACGCCGTGGGCCCGCCCGGCGGCCGCCAGGTGCGTCCACGCGGTCCGCGCGCGGGCCGCGGGGACCAGCAGGAGGAGACGGTCGACGTCCTCGCAGAGCAGCAGGCCCGGGCGCACGGTCTCGGTCGCCGGCAGGAACGCGCCGGGGAGCGGCATCAGCGCGGTGGGCAGCAGTCCGGCGTCGCGGACGACGCGCCGCGCCCACGGGCCGACGAGCGCGATCGCCGCGTAGTCGTCGGTGAGGTCCATGACCGACGCGCCGGGCGCGAGCTGGGCGGCGGCGGTGAGCACGGCGCCGAGGTCGGCGGCGGCCGGGCGCTCGGCGACCACGAGCACGCGGTGGCGGGTGACCGGGCACCACCAGGCGCCGCAGGAGCGCAGCGCCCGGCCCGGGACGAGCCGCTCGCCGGTGACCCGCTCGACGACCGCGGCGACCGCCTCCGGCGTGCCGCGCAGCTCGATCGTGCCGTCGTCGGAGCGGTCCGACAGCCCGACGCCGTGGCGGCACACCGCCATCTCGGCGGCGACGGAGCCGAAGTGGGCGGCGACGCGCACGCCGGCGCGCGTGGTGAACGCCGCGCCCGCCGTGATCAGCGTCTCCTCCAGGACCCCTCCGCTCATAGCCGGCGCAACGCTATGCGCGCGAGGCTGGCGGGTCGCCTCCCGAACGGGGAGGTTTCACGGTCTCCACGGAGGGGTTCTGGCGCCGGATCCGCCCCTCGACCTGCCCGGATGGTGAGCAAAGACCCTCCCGCCGCCAGGTGAACCGGACGCCCGCGCGCGCGTAATGTGCCGCCGATGGCTTCCGCGACCACCGCCGCCGGCACGCCCGGACAGCGCGCCCACGACACCGCCCGCCTGCTCGTCTCCTGCGCGGACGGTCCCGGCATCGTCGCGGCGATCACCACGTTCCTGGCCGACCGGGGGGCGAACATCATCACCTCCGACCAGTACTCGACCGATCCGGAGGGCGGCCGCTTCTTCATGCGGCTGGTGTTCCACCTGCCCGGCGTCGGCGGGGCGCTCGGCGAGCTGCGCGAGGCGTTCGACCGCGAGGTCGCGGCGCCGCGCGGGATGCGCTTCCACGTCAACGACGCCGCGGTGCCCAAGCGGGTGGCGGTGATGGTGTCGCGCTACGACCACTGCCTGCTCGACCTGCTGTGGCGCACCCGCCGCGGCGAGCTCGACATGGAGATCGGGCTCGTCGTCTCCAACTGGCCCGACCTCGCGGCCGAGGTCGAGCGCTTCGGCGTCCCCTACGAGCACGTGCCGGTGACGAAGGAGACCAAGCCGCAGGCCGAGGAGCGCGAGCTCGAGCTGATGGGCGGAGGCGCGTTCGACCTCATCGTGCTGGCCCGCTACATGCAGGTGCTCAGCTCCGACTTCCTGGACCGGATCGGGACGCCGATCATCAACATCCACCACTCGTTCCTGCCCGCGTTCGCGGGCGCGGGCCCGTACGAGCGGGCCAAGGAGCGGGGGGTCAAGCTGATCGGCGCGACCGCCCACTACGTGACCGAGGACCTCGACGAGGGCCCGATCATCGAGCAGGACGTCATCCGCGTGAGCCACCGCGACAGCGCCGAGGACCTGACGCGGATGGGCGCCGACATCGAGCGCCAGGTGCTCAACCGGGCGGTGAAGTGGCACTGCGAGGACCGCATCCTCGTGCACGGCAACTCGACCGTGGTGTTCTAGCCGGGGTTCGAGGAGGAGAGGCGATGGCATCGGTGAGCAACGCGATCGGCACGGAGCGGGAGCGCGCGGCGGACGCCCGGCACGCGGCGCGGCTGCAGGCCCGCGCGCTGCAGGCCGCCAGCGCGTACGGCGCCGCGCGCGACGGCTCGGCCGCCGCGCTGGCCGCCCACGCCGCGCAGCTGTGCGCGATCGCCGCCGAGGCGTCGTCGACCGGCGTCGCCGACGAGGCGCTGCGCGCGCTCGACGCCGCCGCGGTGCGCTGACGCTCACATCCCGGGGATCTCGGGCACCAGCCCGAGCTGCTGCAGCAGGCCCAGCGCGTCGTAGTGGACCCACGACTCGACGATGCGCCCGTCGACGATGCGGTTGATGTCCGTGCCGGTGTAGGAGATCTCGCGGCCGGTCGGCTCGACCCCCAGGAACGGCTCGCCGGTGTGCGTGCCGCGGGCCGAGAAGCGGGCCATCACCAGATCGCGCTCGGCCATCGTCTCCTCGACCGTGTAGCGCAGGTCGGGGAACGCGGCGCGGAAGGCCGTGACGGCCGCCTTGATGCCCTCGGGACCCAGGACCGTCGACGGCTCCGGCCCGCGCACGGCGTGGTCGACGTAGTCGGGCGCGTACAGCTCGTCGGCGAGCTCCAGGCGGCCCTGGCCCCACATCTCCTCGAGGACCAGGCGGGCGATGCGACGGTGGTCGTCGAGCGTCACGCGCTGATCGTAAGCCGGGTCATGGCGCCGAGGTGCTGGACGCGGTCCTCGATCTCCTCGCGGGTGAGGCGTTGCACGCGCTCGGTGCCGAACTCCTCGACGTTGTAGGAGGCCAGCGCGGTCCCGTAGGCCATCGCGGCCCGGTAGTCGCCGGGGTGGCCGGCCAGCCAGCCCACGAACCCGCCCGCGAACGTGTCCCCGGCCCCGGTCGGGTCGACCACCGTCTCCAGCGGATAGGCCGGCAGGCTGAAGAACTCGTCGCCGGTGATCAGCGCGGCGCCGTACTCGCCCTGCTTGGCCACCACCACGCTGGGGCCCATGGCCAGCACCTCCCTGGCCGCCGAGATCAGGTTCGGCTTCTCGGTCAGCTGGCGCAGCTCGGCGTCGTTGAGGATCACGCAATCCACCATCGAGATCGTCGCCACCAGGCTGTCGCGCGCGATCTCGATCCACAGATTCATCGAATCCATCGCCACGAACGACGCCCGCGACTGCTCCCGCACCGCGCGCTGCACATCCGGCTGGATATTGGCCAGAAACAACGTGTCGGCGGCCTTGGACGCGTCGCTGAGCTTCGGATCGAAGCTCTCGAACACCCCCAACCGCGTCTCCAGCGTGTCGCGCGAGTTCAGATCCCACCCATACTCGCCATGCCAGAAGAACGTCTCACCCCCCACCACATGCTCCACGTCATCCACATTCGACCCGCGCGTCCGCAGCACGTCCAGATCGGCGAAGTCATCCCCCACCGGCCCCACCAGACGCACCTCGTCGAAGAACGACGCCGCCAACGCGAAATGCGTCGCCGCCCCACCCAACATCCGCTCACGCTCCCCGAACGGCGTCCTCACCCGGTCATACGCAATCGAACCAACCACAGTCACGCTCATCGGCGGGTCATCCTCACGAGATAGGCCACCATCACCTCGGACGTCCCGATCTTCAGGTGGTAGGCGTCGGAGAGCCCCTCGACGCGTTCGATCTGGTCCTGGCTCTCCCGGAACGGCTCGCCGAACGGGACGACGGCGAAGTCCACGACCTCGCCGCGCAGCCCGTGCTGGGCGAGCATGTCGACCGTGCGCTCCTGCGACAGGATCGACAAGAGGGTCACGTAGGCCTCGCCGTCGTCGGTCAGCGCCTCCGGCAGCAGCCGGATGAGGTGGTCGACGAGGTTGCGGCCCCAGTAGTCGACGGGACGATGCGACGAGGCGTGGCGGAAGGGGTCGACCGGCGTCTGGTCCAGGCAGGCGACGATCGTGTCGTAGCGCTCGTCGGGCACCCACGGGTACAGGTCGACGGTCGCGGCCGTCACGCGCGCGTCGACGCCGTTGCGGAAGGCGTTCGTGAGCGTGTCCTCGACCGCGAGCGGGTCGACGTCGATCGCGTGCACGTGCGCGGCGCCGTTCAGCGCGAGCTGGATCGCCTGCAGGCCGGTGCCGCAGCCGACGTCGAGGCAGCGGCGCCCCGCGCCGACCTCCCGCTCGAAGAGGTGGCGCCACAGCAGGAACGAGCTCGGGTTGGGGTCCTTGCCCGAGCGGTCCGCGACGAGCTCGGGGAAGCGCAGCGGGAACAGCGGCCGGCCGCGGCGGTCGATCCACGGCTCGGCGTGGCGGTCGCGCGCGCTCGGCAGCGCGCCGTCGGCAGGCCCGGGCTCGGCGCGCCGGCGGCCCGGGGCCGTCCCGGCCAGCCGCGCCCGCGCCGCCGCGATGTGGCCGGGCGTCACGCCGCAGCAGCCGCCGACGATCTGCGCGCCCTCCTCGCGCCAGCGCAGCGCCATCGCCGCGTACTCGTCGCCGCCGACGCCGTCGGCGAACTGCCAGCCCGCGCTCGTCAGGTACCCGAGGTTGGGATAGACGCCGAGCGGCATGTCGGTGAAGTCGCGCAGATAGGAGACCATCCCGTCGACGTGGTCGGGCGGCACGCAGTTGACGAGGAGCGCGTCGACCCCCATCTCCTCGAAGCGCCGCGCGGCCCGCCCGAACGCGTCGCCCTCGGGGCCGCCCCAGTGCTGGCCGTAGACGCCGCAGACGCCGTGGCGGCAGCGCCGGAACGACAGCCACACCGGCAGGCCGGTGTCGAGCAGGCGCCCGACCGTGTCGTAGAGCGACCCGGGCACGAGGGACAGCGTCTCCAGCAGCACGAGGTCGGGCGGCTCGTCGCGGAACGCCCGCGTGAGCAGGCGGATCGTCTCGCGGCCGTCGTCGGCGTCGAGATCGGCGTTCAGCGAGAACGCCACCGCGACCCGGCCCTCGCGGCCGCCCTCGGCGATCGCCTGGCGCGCGACGCGCACGCCGCGCCGGGCGACCTCGAGCCAGTGCACGGGCTGGCCGCCGCCGTCGTCCCACGGCCGCTGGTCGCCCGCCGCGACCGCGGACGCCAGGCCCCACGTGTTCGTCGTGACGACGTCGCAGCCGACGTCGACGTAGCGGCGGTGGACGGCCTTCACCTGCCCCGGGGACGAGGCGAGGGCGCGGATGCCCCACAGGCGCTCGCTCTGCGGCCCGCCCGTGAGCGTCTCGTCGGGCAGCTCGGTGGCGACGCCGCCGTCGAGGATCACGCAGCGCTGCTCGGCCAGCGCGTCGCGGACCGCGGCGTAGCCGGAGGTGATCGCGGGGGCGCTCACGACGCACTCCACCTCGATGGTGCTCGACCGCGGGCCACCCTCTCTCCTCCACCTGCTCGAACGACGACCGCCGCCATCTTGGTGACGGCCCCTGTCCGCCGCTTCCCCCTACGGGGAGGTTTCGCCTGGCCGATGGGAGGGCTCGCCGGCTAGGCGCCGGGCGGGCCGTCGCCGCGGCGCAGCGTCAGGCGCAGGTAGCGCGAGGTGGCCTCGGCGCGGTTGGACGCGTGCAGCTTGCGCAGGATGTTCTTCACGTGGAACTTGACCGTGCCCTCGCTGACGACGAGGGAGCGGGCGATCCCCGCGTTCGTCTCGCCCTTGACCATCAGCTCGAGGACGTCGAGCTCGCGGCGGGTGAGGAGGTCGCGCAGCGCGCCGGTGTCGGGGGCGGCGCCGACCGCCACGCGCCCGCCGTCGTCGTCGCCCGCGGGCTCGCGGTCGAACGCGAGCGTGACGGCGCGGTCGCTGAGCTCGCTCGTGCGGGCGTCGGCCCAGGACGCGACCTGGCGCATCTCCTGGCGCTGGATGCGCAGGCGACGGCGCAGGATCGCGCGCTCGAACACGAGCGCGAAGCCGTCGGCGAAGGCGCCCAGCCCGTCGCGCTCCACCTCGCCGACGACCGGCCCGGACGGGCGGTCGGCCTGGAAGAAGCCGATGACCCGCGCCTCCAGCACGATCGGCGCGGTGACGTAGGTGTCCCAGCCGAGCACGTCGGCGAACGCGTGGCGGCTGGCCGGGACGGGCGCCTCCAGGTCGGGCTCGACGAGATGCGGCCGGCGGCGGCGCAGCACCTCGCCCTCGACGAGCGGGTAGTCGATGCGCACCGGCGCCTCCTGCAGCCGCGCGAGCGTCACGGCGGCGCCGTCGGGGTCGCCGGGCGCGTGCAGCGCCTCGGCCACGAGCGCGCCGTCCTCGACGCGGCTGAGCAGCACGCGCTCGAGGTTCAGCGCGGCGGCCGCCTCGGCCGGTCCGCGGTCGACGATCTCGCTCACCGGGCCCAGCTCGGCCAGCCGCCCGATCGCGGCGCGCACGCCCAGCAGGGCGTCGAGGCGGGCGCGGAGCGCGGCGGCCTCGGCCACCGGATCGGCGAGCTCCGGCGACGGGATCACGACCGCCGCGCCCACGGCACGCCGTTGGAGCTGGTGCCCTCCCCGCTGCGGCGCACCTCGAGCAGGTAGGCGACGGCCACGTCGTACTCGGACATGCGCAGGTGGTAGGCGTCCGACAGCTCCTCGACGCGCTCGATCTGCGCGATGCCCTCGCGGAAGTACGACGGGAAGTTGAACAGGTCGTAGTCGACGACCGTGGCCTCGAGCCCCGCGCGCTGCAGCAGCTCCTCGGTCCGCTGCTGGGACAGGAACGACAGGTGCACGAGGTAGGCGACGCCCTCGGCCGCCAGCGCCTGCGGCAGCTTCTCGATGAGCTTGTCGAACGCGTTGCGGCCCCAGTAGTCCACCGGCCGGTGCCCGGAGACCTGCTGGAACGGATCGACCGGCACCTGGTACAGCGACGAGACGATGACCTCGTAGCGCTCCTCGGGCACCCACGGGTACAGGTCGACGTGCTGGACGCTCATGCGGTCGGCGACCCCGTTGCGGAAGGCGTTGTCGCGTGTGTTGGCGACCGCCTGCTCGTCGACGTCGATCGCGTGCACGTGAGTGGCGCCGTTGAGGGCGAGCTGCACGCCGAGGATGCCGGTGCCGCAGCCGACGTCGAGGCAGCGCTGGTGGGCGCCGATGCCCTCGTTGCGCAGGTACTTCCACGGCATGAACGAACCGGTGCGCGGCGCGAACACGCCCGGCTCGACGACGAGGTCGGGGAACGGCAGCGGGTAGAGGTCGCGGCCGCGGCGATCGACCCAGCGGCGGGGCGGGCGCGCGTCGGGGGCGCGCTCGTCGTCGAGGCGGCCGTCGCGGCGGCGGCGCCCGAGCGGCGTGCCCTCGAGGCGCTCGCGCGCGGCCGCGATGTGGTCGGGGGTGACCCCGCAGCAGCCACCGATGATCTGCGCGCCCTCCTCGCGCCAGCGCAGCGCCATCGCCGCGTACTCCTCGCCGCCGACGCCCTCCTCGAACTGCCAGCCCGCGCTGGTCAGGTAGCCGAGGTTCGGGTACACGCCGAGCGGCAGGTCGGTGAAGTCGCGCAGGAACGAGACCATCCCGTCGACGTGGTCGGGCGGGATGCAGTTCGCGAGCAGGGCGCCGATCCCCATCTCCTCGAAGCGGCGGGCCGCCCGGCCGAACGCGTCGCCCTCCGGGCCGCCCCAGTGCTCGCCGTACACGCCGCAGACGCCGTGGCGGCAGCGCCGGAACGACAGCCACACCGGCAGGCCGGTGTCGAGGAGGCGCTCGATCGTGTCGTACAGCGACGGGCGCACGAGCGAGAGCGTCTCGACGAGCAGCAGGTCGGGCGCCTCGTCGGCGAACGCGCGAGTCAGCAGCCGGATCGTCTCGTGACCCTCGTTGGCGTCGACGTCGCCGTTGAGCGAGAAGGCGACCGCGGCGTCGCTGCCCTCGGCGGCCTCGCGGGCGAGCCGGACGCCGCGGCGCGCGACGTCCATCCAGTGCACCGGCCGGGCGGTCTGCCACAGCCGCGGCCCGTTCTCGAGCAGGCCGCTCGGGAGGCCCCAGGTGTCGGTGCTGATCACGTCGCAGCCCGCCTCCACGTAGCGGCGGTGCACGTCGCGGACGGCGTCGGGGTCGTCGAGGACCGCGCGCACGCCCCACAGGCGGTCGTCGGTCTCGCGCATCCCCGGCAGCTCGGTGCCCACGCCGCCGTCGAGGACCACACAGCGCTCCTCGGCGATCAGCTGCCGGACCCGGTCGTACCCGGCGGCGGGGCTGGTGGACGCGGTCTGACCCTGGCTCCCCATGGCCACCAGTGTGCCACTCCTGGCCTTCGGGGCCTACTCGTTCGGTCAGGTGGGGCGGCCGGGCTGCTCAAGAACCGGCGCCGCGATCCGACGATGGCGTGTGTCCGCTGTCGAACGAACAGGGAGAGGACTCGATGCAACGCCTGCGACCCACGTCGCTGCGCGCCAAGCTGATCGCCACGCTGGTCCCGCTGGTCGTCGTGGTCGTCGCCGCGATGACCTGGCTCGCCGTGTCGCGCATGACGTCGGCGCAGGAGGATGCCGCCTACGCGCATCTGAGCGAGATCGCGAACGCGAACGCGAACGCGATCGACGCCGACCTGGGCGCGAAGATCGCCCGCGCCGACGCGCTCGCCAACACGCTCGCGGCCTACCAGAGCGATGACGCGCAGGAGGTGAACGCGATCCTGCGCCACCTGGCCGAGCGCGACGCCGACAGCCTCGGCTATTACGCCGGCTACGAGCCGAACGCGTTCGACGGCGACGACGCCGCGCACGCCGGCAAGCCGTATCAGACGGAGGACGGCGGGTTCGGCGCGTACTGGAACCGCCTGTCGGGCGAGCTGAAGGTCGAGCCGCTTCTCGACATGTACACGTCCGACTACTACAAGGTGCCCAAGGAGGCCGGGAAGCCGGTCGTCATCGAGCCGTACCTGTACGAGGGCGAGCTGCTGACGAGCTACGTGGCGCCGATCCTGCGCGACGGGCGGTTCGTCGGCATCGCCGGCAACGACGACGCGCTCACGACGCTGAACCGCGACGTGCGCGGCATCCGCGTCCTCGACTCCGGCTACGCGATGCTGCTGTCGGCCGACGGCATGTTCGTGTCGGCCCCGCGCGACGGCCTGATCGGCCGCCGGACGCTCGGCGACCTGGCCCGCGACCGCGGCAACGAGGACCTCGCCCGCGTCGTCCGCGACGTGAAGGCGGGCCGCAGCGGGCAGCTCGAGACGGTCGACCCGTGGACGGGCGAGGACGTCGTCATGTCCTACGCGCCGGTGACCACCGGCGGCTGGAGCGTCGTGACCGTCGCGCCGCGCTCGGAGGTGCTGGCCGCCGCGACGACGCTGCGCTGGCAGCTCATCGTGACCGGCATCATCGGGGTCCTCGTGATCGCCGCGGCGATCGTGCTCCTGGCCGGGCGCATCACGAAGCCGCTGCGCGCGTTCGTGCAGCGCCTGCGGGCGCTCAACGACACGGCGGTCGCCGGCCTGCGGCGCGGCATCGGCGCGCTCGCGAGCGGCGACCTGACCGTCGAGGCGTCCAGCGACGTCGAGCCGCTCGACGTGAAGGGGCGCGACGAGATCGCCGACGCGTCGCGCACCGCCAACGAGCTGATCGAGCAGACGTCGGCGTCGGTGGCCGCCTACAACGAGGCGCGCGCCGGCCTGGGCGCGCTGATCGGGCAGGTGTCGAGCTCGGCCGGCGCCGTGGCCTCGTCGTCGCAGCAGATGGCGACGACCTCCGAGGAGGCGGGCCGCGCGGTCGGCGAGATCGCCTCCGCGGTCGGCGAGGTCGCGACCGGCGCCGAGCGCCAGGCGCGGATGATCGCGTCCGCCCGCGAGGCGGCCGAGCAGACGAGCGAGGTCGCCGAGCAGGCGCTCGAGCTCGCCCGCGAGGGCGCCGCCTCGTCGGCGCAGGCGACCGAGGCGATGACGCAGGTGCGCGACTCGTCCGCGCACGTCAGCGACGCGATCCGGTCGCTGGCCGAGAAGTCCGACGAGATCGGCGGGATCGTCGACTCGATCACCGCGATCGCCGAGCAGACGAACCTGCTGGCGCTCAACGCGGCGATCGAGGCCGCCCGCGCCGGCGAGCAGGGCCGCGGGTTCGCGGTCGTCGCCGACGAGGTGCGCAAGCTCGCCGAGGAGTCCCAGCAGGCCGCGGGCTCGATCGCGGCGCTGATCGCGCAGATCCAGACCGAGACCGCGTCGGCGGTCGACGTCGTCCGGGTCGGCGCCGAGCGCAGCAGCGAGGGCTCCGAGGTGGTCGAGCGGGCGCGCGAGGCGTTCGAGCGGATCGCCGAGGCGGTCGGCGACGTGACCTCGCGCGTCGGGGAGATCGCGAACGCGGCCGGCGAGGTCGCGGCGGTCGCCGAGCAGTCCAGCGCGGCGACGGAGCAGGTGTCGGCGTCGACCCAGCAGACGAGCGCCTCGACGCAGCAGATCGCCGCGTCCGCGCAGGAGCTGGCCCGCACCGCCGAGGAGCTGGAGGCCCAGGTCCGCCGGTTCACGCTGACCTGAGCCCGCCCCGCGTGAGCCGGGTGGCCGCCCGGCTCACGCGCGGGTCAGGCGGCCGCCTGCAGCGCCCGCGTCTCGGGGAGCACCCGCAGCTTGCGCAGCGCCTGCTCCTCGAGCCGGCGGACGCGGTCCGCCGACAGCTTCAGCTCGCGCGCGACCTGGTGCATCGTGCGCTCGCGCTGGCCGTCGAGCCCGTAGCGCAGCTCGATCACCCGGCGCTCGCCGCCGGACAGGTTCTCCAGCGCGTGGTCGATCGCGCGGCGGTTGAGCGCGATCGCCGCCTCGTCGAACGGGGACAGCATCGCGCGGTCCTCGATGAAGTCGCCCAGCTCCGCCTCGTCCTCGCCCACCGGGGTGTGCAGCGAGACGGTCGCGGGCAGCTCCCCGCGGACGACCGCCACCTCGTCGACCGTCAGCCCGAGATGCTCGGCGAGCTCCTCGTCGGTGACGTCGCGCCCCAGCTGGAGCATGAGCCGGCGCTCGGCGCGCTGCACGCGGTGCAGGCGCTCGGCGATGTGGACGGGCAGGCGGATCGTGCGCCCCTTGTCGGCCAGCGCGCGCGCCAGCGACTGGCGGATCCACCAGACCGCGTAGGTGCTGAACTTGAAGCCCTTGCGGTAGTCGAACTTCTCGACCGCCCGCATCAGGCCCACGTTTCCTTCCTGGATGAGGTCGAAGAGCGGGAGCCCACGGTCCTGGTAGCGCTTCGCGAGCGAGACCACGAGGCGCAGGTTGGCCGTCATCATCTGCTCCTTGGCCGCCAGGTCGCCGCGCTCGATGCGCTTGGCCAGCTCGATCTCCTCCTCGGCGGTCAGCAGCTTGTGGCGCCCGATGTCCTCCAGGTATTGCGTCAGTGCCTCGTCGTGGTCGTACATGGGCGGGATCGTCTTCGCCCACCTGAAGCGGACCGTGAAGCGCAGATAACGCGCGGATGAGGAGTTCCGGAAGGCCAGATATAGACGCCGCGCGGCGGTGCTCCGGGGGCGCTTCGGGCCGCCGCGCGCCCAGGGCGGAACGGCTCTGCCGCGCGGAGCGGCGCAGGTGGCATCGAAGGCAACGCAGCCGGTCCGCCGCCCGGTATCGCACCGATTAAGAGGGCGTCGGGGGTGGTCGGCCACCGGCCCCGCCCGCGCGCACCACCACCCCACCGTTGTCAGGTCACGCTCGAATAGCGAGCTCGAACCGACAACGGCGGCGCGGCGCGAGGGTCTAGCGGATCAGGACCTTCGCGCCGACCGGCACGCGCGGGTACAGGTCGATCACGTCGGCCACGCGCATCCGGATGCACCCGTGCGAGGCGCGGGAGCCGATCGACCACTCCTCGGCGGTGCCGTGGATGCCGACGCCGTCGACGATCCCCAGCCAGCGGGCCTTCAGCGGGTTGTTCGGGGCGCCGCCGGGGATGACCGAGCCGGCGAGCGAGCCCGCCCACGCCGAGTTGGGGACGTGCCAGGCCGGGTTCACGGCCTTGTTGGCGATCCGGTACATGCCCGCCGGGGTGTCGACGCCGGCCATGCCGACCGCGATGCGGTACATCTTGGACAGGCGCAGGTTCTTGAAGAGGCGCAGCGTGAACGTGCTGCGGTCGACGGTGAGGATCGTCTCGTTCGCGCGGCGCAGCTCGGCGAGCGTGATCTCGGGGTCGACGGCCGTGCGGTCCTGGCGGAACTCGCGCGGCGCGCTGGGGTCGGTGAACGTGTCGACGATCCGCGCGGCGAGCTTCCCGGCGTCGACGCGCATGCCGCGGCGCGCGTTGGTGACCTTCATGCGCGTGATCCCGATCTGCAGGCGCGCGTTGCGCGGCTTGCGGCTGGTGCGCGCCGCCACCTTGTCGGCCCACGCGCGCACGGCCTTCCTCGACACGCTGACCGCGGGCGGCACGCTGACGCCGGGCACCGCGCCGCCGTCGAGACGGGTGGTCGCGGGCGGCGTGGTCCCGGTCGTGGGCGTCGTCGGCGTGGCCGGCGTCGTCGGCGTGGCCGGCGGCAGCGTCCCGGCCGCGTCGCGCCCCGCGTAGTACGCCCGCCGCGCGGTGCGCAGCGCGTCGAGCGTCACGCCGGCCCGCGCGCCCCCGATCCGGTAGCTGCGGTCGGCGATCCGCACGGTCACGGGCGCGAGCAGCCGCGGCAGGAGCTGGGCCTGGAGCGTCCCGGCCGCCTGCGTGATCGTCTGCCCGCCCAGGTCGATGCCGCCCACGAGCGTGCCCGGGGCGATGATCGCGGTGTCGTCGCTCGTCGCCGCGCCGGCCGGCGCGACGGCGGCAAGGGCGACGGCGACGGTGAGGACGGCGGTCGAGAGGAGGCGGCGTGCGTCCATGCGGCGGGTCAGGGTAGTCACCCGGGGGCCGTCTCCCTGCAAGTCCGCCTTCAGCGGGAGGACCGGGCGATCAGGCGACGACGCGCAGGCCCGGACCGCCGGCGTCCTCCGCGTGGCGGTCCGAGAAGAACTCGTCGATCCACACCCACGTCGTCGTGCGCGCCGCCCGGCCGGTCAGCACGCCGAGGTGCCCGCCGGGGCCGGTCTCCAGGCGCACCTCGGCCGCGTTGGGCAGCAGCGCGGCGACGTGGTGCACGGCGGGGCGCGGCGCGAGGACGTCGCTGTCGCCGGCGATCGCCATCACCGGCACGGTCACGTCGCGCAGGTCGAGCACGCGCCCGTCGAGCGCGAAGCGGCCGTCGGCGAGGTCGTTGACGCGGAAGAAGCGGTGGTAGAGCTGACCGAACGTGCGTCCCGGGTAGGCCTGCATGTCGCGGGTGAACGCGTCGACCGCCTCGATCTGGGCCAGGAACTCGCGGTCGTCCAGATGGCACAGGCGGGCCAGCGGCTTCGTCAGCTCCTTGTCGATCGACGCGAGCTGGAACACGAGGCGCACGATCGGCGCCGGCGCGGTGCCCAGCGCGCGGTAGATCGGCGACAGGAGCCAGCCGCCGGTCGCGTTGATGGGCAGCCGGAACGGCTCCAGGAGCCGGACGCGCCGGAAGTCGAACGGGGACGCCACCGTCGCGATCGCGTCGATCGGCAGCTCGCGGTCGGCGGCCGCCGTCAGCAGCGCCATGATCCCGCCCAGGCACCAGCCCACGAGCTGGACGGGCGCGCCGCCCGCGTCCTCGCTGACGGCGCGGATCGCCCCGGGCAGCACGCCGTCGATCCAGTGCTCGAGCCCGAGGTCGCGGTCGGAGAACCCGATCGAGCCGTAGTCGACGAGGTACGTGGGCCGCCCGCCGGCGAGGAGGTGCTCGACGAGGGAGCAGCCGCGGCGCAGGTCGAAGCAGGTCGGCGGCGCGGCCAGCGGCGGCACGAGCAGCACCGGCAGCGCGCCGGTCGCCGGCGCGTCGCGCACGGGGTGGTAGCGGAACACCGTCCGCTGCGGCGCCTCGTCGATGATCGACGCCGGCGTCCGGCGCAGGTCGGCGACGCCGCCGTGGAAGATCGCGTCGTAGACGTTGGCGGCGGCGGCCGACAGCTCGGCCAGGGTGGGCGGCAGGTGCACGCGACCAGTATCGCGCGCCGGCCGCCCGCGCCCCGCGGATCAGCGCCCGCGCCGCGCGCGGGACTTCTTCGGCGCGAACGCCCTGCAGTGCGGGTTCGCGTCCGGGATCCAGCCCCCGTACATGATGTTGCGCCTGTCGCGCGAGTGCCCGAGGCCGAGCATGTGGCCGGCTTCGTGGGTCACGATCTGGCACCACAGCTGGGCGTTGCGCGCCCGGATCGGCCAGCTCTCGTTGCGCACGTTGAGGTACATCGTGCACAGGTCCTCGTCGTAGACCCAGCCGTTGTAGACGTCGTCGTCGGGCGTCGCGTCGGGGTCCTCGGTGGAGAGCCGGATCGACACGCCCTCCGCGCAGCTCGCGGGCGCGCCGCCCCAGTAGCGCACGGCCGCCGCCCACAGGCGCGAGACGAGCGGGTTGGCGGTCGCGCTGCCGGTCACGGGCGTCGTGACCGGCGCCGTGGGCGGGTTCGCGTACTGGCCGGTGCCCTCGTCGAGCACGGGCGCGCCCGCCGCGGGGGCGGCGAGCGCCACGACGGACGCGAGCGTGAGGACGGCGAGCCGGATCACGCCGCTCCCATCGGCCGCCCGGACCGCGCGCCCCGCCGCGCGCAGCGGGCGCTGGACGGGTGTCGGAGCCGCCTCAGTGCGAGACGAGGTCGCGCCGGCGCACCAGCGCGAAGCCGCCGATCGAGCCGACGAGCGCCACCACGGCCGCCACCAGGAAGAGCTCGTGCAGGGCGCCGGTGAACCCGGCCCGCACCGCGTGCTCGAACGGCTCGCGCGCCGCCGCGGGCAGGCGCGCCGCGAGCTCGCTCACCTGGCCGGAGGCGATCGCCTGGCCCAGCTCGCCGGTCGCCGAGAGCGCGCGGCGGGTGGCCGCGTCGACCCCGGCCAGCGTCTTGTCCGCGACGCGGTGCTCGAAGATCGCCCCGTAGGCGGCGATCGCCGTCGCCGTGCCGACCTGGCGGAACGTGTTGCCGATGCCCGACGCCATCCCGCTGCGGCCCGGCTCGACCACGCCGATCTGCACCGACGCCAGCGGCGGGTTGACCATCCCGTTGGCGACGCCGGCGACGAGGAAGCCCGGCAGCAGGACCGTCCACGTCGAGTCCGCGTCGACCGGCGACATCAGCACGAGCGCGATCGCGATCAGCAGCAGCGCGAGCCCGAGCGGGATGCGCATCGGCACGTGCGCGGTCAGCCGCCCGGAGATCGGCGCCACGACCAGCGACAGCAACGTCAGCGGGAGGAGCTGCAGGCCGGCCTCCAGCGGCGAGTGCCCGAGGACGTTCTGCAGGTACAGCGTGATGTAGAGGAACATCGCGTACAGCGACGCCGACAGCGTGAACCCGACGATCGCGGCGCCGGCGAAGCTCGGGACGCGCAGCAGCGACAGGTCGAGCATCGGGTGCTCGGTCGTCAGCTCCCGCACGACGAACGCGACGAGCAGCACCGCGGAGGCCACGAGCGAGCCGGCGATCTGCAGGCTGCCCCAGCCCTCGGCGTTGCCGCGCACGAGCGCGAAGATCAGCAGGAACAGCACGACCGACCAGGTGACGAGGCCCGGCAGGTCGATGCCGCCGCCGCGCGGGTCGCGCGACTCGTCGACGTAGCGCAGCGTGATCGCCAGCGCCGCCAGGCCGATCGGCACGTTCAGGAAGAAGATCCACTCCCAGCCGAGGCCCTCGGTGAGCGCGCCGCCGACGAGCGGCCCGACCGCCAGCGCCCCGCCGGCGACCGCGCCGAACGCGCCGAACGCGACGCCCCGCTCGCGCCCGTGGAACGCGGTGCCGATCAGCGCCAGCGAGCAGGCGAACATGATCGCCCCGCCGACGCCCTGCACGCCGCGCAGGACGTCCAGCCACGTCGCGGTCGGCGCCAGCCCGCACGCCAGCGACGAGATCGCGAACACGCCCAGCCCGATCGAGAACACGAGCCGCCGCCCGATGCGGTCGGCGACCGACCCGGCGGTGAGCATCAGCGCCGCCAGCGTGAGCGCGTAGGCGTCGACGACCCACTGCAGCTCGGCGAACGTCGCGTCCAGGTCGCGCTCGATCTCGGGCAGCGCGACGTTCACGACCGTGATGTCGAGCAGCAGCATGAAGATGCCGACGCAGACGACGCCGAGCGTCCACCAGCGGTTGGGGTTCGGCGCCGGCGGCGCCCCCTCGCTCATGGCCACACGAGCATGGCGGCGCCGAGCGCGCCGCCGTAGTCGCCGAGCTCGGCGACCTTGACGGCCGGCGGCCGCTCGTCGTTGAAGAGGTGCGGCTGCATCTCCTCGGCCAGGCGCGCGGCCGCGGGCTCGCCGAAGCGCACGCCGAGCCCGCCGCCGAGGACGATCGCCTCGATGTCGAGCAGGTTGACCGCCGACGCGACGGCGGTGGCGATCGCCCGGTAGGCGCGGTCGATGAGGTGCAGGGCGAGCTTGTCCTCGTGCTCGATCGCCTTGGCCCAGACCGAGCTCGTGAGGCGGTCGCGGCCCTTCTCCTCCATGATCTTGAACAGCCGCGTGTGCTCGCCGTCGGCGTGGCGCTCGCGCGCGGTGAGCTCCATCGCCTTGCGGCCCGCGTAGGCCTCCATGCAGCCACGGCGCCCGCACGGGCACTTCGCGCCGCCCTCCTTGACGACCATGTGGCCGATCTCGCCGGCGGCGCCGCGTCCGAGCCACTCCTCGCCGTCGAGGATGAGCCCGCCGCCGACGCCGGTGCCCCAGAACACGCCCAGCAGCGAGCGGTACGGGCGGCCGGCGCCGAGGTCGAACTCGGCCTTCGTCGCCACCGACACGTCGTTGCCGATCGCGACGCGCGTCCCGAGCAGCGTGCCGAGCAGGTCGCCGACGGGGACCGCGTCGTGCCAGTCGGGCAGGTTGCCGGCCTGCGCGATCGTGCCGGCGTCCGCGTCGACGTCGCCGGGCGAGCCGAGGCCGACGCCGGCCAGCGCGTCGGGCGTGGTCCCGGCCGCCTGGGCGGCCTCGCGCTGGGCGTCGGCCAGCGCGCGGATCACGTCGTCGGGGCCGCCGCTGGTCGGCGTCGGCCGGCGGGCCTGGCCGAGGATCGTGTCGTCGTCGTCGACGACGATCGCCTGGATCTTGGTCCCGCCGAGATCGATCCCGCCTCGCAGCGCCATCGGCCCTCCTATGCCTTTCCGTACACGGGGACGTGCGCGCCGCTGGTGGCCGCCGCGTCATCCGAGCACAGGAACCGGATGACCGCGGCGATCTCCTCCGGCTGGACCCAGCGCTCGAAGTTGCCGTCCGGGTTGGCGGCGCGGTTGGCCGGCGTGTCGATCACCGACGGCAGCACGGCGTTCACGCGCACGTTGTCGTTGCGGTACTCGGCCGCGGCCGCGTCGACGAACGCGAGCACGGCCGCCTTCGAGGCGATGTAGCCGGCGGCGCCGGGGAACGGCCGCAGCACGGCGCGCGTGGAGACGCACACGATCGCGCCGCCGCCCGCGTCGATCAGGTGCGGGACCGCGGCGGCGGTGACGAGATACGTCGGGCGCAGGTTGAGGCGGAACTGGTCCTCGAAGTCGGCGACCGGCGTCTCGTGGATGCGACCGCCCTGGGCGAACCCGCCGACGAGGTTGGCGACGGCCCGCAGCGGCGCCGCGTCGTCGCCGGCCGCCAGCGCCACGACCTCGGCGACCGAGCCCTCGTCGCACAGGTCGGCCTGGATCAGCGCGAGCCGCGCGTCCGGCTCCAGCCGCTCGAGCTCCTTCTCGTCGACCCACGGCACGACGACCCGCCAGCCGTCGGCCAGGAAGGCCTTGGTGACGGCGTGGCCGAGGCCGCCGGTTCCTCCCGTCACGATCGCGGTGCGCCCCATGGCCGCAGGACACTACCCGCGATCGGCCCGGTTCGTCCGCGCGCACGTCTACGTTGCCGGCATGCTCGTGCGAGAGCTGACCGACGGGTGCGAGATCGACCAGGTGCTCCTGGTGCGCGAGGTCGAGGTGGGCCAGAAGCGCGACGGGCGCGAGTTCCTCAAGCTGGCGCTGGGCGATCGCACGGGCTCGGTCGCGGCGACGATCTGGGACGGCGTCGCCGAGCTGCTGGACCACATCCGGCCCGGCGTGCCGGTGCGGGTCATCGGCCGCTACGCCGACCATCCGCGCTACGGCGCCGAGATCACGGTGCGGGCGCTGCGCCGCCCCGCCGACGGCAGCTTCGACCCGGCCGACCTCCTCGACGGCCCGCCGCGCCCGGTGGCGGCGCTGGAGGCCGAGCTGCGCGAGCTCGTCGGGACCGTGCGCGACCCGTTCCTGGCCGAGCTGCTGGACCGCATCGTCGGTCCCGCCGCGCCGACCTGGCCGGCGTTCCGCGACGCGCCGGCGGCGAAGGTCTACCACCAGGCCTACCGCCACGGGCTGCTGGAGCACTCGCTGACGGTCGGCCAGGCCGTGCACGCGATGAGCGCGACGTTCCCCGGCATCGACCACGACGTCGCGGTCACCGGAGCGATCCTCCACGACGTCGGCAAGCTCGAGGCCTACCGGAGCGACGGCCTGCGCATCCACATGACCGACGCCGGCCGCCTGCAGGGCGAGATCGTGCTCGGGTACACGCGCGTGCGGCGGGCGATCGAGTCGATCGAGGGCTTCCCCGCCGACCGCGCCGAGGCCGTGCTGCACATCATCCTCAGCCACCACGGGTCGCTGCAGCACGGCTCGCCGGTGGTGCCGTGCACGCGCGAGGCGACGCTCGTGCACTTCGTGGACAACCTCGGCGGGCGGCTGGGCTCGTTCGACCGGCTCGAGAAGGAGCTGCCGGACGGCGAGCGCTGGTCCGCGTACGACCGCGCGCTGGGCACCGGCGCGTACTTCCCGGCCGGCCGCGTCGTCACGGACCCCGCCGCCACGCGCGCGGCCTAGGGGCGCGCTCAGCGCACGCGGCTGAGGATCTCGTCCATCTGCCGCGCGCCCTCGGCGATCCGCTCGACGTACTCGTCGCGCTGCTCGGGGGTGAGCCGGTCGGCGCGCGTGCGCAGCAGCTCCGCGAAGCCGGCGACCACCGCCAGCGGCGTGCGCAGGTCGTGGACCAGGGCGGAAAGCGGGTCGCGCTCGGTCATCACTCGGTGTCGAGGGCGATCTCGCCGCGACCGAGCGCGAGCGCGATCGCGTGCACGCGATTGCGGGCCTGGAGCTTGCGGACCGCGTTGCGGACGTGGCTGCGGACGGTCTCGACCGACACGCCGAGCATCTCGCCCACGGCGTGGGCGGTCAGCCCCTCGGCCATGAGCTGCAGCACCTCGCGCTCGCGGCGCGAGAGCTGGCGGACGCGGGCGGTCGCGCGCCGCGACAGCAGGATCCGGTCGAGGCGCGGGTCGACGTACGTGCCGCCCCCGGCGACCTGCGTGATCGCCTCGACGAGCTCGTCGGTGGACCCGGACTTCAGCGCGTAGCCCTGGGCGCCGGAGTCCAGCCCCTCGGAGAGGAGCTCGGCGTCGGTCGCGCCCGTGTAGAGCACGATCCGCAGCTGCGGCCGGGTGGCCAGCAGCATGCGCGCCAGGTCGATGCCGGAGCCGTCGGGCAGGCGGATGTCGACGAGCGCCACGTCGGGCTGCTCGTGCTCGACGAGGTCCATGGCGGCGGCCACGTTGCCCGCCGTCCCGACGACGTCGAGCCCGCTGTCGGCCAGCAGCGACTGCAACCCGTCGCGCAGCGCCTCGTGGTCGTCGACGATGGCCAAGCGCGTCATCTTGGGTGGCACCGTACTGCTCGATTGCCGCAAACAGGGAACAAATGGCGTGACTTGCGGCACTCGTCGCGCCCTATCGTTCGAGGGGCATGGCGAAGGACACCGAGAAGCTCATCCGCCAGCTGTCGTTGATCTCGTATCTGATGGCGGAGCGGCGGCCGGTCACGGCGACGGAGATCCGCAGGGACGTCGAGGGGTACAGCGGGATGAACGAGGACGCGTTCGCCCGCCGCTTCTACGCCGACCGCGCCGAGCTGGAGTCGCTGGGGATCGCGCTGACCGTCGACAAGCCGGCCGACGGCATCGCCGAGCAGGAGAACTACTCGCTGCGCCCCGAGAACTTCCATCTGCCGGCGATCGAGTTCACGGACGCGGAGCTCGCCGCGCTGCAGACCGCGCTCTCGCTGCTCGACGGCGAGTTCGCCTACGCGGAGCCGCTGCGCCTGGCGCTGCAGCAGATCACGTGGGGCCGCCCGTCGCCGCTGCAGGCGCCCGACCAGCGGTCGGTCGCGCTCGGGCTCACCGCCAGCGCGGGCGGCCACGAGCTGTCGCAGCGCCTGGCGAAGGTCGAGACGGCGATCTTCCGCCACAAGACGATCACGTTCGACTACTACACGATGGCCCGCGACGAGGTGGGCCGCCGCAAGGTCGACCCCTACCACCTGCTCTACCAGGGCGGCCAGTTCTACCTGCTCGGCTACTCGCACGAGCGCGAGGCCCTGCGCGTGTTCCGCCTGTCGCGGATGCGCGGCAAGGTCGCCTACGCGACGAAGGCCGAGCACGACTTCAAGCGCCCCGCCGACTTCGACCCGCGCCCGTACGCCAAGCGCGCGCCGTGGCAGTTCGGCGACCCGGTCGGGACCGCCGAGGTGCGGATCTCCGAGCGCATCGCCTGGCAGGTCGAGCGCCACTTCGGCCGCTTCGGCACCGTGCGCCCGGCCGACGACGGCGCGATCGTGCTCGAGACCGAGTACGCCGACGGCCGGCTGCTGTCGGGCTGGGTGCTCGGGCTCGGCGAGCACGCCCAGGTGCTCGGGCCGGCCGAGCTCGCCAACGAGGTGGCCGAGCGCGCACAGCGCGTGACCGAGCGCCACGAGGGCGTCTTCGAGACCGCGCCTCCCACCGGCCGGCCGACGGCCGACGGCGCCGAGGAGAGCGACGGGGGCGGCAGCCGCCGCGAGGCGGCGATCCGGCCCGAGCGCTTCGCCCGCCTGGTGACGCTCGCGTCGGTGCTGATCGAGGCCGGCCGCGCCGGACGCACGCTGCGTCTCGACGACGTGCTCGAGCGCCTGCAGATCTCGGAGGCCGAGCTGCGCGAGGACATCAACGTCCTCAACGTCGTCAACTTCGGCGGCGGCTCGTACGTGCTCTACGCCGAGCTGACCGACGACGGCGAGATCGAGGTCGACCCGGAGCCGTACTCCGACAACTTCGCCCGCCCCGCGCGGCTGCTGCCGGTCGAGGCGAAGGCGCTCGTCGCGGCGATCGACCTCATCGGCGACCACATCCCCGAGGGCTCGCTCGCCTCCGCGCGCGAGAAGATCGTCGCCGCGCTCGGCGAGGACCCGACGCACGCGGGGCTGCAGATCGCGAGCGCCGGCGGCGACGACTCGGAGATCGCCAAGGTCGTGTCGAGCGCGATCGCCCAGCGCCGCATGCTCGAGCTGGACTACTACAAGGCCAACGAGGACGAGTACTCGGTGCGCCGCGTCGAGCCGTACGCGCTCACGAACGGGCGCGAGGGCTGGTACGTGGCGACGTTCGACCCGGCCCGCGACGACGTGCGCCACTTCCGCCTGGACCGCATCCGCCGCGCGACGGTCCTCGACGAGACGTACGTGCCGCGGCCCGAGGTGGACCCGGCGGCGGAGGTCGACGGGTGGCTGCGCACCGGCGAGGTCGAGGCGTCGCGCACCGCGCGCGTGTGGATCGCCCCCGAGCGCGCCCGGTGGGTGCGCGAGGAGCGGCGCGTCGCCGAGGAGCTGGCCGACGGCGCGATCGTCGTCGAGCTGCCGTTCAAGGGCGTCGACTACCTCGTGCGCGAGGTGCTCAAGGAGGCCGGCGACGCCGTCGTCCTCGAGCCCGAGGACGCGCGCGAGGCGGTGCTGGCCGCGGTCACGCGACTCGCGCCGGTGCGCTGAGCGCCATGCGGGTCCGCGTCGGCGTCCAGATCCAGCCCCAGCACGGCGAGTTCGACCGCATGCGCCGGGCGTGGCGCGAGGCCGAGGAGATCGGCGCCGACTGCATCTACACGTGGGATCACTTCTTCCCGCTGCGCGGCGAGCCGGAGGGCCCCCACTTCGAGGGCCTGACGTGCCTGGCGTCGCTGGCCGAGAACACGCAGCGGGCCGAGATCGGCGCGCTGGTGTTCTGCAACTCCTACCGCAACCCGAACCTCCTCGCCGACGCCCACCGCACGATCGACCACATCTCCGGCGGGCGGGTCGTGCTGGGGATCGGCGCCGGCTGGTTTCGCAAGGACTACGAGGAGTACGGCTACGAGTTCGGCACGGCGCCCGAGCGGCTGCGCGCGCTGCGCCGCAACCTGCCGATCATCCGCGAGCGGCTCACGCGGTTGAACCCGCCGCCGCTGCGCGACATGCCGATCCTCATCGGAGGCGGCGGCGAGCAGGTCACGCTGCGCCTGGTCGCCGAGCACGCCGACACCTGGCACGTGTTCGCCGACCTCGACACGTACGTCCACAAGGCGCAGGTGCTGGCCCGCCAGTGCGAGCGCGTCGGGCGCGACCCGGCCGAGATCGAGCACTCGGTCAGCCGGTTCGACCGCGAGCTGCCCAGACACGCCGACGCCTACCTGGAGGCGGGCGTGCGCCAGTTCGTCGTCAACACCGGCGGGCCCGACTTCGACCTGAGCCTCCTGCGCGAGATGGTCACCTGGCGCGACCGCCTCGGCGCGTAGGGCACTAGCCTGCGCGCTGCTGTGAGCCGCCGCGACCAGATCAAGATGTCCGACGCCGAGGTGATCGCCTTCCTGGAGGAGGAGCGCACGGTGACCTGCGCGACCAACGGCCACGACGGGTGGCCGCACCTGATGCCGCTCTGGTACGTGCTCCGCGACGGCCAGATCTGGTCGTGGACGTACGCCAAGTCCCAGAAGGTGCGCAACCTCGAGCGCGACGAGCGCGTGACGCTGCAGGTCGAGGCGGGCGAGACGTACGACCAGCTGCGCGGCGTGATGCTGCGCGCCCGCGCCGTCATCCACCGGGACACCGACGCGGTGGCCGCGCTCGGCACCGAGATCTTCACGCGCTACGCCGGCGGGCACGAGCTCGACGAGGGCACGCGCGCGATGGTCGCCGCGCAGGCGCCCAAGCGAGTCGCGCTGCAGTTCGTCGAGGAGGCGCGCGTCACCTGGGACCACCGCAAGCTCGGAGGTGTCTACTAGTGGCCCTGAAGGGACTCATCCTGTCCGGGGGCAAGGGCACCCGGCTGCGCCCGATCACGCACACGTCGGCCAAGCAGCTCGTGCCGGTCGCCAACAAGCCGGTCCTCTTCTACGGCATCGAGGCGATGGCGGCCGCCGGGATCGAGGAGGTCGGGATCATCATCGCCCCCGAGACCGGCGACGAGATCCGCGCCGCCGCCGGGGAGGGCGACCGCTTCGGGGTGCGCATCACCTACATCGTCCAGGACGAGCCCGCCGGCCTCGCCCACGCGGTCCTCACCGCCGAGCCGTTCCTCGGCCAGGACCCGTTCGTGATGTACCTGGGCGACAACCTGCTGCAGGGCGGCATCGCCGACCTCGTCGCCGCGTTCGAGCGCAACGACCCCGAGGCGCTGATCCTGCTCACCCCGGTGCCGGACCCCGAGCACTACGGCGTCGCCGAGCTCGACGGCGACCGCGTCGTCGCGCTGGCCGAGAAGCCGCCGGAGCCCAAGACGAACCTGGCGCTCGTCGGCGTGTACCTGTTCAGCCCGCGCATCCACGACGCCGCGCGCGCGATCGAGCCGTCGGCCCGCGGCGAGCTGGAGATCACCGACGCGATCCAGCATCTCGTCGACGCGGGCGCGCGCGTGGAGCCGCACATCGTCGAGGGCTGGTGGAAGGACACCGGGCGCCTCGACGACATGCTCGAGGCCAACCGGCTGATCCTCGACAACCTCGCCACGCGCGTGGAGGGCGAGCTCGTCGACTCGACCGTCGAGGGCCGCGTCGTGATCGAGGAGGGCGCGCGCCTCGAGCGCTGCACGGTGCGCGGCCCGGCGATCATCGGCGCCGGCACCCGGCTGATCGACGCCTACGTCGGCCCCTACAGCGCGATCGCCGAGGACTGCCTCGTCGAGCAGGCCGAGATCGAGCACTCGATCCTGCTGGCCGGCAGCGAGGTGCGCAACCTGGCCGGGCGGATGGAGTCGTCGCTGCTGGGGCGCAACGTGAAGATCAGCCGCGACGAGGGCCGCCAGCCGCGCGCCTACCGGTTCATGGTGGGCGACAACAGCGAGATAGGAATTCTCTAGGGGTGACGACGGTGGCCCCGACACGTCGCGATGGAGGGCTTCCGGTGGCTGGCCACCGCAGGCGGGCCCCCGTGGGTGGTCTCTGATGCGGATGGTGGTCACCGGGGCCGGCGGCATGCTCGGCCATCGCGTCTGCGCGCGCGCCCGCGAGCTGGGCCACGACGTGACCGCGTGCGAGCGGGCGCAGCTGGACATCACCGACGCCGGCGCGTGCCTGCGCCTGATGGAGTCCGCCGAGCCGCAGGTCGTCCTCAACTGCGCCGCCTACACGAAGGTCGACGACGCCGAGACCGAGCGCGACCTGGCGATGGCCGTCAACGCCACCGGCGCCGGGAACGTCGCGCGCGCGGCCGCCGCGGTCGGGGCGCGGATCGTGCACGTGTCGACCGACTACGTCTTCAACGGCGACCACGACGAGCCGTGGGTCGAGTCGGACCCGGTCGACCCGCAGTCGGTCTACGGACTGAGCAAGCTGCGCGGCGAGGAGCTCGTCGCCGACGCGACGCCGCGCCACGCGATCGCGCGCACCGCGTGGCTGTTCGGCGTCGGCGGCCCGAACTTCGTCGACACGATGCTGCGCCTGGCCGAGGAGCGCGACGAGGTCAGCGTGGTCACCGACCAGGTCGGCTGCCCGACCTGGACCGGCCATCTGGCCGAGGCGCTGATCGAGCTGGCCGAGCGGCCGGACGACGACGGCATCCATCACCTCGCGGCCCAGGGCTCGTGCTCCTGGAACGAGCTGGCGATCGAGGTGTTCGACCAGGCGGGCGTGGCCTGCCGCGTGCTGCCGACCACGAGCGACGCCTTCAAGCGCCCCGCCCCGCGCCCGGCCTACAGCGTGCTGGGCACCGAGCGGGCCGACCCGATCCTGCTGCCGCCGTGGCAGGAGGGCGTGCGCGAGCATCTGAGCGAGAGAAAGGTGGGATTCCCCGGATGAGGCTGCTCGTCTGCGGCGGGGCCGGCTTCATCGGCTCCAACTTCGTGCGCCTGCGCGTGCGCGACGAGGGCGACGAGGTCGTCGTCCTCGACAAGCTGACCTACGCCGGCCGGCGCGAGAACCTCGCCGACCTGCCGGAGGTGAGGCTCGTCGTCGGCGACATCGCCGACCACGACGCGATCGACGAGGCGATCGGCGACGGCGTCGACGCGATCGTGAACTTCGCCGCCGAGACGCATGTGGACCGCTCGATCTCCGAGCCCGACGCGTTCATCAAGACCAACGGCGAGGGCACCTACCAGCTGCTGGAGGCGGTGCGCCGCCACGAGGTCCCGCGCTTCGTGCACATCTCCACCGACGAGGTGTACGGCTCGATCGAGGAGGGGTCGTTCACGGAGGAGTCCCCGATCGTCCCGTCGAGCCCGTACAGCGCCTCGAAGGCCGGAGCGGACCTCCTCGTGCAGAGCTACCACCACACGTACGGGACGCCGGCGCTGATCTGCCGCGGGTCCAACAACTACGGGCCCTACCAGTACCCGGAGAAGCTGATCCCGCTGATGATCCTCAACGCGCTCCACGGCGACCCGCTTCCGGTCTACGGCGACGGCATGCAGGTGCGCAACTGGCTGTACGTCGAGGACTTCGGCCGCGGCATCGGCCACGTGCTGGCCCACGGCGAGGCGGGCGAGGTCTACAACGTCGGCGGCCCGGACGAGGCGCCGAACATCGAGGTCGTCAAGCGGATCATCGAGCTGACCGGCGCCGACGAGTCGCTCATCGAGTACGTCGCCGACCGGCCCGGCCACGATCGCCGCTACAGCCTCGGCTCGGAGAAGATCCGCGCGCTGGGCTGGGAGGCGCAGGTGCACTTCGCCGAGGGGCTGGAGCGCACGGTGCAGTGGTACCGCGACCGCAGGGACTGGTGGGAGCCGATCCGCTCGGGCGACTACCGCGCGTACTACGAGCGCCAGTACGGGCGCAAGCTGGCGTAGGGCGCTACCGGTCGCCGCCGTCGAGGCCGGCGATCCGCCAGGTGCCGTTGACCTTCTGGAAGGTCAACGTGCGGTCCTCCTTCGTGCCGTCGAACTCGGAGCGCACGACGGCGGTGGCCGTGTCGCCGCTCACGTCGACCTCGAGCACGTCGAGCTCGAAGCTGCTGGCGTCCTGGAGCTGATCGTCGACGGCGTCCTGGCAGTTGCGGTTGCCCTGGTTGAGCGCGTCGGCGACCTCGGCGGTGAAGAGCGTGTTGCAGATGTCGCCGGCCTCGCCCTTCATGCCGGCCTCGGCGAGGTCGTCGACGACCTGCGCGACGGCCTTCTCCTCGCCGCTGAAGTCGTCGGCATTGTTGGAGGTCTGCTGCCCGGCGCACCCGGCGGCGAGCACGGCGGCGGCAGCGGCGAGGGCGATGACGGCGGAGCGCACGGCCCGCAGCGTATTCGATCGCGCCGCGCCGCCCTACACTCGTGAACGCCGTGTCCTCCTCGCCGGTTCCGATCCCGCGCGGGCGCCACGCCCCGCCGCTCGAGGTGCGCCTCGAGGTGCAGCGCGAGCGGCTGCTCAACGCCGCGGCGGCCGTCTTCGCCCGCGAGGGCTACGCGAAGGCGACGGCCGAGGCGATCGCGCGCGAGGCCGGCATGTCGAAGGCGACGTTCTACGAGCACTTCACCAACAAGGAGGACGCGATCATCGCGCTGTTCGACGCGTCCGCCGCGCTCGTGGCCGAGCGGATGGCGCACGCGACGAGCCAGGTGCCCGAGGAGCCGGGCGCGCAGATCCGCGCCGGCGGCCGCGCGTTCCTGGAGACGCTGGCCGAGCACCCCGACCGGGCGCAGACGCTGCTGGTCGAGATCATCGGCGCCGGGCCGCGCGCGGTCGAGCGCCGGGACGCGATGCTCGAGCACTTCGCCGCCCTGATCGACGCCGAGAACGCGACCGCGCACCGCCGGCGCGGCACGCGCCGCTTCCAGGAGCACGACGCGCACGCGATCGTCGGCGCGGTCGTCGAGCTCGCGTCGCGCCAGCTGCGCCTGGGCGTGCCCGCGTCCCTCATGGACCTGGAGCCGGTGATCGAGCGGCTCGCGCTCGGCCTGCTGCGCGAGCCCGGGGAATGACCCGCGCCCCGGCGGCCTCGCTGGCCGAGCTCGAGGCGCGGATCGTCGAGTGCCGTGCGTGCCCGCGTCTGGTGGCGTGGCGCGAGGAGGTGGCGCGGGTCAAGCGCGCCGCGTTCGCCGACTGGACCTACTGGGGGCGGCCGGTGCCCGGATTCGGCGACCCGGACGCGCACGTGTTCGTGCTGGGCCTCGCCCCGGCCGCGCACGGCGCCAACCGCACCGGGCGCGTGTTCACCGGCGACCGCTCGGGCGACTGGCTGTACGCGTCCCTCCATCGCACCGGCTTCGCCAACCAGCCCACGTCGGTGTCGAAGGACGACGGGCTGGAGCTGCGGGACCTGTGGATCGCGGCGGCGGTCCGGTGCGCGCCGCCGGCCAACAAGCCGACGCCCGAGGAGCGCGACCGCTGCCTGCCGTACGTGCGCGACGAGCTGGCGCTGATGCCCAACGTGCGGGTGATCGTGTGCCTGGGCGCCTTCGCCTGGGACGCGGCGCTGCGCGTGCTCGGCCCCGTGCGCCCCAAGCCGCGCTTCGCCCACGGCGCAGAGGTCGAGGTGGGCGGCAAGATCCTGCTCGGCTGCTACCACGTCTCCCAGCAGAACACGTTCACGGGCGTGCTCACCGAGGAGATGACCGACGCGGTGTTCGTGCGCGCGCGAGAGCTCGCGCAGGCCTGAGCGCGCAAGCTCCCTCGCCGCCGACCGACGACCGCGGCACCGCCGTCGAGGGGGCCGAGCTGGCCGCCAACGAGCTGCTGCGGCAGGCTCGCCTCGGTTAAGCGCGCCCGCAGCGCGTCCGTCAAGTCCGCGCTCGGCGCCCAGGAACTGCCGGCCGCCGCGGAGAGCAAATCAACCCGCGGAAATTGCACGCTCCTTGTCTCGCGAATGCGTCGGGACGCCCAGGCAACCCACTCCGATCAGTGCTGGTCTGTTTGACTGGAGCCACCGGCGCCTGGGACCACGCGCCGTCATCGCTGACCCTGATAGGGTCGAACATACGTTCTGGCCTAAAGGACATCGCAAGTGAGCACCGAAGACGCATCCGTGCCGAGCCCAACCGATGATGAACCCGTCACCCCGGAGCCGTGGCAGAAGCACGACTACCCGGCGTGGAAGCTTCGGCTGTTCGCCGAGTGGTTTCGTCCTCGGCCGAACAGCCTCCCGGACCCGTATGTGGGACGGGCCATCAGGCCGCCCGGCGGTTAAGGGCTCCGGGTTACGCGGATACGGCGCTCCCGCAGTACGTCGTCGAGATCCTGCAGCGCTAGATCCTCGCGCTCTTCGTACGAGAAGTCGCCCGTCGGGACAAGCTTCGGGATCGCTGTGCGCGGATCGAAGTCGACAGCGCGGCCCCCAACGGTCACGTCCCGTAGCGTGGTGTAAGACGGGCTCGGACGGACCGGGGTTGTAGGTCCGGCCACCGCGGCGCTCATCATCGTCGGACTTCTTCACGGTTCGACGAACAAGGAGGCCGGCGATGGCC
>Ga0310826_100458_pt1 | contig 41903 bp, 29 predicted proteins | sample WT_ome_FD_201306 | JGI IMG/M metagenome (GOLD analysis project Ga0310826, IMG submission 201306) | Sorghum-adapted microbial communities enriched on wild type (WT) sorghum from Joint BioEnergy Institute, Emeryville, California, United... ... | reverse complement strand
AGTGCTGCATAGGAGCCTCCTCCTTTTGGTGTGTGTTGTTGCCAAATTTCACTCTACCAAAGGAGAGGCTCTCTTTCTATGTCCCCATTTTCCAGTCTTTACCCCTACGCAAATTTTACTCTAACCGCCTTCCTTCGCCGTCGCCCGCCTCCTCCCGCCGCGACCCGTTGACACCGAATCCGCGCCGTCATGCCGAAGCGGTTGCTGCTCGCGGGCGTCGGCATGCCAATCGGGCGCAAGCGCCGCGATGATCGTCGTCACGCCGCGCATGAATCCGGACCGGTACCCGTTCGTCGCGCCCCGGCTCACCGGACACGCGCCGGACCGCCATAGAAGCAAAAAATTCGTCGATTTTGTCGAAAATCGCTCAATCGCACAAAACAGACGAAATTTTCTCGCTTGTCACAGCGAAAACTCAGATTTCAGCCCGCAGGACCCGAATAGACGAAAAAAATTCTTCTATTCTGCGGCAAACGGCGAATACCGGCAGGATAGAAGAAGAAATTTCCGTTATTTCGTCCAACAATGGGTGCCTGGGCGCCCGGACTCAACCTGCCCGGCTCAACCCGACTGGCCCACCTTCGTGTTCAGATCCCGCAGAATCCGGCCGATCTCCGCCATCTCATCCGGCGTGAGCGGGCCGAACTCCATCGCCTTCGCCACTTCCTCCAGCTGCGCGACCGTCTTGATGCCCGGGATCGGCACCGTATTCGCGCTGCGGCCCCAGATCCAGGCGAGCGCGCCCTGCACGAGCGTCCGGCCGCCGGAGGTCAGCACGTCCCGGATCGCGTCCAGCGCGTCGAGATATTCCGGCACCGGCCGGCCTTCCTTGAACCAGCGGACCCAGGATTGTCCGCTGCCGCGCACATCGTTGTCCGCAAGACGCGTCGAACGGCTGAACTTGCCGCTGAGCAGCCCCATGGCGAGCGGCGCGTTGTTGATGCTGATGATGCCGTGCCGTTCGCACACCTCGACCATCGGCGAATCGGTCACGACGTTGAGCGGATGCTGGAACGCCGACACCGAGCTGCGGCGGGCGAACTTTTCGGCCGCCTCCCGGTTCTCCGTGCTCCAGCCGTACGCGCGGATCCAGCCCTTCTCCTTGAGCTTCTCCAGCGAGTGGATGACGGAGTCGATCCGGTCATCCGGAATGGAGCCGGGATGGATCTGGTACAGGTCGATGTAGTCCGTGCCGAGCCGCCGCAGCGACCGCTCGCACGCCTTGACGATATAGTCCGGCGACACGTCGATCCGGGTATAGACGTTCCGGGTCGCCTCGTCATAGGTGAACCCGAACTTCGTCGCGATGACCGCCTCGTGCCGGCGCCCCTTCAACGCGCGGCCCAGCACTTCCTCGCTGTGCCCGGTGCCGTACACGTCCGCCGTATCGAAGAAATTGATCCCGAGCTCCAGCGCCCGTTCGATCGCGCGGACCGATTCGTTGTCGTCCACTTCGCCCCAGCCGTCGGGATAGCCGTCCAGCAGAAAATGTCCTCCGATTGGCCAGCCGCCGAAGCCGAGCGGGCTGATTTTGATATCCGTTTGACCCAGACTTTTCTTTTCCATCATTTGCTTCGAATTCTCCTTTCCCGATTGATCTGGTCCCATTATAATGAGCTTAAGTGGTCGTTCACAGAGCCAATTTTCATCAAATTTCATGGAGCCACTTCAATCGCAATGAAGGAGGTGGAGCCGTTGTTCGGCATCACGATTGACCGGTCGTCGGACCGCCCCGTCACCGCCCAGCTCTGCGACCGGATCCGCCGCCTGATCGAAACCGGCGAGATGCCCAGGGGCGCGCGCCTGCCTTCCACCCGGCATCTGGCGAAGGAGCTCGGCATCGCCCGGAACGTCGCCATCGAAGCCTACGAGCAGCTCATTGCGGAAGGCTACCTCGTCGGCCGCGTCGGCTCCGGCACCTTCGTGGCCGAGGGCATCTCGCCGTCCGCGGGCTTGCGATCCGCCGAAGCCCCCGGCTCCGGCGCGCTTATGCAGCCCGCCGGTCCGGCCGCCGGCGGCAAACCCGACGGCGGAGCCGGGCGGGACGACGCGATCTGTTTCGCCACCGGCGTGCCGGATCTGGAGCGCTTCCCCCGCAGGAGATGGGCGCGCTATTTGAAGGAAGCCGCGGAATCGTGCCTTTACGATTACGGCGACGTCCGGGGAGAGGAAGCGCTGCGCGCCGAGATCGCCGCTTTCCTGCTCCGTTCGCGGGGCATGCGGGTCGACCCGGACCGCGTCATGGTTACCGAAGGCTCGTCGGAAGGATTCGATCTCATCGCCCGGGCGCTCCGGCCCCGGTTCGATTCCGTCTGCCTCGAGGATCCGACGATCGAGATCACGAGCTACATTTTCGGCCAGGCGGGATACCGGATCGAGCCGGTGCCGGTCGACGAGTCCGGCATGCGGGTGCACGAGATCGGGACGCTTCCGGCGGGCCGGCTGATGGTGCTGACGCCGTCCCACCAATATCCGACCGGCGGCATTCTGTCGATCCAGCGCCGGCTCCACGCCGTCCGGCTTGCCGGGGAAGCCGGTTCCTACATCGTGGAGGACGATTACGACGGGGATTTCCGGCTGAAAGGGGTGCCGATTCCGCCGCTTTGCTCGCTCGAGCCCGAACGCGTCATCTACGCGGGAACGTTCAGCAAGACGCTCGCGCCCGATTTGCGCCTCGGCTTCCTCGTGCTGCCTGCCGGCCTGGCCGGAACGTTCGCCGAGTTCAGGGAGAAGGCGAACCGGCGCACGCCCGCCGTGCCGCAGCTCGCCCTCGCCCGCTTCATCCGGGACGGGCACCTGGAGCGGCACATTTACCGGATGCGGACCGTCTACCGCAACCGGCGCGCGCTGCTCATCGAGGCGCTGCACCGGCATTTCGGCGGCCGCGCCGTCATCCGGGGCGACGAGGCGGGCATGCATGTCCTCGTGGAGTTTCCGTCCCTGACCGAAGCCCCGGACTGGGCGCGGGCGGCGGAGTACGGCGTCATCGTCGATCCGGTCGAAGATTACTGCATGCGCCGGGGATTCCGTACGCGGCAGATTGTGCTCGGCTACGGCAACATCCGCGAGCGGGACATCGAACCGGGCATCGGACGGCTGAGCCGCTTCGTGCGGGAGCGGGCCCGGAGCGGCAAACCGGACGGCTGATCAGGCGTTTTTCCGAAGAACAGTGATGGACAACCCCGCCGCCGGGTGGTACGATGTCGATGGGAGAAACAGGAGACTGCTGGAGGGAGACATGGGAACAACATTCGCCAAATTCAGACGCGGTATTGCCATTTGCACCTCGGCCGTGCTGATCGCATGGCCGCTCACGGGCGAGTGGGCGCGGTCCGTCGCCTCGGCGGCGCAATCGGCCCCCGCGGCGGCGCAGAAAACCGAGATCCGGGTCGTGATCGACGGAGAGCTGCACGCCTTCACGCCCGCGCCGATCCAGCAGAACGGCGTGACGCTCGTTCCGATGCGGCAAATCTTCAACGTCCTCGGCGCCCAGGTCACCTGGGTTCCCGCGACGAAATCCGTCTTCGCGCAGAAAGACGGCGTGTCCGTATCGCTGCAGCTCGACTCGAAGCATGCGGTCGTGAACGGCAGGACGATCGTGCTGGACGTGCCCGTCCGGGTGGTGGACGGCGTGACGATGGTGCCGCTTCGCCTCGTTGCCGACGCGTTCGGCGCGAAGGTCAGATGGGAACAGGCGTCCCGGACGATCTACATCGAGACCCTGGAGTACCAGTGGCGTCAGGAATGGCAGCAGCGGCAGCAGGAAGCGGAGGACGCGCGCGAGCCGCTGACGCCCTCGGAGATCGTGGAACTGAACGACGACCGGGTCGTCATGATCACGACCGACAGCGGACAGGGGAGCGGCGTCATCGTCGGCTCCCGCTGGGTGCTCACGAACTGGCATGTGATCGAAGGGGCTTCTTCCGGCAACGTCGTCCTGAACGACGGCTCGGTCATCAGCATCCAGGGCGTGGCCGCGTCCGACGAGGATACGGATCTCGCCATTGTGCAGACCGCGCGCCCGCTCGGCATTCTGCCGGTGACGTTCGCGGAACCGTTCAAGGTGCGCAAGGGCGACCGGATCGTCGCCATCGGCAGCCCGCTCGGTTATCAAAACACCGTATCCGAAGGCCTGATCAGCAATTTCAGCCACGAAGGCTTCACCACCTACTACCAGATCAACGCGCCGATCGACAGGGGCAGCTCCGGCGGCGCGGTGTTCAACGAATACGGCGAGCTCGTCGGCATTACGACGGGGGCCATCCCGGACACGCAGGCCGACCTCAACTTCGCGGTCCCGGCCTATTACGCCGAATGGCTGCTGAATGATCTGGAGGCGAATCCGCCCGCGGCGAGCCGGATCAAGTTCCCGGAGAGCAGGCTGCCGGACAGCCTCGCCGGCGCGACGAACGATCAGATCCGCGCCCTGCTCGAGGTGGAATTCGGAAGCGTCCAGACGACGAAGGGAACGGCCACGTTTTCCGACTGGACCGTCACCCGCGACGCGCAGGGCTGGCTCGTCGTGACCGCCGTCATCAGTCCGTCCTTCTACATGCTGTACGGCAGCGACGCGCGGACCGACCTGCGCGACTGGGCGATCGGCCTGGCCGTCGAGATGCGCCGCATGCTGCCGGACGTCAACTTCGAACTCATCATCTATTATTCGCAGGTCTTCAACGCCGAGCCGCGCGGCTTCGAACCGGGCGTCGTCACGAACCTCGGAGACGGCCGCTGGCGTGTCCGGTACGAAGTCATGCATCTGCAATATCTGGACAGACTGCATCTCAGCGACAACCTGTGATCATCACCGCGGCCTGCCGCTTCCGCCAGCGGGAGCAGGCGGGCCCATCCTTTACCCATGAGGTCATGCCATGAAAGTCGTGCTCGCCGCGCTCAACGCGAAATACATCCACATGTCGCTCGCCCTGCGCTGCCTGAAGGCGTACAGCGGGCGCGAGTTCGACATCGAGATCGCCGAGTACACGATCAAGGATCCGGCCATGCACATCGCCGCCGACCTGTACCGGCGGAAGCCGGATGTCGTCGGCTTCTCGTGCTACATCTGGAACATCGAGGAGACGATCACGGTCATCGACATGCTGCGCAAGGTGCTGCCCGATGCCGTCATCGTGCTCGGCGGCCCGGAGGTCAGCTACGACACGGCATACTGGATGGAGCGGCTTCCGGCGGTCGATTTCATCGTCATGGGCGAGGGGGAGGAGACGTTTCACCATCTGCTGACCGAACTTGCGGGCGAAGGGAAGTTCCATTATGTGTTCGGCGCCGCGTACCGCAAGACATTGCCGGACGGCACGCGCGAGATCCGGATCAATCCGCCGCGCCCGAAGGCCGACCTTGCGAAGATGCCGTCGCCGCACCGCTTCCCGGAGGACGCGCCCCATCTGAAAAACCGCATCGTCTACTTCGAGACGAGCCGCGGCTGCCCGTTCAGCTGCCAGTTCTGCCTGTCCAGCATCGAGACGGGGGTCCGGTACTACGATCTCGAACAGACGAAGGCGGACTTGCTCTACCTGATCGAATCGGGCGCCCGGCTGATCAAATTCGTCGACCGGACGTTCAACATCCGCCGCGACTACGCGCTCGAATTGTTCCGCTTCCTGATCGAGCACCACAACGGATGCGTCTTCCAGTTCGAGATCACCGCCGACATCATGCGGCCCGAAGTGCTCGAGTTTCTCGCGGAGCACGCGCCGCCCGGCATTTTCCGCTTCGAGATCGGCGTGCAGTCGACGAACGATCCGACGAACGAGGCGGTCATGCGCCGCCAGAACTTCGCGAAGCTGAGCCGCACGGTCACGGCGATCCGGGACAGCGGGAAAATCGCCCAGCACCTCGACCTGATCGCCGGACTGCCGCACGAGGACTACGACACGTTCCGCAAGACGTTCAACGACGTGTTCGCTCTTCGTCCCGAGGAGCTGCAGCTCGGCTTCCTCAAAATGCTGCGCGGCACCGGGCTCCGGCGGGACGCGGCGAAATACGGCTACGTCTACATGGAGCGGGCGCCGTACGAGATTTTGTCGAACGATTGCCTCTCCTTCGGCGACATCGTGCGGATCAAGCGCGTCGAGGACGTGTTGGAGAAATACTGGAACGGGCACCGGATGGACCGCACGGTGACGTATCTCGCGTTTCGGGTGTTCGAGTCGCCGTTCGATTTTTTCCAGCAGTTCGGGGATTACTGGGAGGAGCGGGGCTGGCAGCGGATCGGGCACCAGCTCGAGGACCTGTTCATCCGGCTCCGGTCGTTCCTCGAGGACGCAAAGCCGCCGAAGCTGGAGCCGGACCTGGCGCTCGGCCTCATGAAGTACGACTATTTCCTGAACCACAAGTACAAGCCGCGCGCCGTCTGGTGGGATTTTGCGATGGACAGGCGGGAGCATGCCGCCTGGATGCGCTGGCTGGCCGAGCGGCCGGAGGAGGTGTCCCCGGCGTTCGCCGCCTTGAAACCGGACGAGAAGCTGCTGCGGAAGCACGCGGTGATCGAGCGGCTGCCCTTCGATCTCGACGCCTGGCTGGAGCGCGGCGAGCTTGCGCGGGACGCGGAAACGCTGCTCGTCGTCTGCTACGGCCTGGACCGGGAGGGGGCGTCGGCGCATGCGCTGCGCATTCCGCCGGGATCCCCGACGCGTGAAGGTGGATAAAGCAGGAAAACGCGCGCGGATGTCGAATCTTTGCCAGTACAATCGAATAGCGTGCACCAAGCTGATAAAGGCAAACCATATGAAAATATGGGACGCAAAGCCACGGGTCTACGGCATCGCGCTATGACAGCCGGGCTGCCGGAGTTTGTGCATCGTCAAGACGCAAACTGCCTTCATGAGCTTGGAGGCAGTTTTTTGCGGTCCGGCGTTTGCGTCCCCGCTTGCGGGGGAGGAACATGTCGGATAGAACCATCGGGAGCCAACAGCCGCGATGGAAGGAGGGATTTGATGTACTGCTGGCGGCGTCCGCCGCGATCGTCATGATATTGCCGGCACCGCCGGCTTTTGCGTCCGGTTCGGGCTTGGCCGGATTGCTTCTGCTATTGCTCCTCAGGCGGGCGGGCTTGCGCTTCGCCGCCGTTGCCGCGCTCGCTGCCGCGGCGGCCGGATTCTGGCTCGGGGACCGGCCGTGGACCGTGTTTCTCGCCGTGCTCGAGGCGGTGCTGCTCGCCGGTTGGCTGAGGCGCGGCGGGGAGGACCTGCTGCCGGCGGAGCTGGGCTATCAGGTGGCCGTCGCCGTTCCGGCCTCGCTGGTTGCGTTCATCGCGGACGGCGGATCGGCCGGCGATGCGGCGGTGACGGCGGCCGGAAGCCTAATGGCCGGCGCGGCGTCGGCGCTGGCGGCCGATCTCATCCATCATTACCGGCCGCTTGAACGTCTGGCCGCGAATCGGGAGGCCGGCCGCGTGCCGCTGCGGCGGATGATCGCGCACCTGGCGGCCGCCGCCGCCGTCATCCCCGGCCTCATGATCGTCCTGGTCGCCGGGCTTCCCGGATCGGCGCAAGACGCGGAGGAAGCCGGCGCATTTCCGGCGCCGGCGAAGCTGGCGGTCGCCGCCGCGGCGGCCGTGCTGCCCGCGGCCTTCGGCGCGCACTGGCTGTCCGGTCGAATATCCGGCGCATTCGAGCATCTGGCGGCGGCGACGGCCGGCCTCCATCTGAAGCTGCGGCAGGGCAAGGACATTCGCTGGCCGGCCGGCGGCGCGGCGGAGGCGGCCGAGATCGCCGCGCATTGCCGGGAAATGGCGGACCTGCTCGCGGTCCAGTACGACGCGAACGAGCGGCTGTCGGAATCGCTGCGGGACCAGTCCGCCAGGCTACGCGCCTCCGAGGCGGCGCTCGAGCGGCTGTCCTATCACGACACGCTCACGTCGCTGCCGAACCGGTTCTATTTCTACGAGCGGCTGCGGTCGATGATGGAAGAGCACGGCGACCGCGGCGTCGGCGTCATGATGCTCGACATCGACCGGTTCAAGCAGGTGAACGATTCGCTCGGCCACGCCTCCGGCGACGAGATGCTGCGCATCATCGCGGACCGGCTGCGCCGGGTGTGCGGCGGCGACGCGATCATTTGCCGGCTGGGCGGCGACGAGTTCGCCGTCCTGGTGCCCGGCGGCACGCGCGAGACGCTCAGCCGGCTCGGCAACGACATCCTCGAGGCGTCGGCGGAACCGGTCCGGGTGGGCGAGCGGGAGCTGTACGTCGGCGCGAGCATCGGCATCAGCCTGTATCCGGACGACGCGGTACGGGTCGAGGAGCTGGTCCGGAACGCGGATACCGCGATGTATACGGCGAAGGAAGCGGGCGGACGGCGGTACGAGTTTTACTTCAGCTCGATGAAGGAGCGCGTGTCGGAGCGGCTGGAGCTGGAAACAAGCCTGCACAAGGCGCTGGAGCTGGGCCAGTTCGAGGTGTTCTACCAGCCCCGGATGGACGCGGACGGCAAGCGGACGCTCGGGTTCGAGGCGCTGATCCGCTGGTACCGTCCGGGGAGGGGATATGTACCGCCCGATCTCTTCATTCCGCTTGCGGAGGAGACGGGCGTCATCCAGGCGATCGGCGACTGGGTGCTGCGCACGGCCTGCCGGCAGTGCGTGGCCTGGCGCGAGGCGGGCTATCCGCCCGCCGTCGTCGCGGTCAACGTCTCGCCCCGCCAGTTCGAGGATCCGAAGTTCGTCGAGCGGGTGGAAGGCATCCTCGCGGAGACGGGCATGCGGCCGGAATGGCTGGAGCTCGAAATTACGGAAAGCTTCCTGCAGCGGGACCGGAACGTCGTCGTCGGCATGCTCCGGCGGCTGAAGGAGCGCGGCATCCGCATTTCGATCGATGATTTCGGCACGGGCTATTCCTCGCTGTCCCAGCTCAAGAATCTGCCGATCCACGCCGTGAAAATCGACCGAACGTTCATCCGGCACATCGACACCGACCGCAAGAACGCCTCGATCGTGTCGGCCATCATGGCGCTGGCCCACAGCATGAACCTGCGCGTCGTCGCCGAAGGCGTCGAGACGGAGGACGAGCATCGGCTGCTGCGCAAAATGCACTGCGACGAGCTGCAGGGCTATTATTTCAGCGGACCGCTCCGGGCGGAGGATGCGCTGCCCTTCCTGCGGATGATTCGCGAGCCGTCCGGCAGGCGGAAGCGCGGCGCCGAAAGCGGGGACGCGGTGGGTTGACATGGAAGAACATATCGCGTCTGTTCCCGGAAAATCGGCCGATTTCGGCGTGATTTGGAGAAGATCGCGGCACGGGGCCCGAAAATCGAAAATCGGAGAAGACATTACGCCTGTCCCCCCCGCCCGCGAACGCCGTTCCCGTACATAACCCATACATACATAACCCTTCGGGACTGTCCCATGCGGGCGGTCCCGTTTTCGTGCGCGCGGATCTTTTTCCCGCCGACTGTTCCCCGACGCCTCCCGCCACCCCGCGACGGACCGCCCTCCGCCGCCCGGCGGAAAGCCCCGCCTTCCGCCTCCCGGTCATAAAAAACGCCCATCGTGGGAATATTTAACTTCGTGACTTTGACCAGACATTACGCCTAGAACACGGGAGGACTCATGATTCTGAACGAGGAGCAGCTTCGGCGCAAGGCGCGGGAGCTGGCTTTGACGCATACGCTGTCCGGCGGCGGTCTGCGCGCCTCATCCGCCCTGATCCGCGGATTTGACCGCGACGCCTCGGAGCTTCGGGAATACGCGCTCAGACTCCAGCGGGAGGGACAGGGAGGCACGCGGCCGGCCGAAGAATGGCTGCTCGACCACGCGGATTTCATCGCCGCACAGATCCTTCACATCCGCAAAATGATCCGCCCGGGCGAAACGCGCCGCCTGCCCGCGCTCTCCGGCAGCCGGGAACTGCGCGTGCTGGCGCTCTGCGCGGATTACCTCGAGCATACGGACGGCCTGTTCGACGCCGATCTGCTCGCCGCGTATGCGGAAGCGTACCAGGAGATCGCCGTCCTGACGATCGCCGAGGTCGCGATGATGCCGCTGTTCGTCCGCATCGCGGTCATCCGGCGGCTGGCCGGACTGTGCCGCACCTTGAAGGATCGCCGCGAAGCCGGGGACCGGATCGACCGGATCCTGAAGCCGTTCACGGAGGCGGAGAAGGCGCCGTCGGCGGCCGCCATCCGGGAAGCGCTCGACGGCGCCGGCGAGACGCTGCCGCTGTCCGGGCCGACCATCGTCCATCTGGTCGACCGGCTCGGCGAAATGGCCGAATACGCCGGCGACGTGCGGGAGTGGCTCGTCTGCCGGCTTGACGCGCAGCAGGAGAGCCTCGAGAAAATCATCGCGCACGAACACGGGCTGCAGGCGTCGTACGAGGTGTCGGCCAGCCACGCGATCCAGTCGCTCAGGCGGCTGGACCGCCTCGACTGGAGCGGCATGTTCGAGCGGCTCTGCCACGTCGACCGGGTGCTGCGGACGGAGGCGGCGGGCACGTATCCGCTGCTCGACGCGTCCAGCCGGCACGTGCTGCTCGGCCGGGTGCGGGAGCTGGCCGGACGCATGCGCGTCCCCGAGACGCTCGTGGCGAAGCAGGCGGTCGAACTCGCCGCCCGCTACGGCGAGGACAAGCGCCCGGACAGCGCCGATCGGGAGCGGCGCGGACGGTCCGGCGGGCCGGCGGAATGCGCCGACGGCGAAGTTCTGCCGCGCCCGGCTTACGCGGCCTACTATCTGCTCGATCCGCGCGGCGTCCGGGCGCTCTGGCGCGCGCTGAAGCTGTGCGCGAAACCGCGCGCCATGCCGCGCGCGGCGGTGAAGCAGATGCGCCTGCCCGTCTACTTCGCCGCGCTCGCCGGCGTTTTCGCCGTCCTGTGGGCGGTCGCCGTCCGGCTCGCGGCGCCCGCGTTCGGCGCCTCAGACGGTCAGGCGCTGCTCGCCGCCGCGACGGCGCTGTTGCTTGCGTTTCCGGCGAGCGAGTGGGCGGTGCAGTTCGTGCACCAGTCCATCTGCGCGTACTGCCGGTCGCGGCCGCTGCTGCGCTACGACTATTCCCCGGGCATTCCGGACGACGCGGCGACGATGGTCGTCGTGCCGGTCATCTGGACCAGCCCCTCGCAGGTGCGCGAAAGCGCCGAGCGGCTCGAGCTCCACTACCTCGCCAACCGGGATCCGAACCTGCATTTCGCGCTGCTCGGCGACTTCGCCGACGCGGACGAGGAGACGAAGGAGGAGGACCAGGCGATCGCCGACGAAGCCATCCGCGCGATCGAGGCGCTGAACCGGGCGTACGGCACGGAAGGCGGCTCGACGTTCCATGTCTACATCCGGCGCAGAACGTGGAACGAGGCCGACAAGGTCTGGATGGGCTGGGAGCGGAAGCGCGGCAAGCTGGTCGAATTCGCCGATCTGCTGCGCGGCGGGACGGACACGTCGTACGCCGTCCGCGTCGGCGATCCGTCGGTGCTGCCCCGCATCCGCTACCTGATCACGCTGGACGCCGACACCCAGCTGCCGATCGGCACGGCGCAGCGGATGATCGGGACGATGCATTACCCGTACAACCGCCCGCGGCTGAACGAAGAGGGCACGCGCGTCACGGAAGGCTACGGCGTCCTGCAGCCGCGCATCGGCGTCAGCCACGAATCGGCGATGCGCTCCCGCTTCGCCCGCCTCTGGTCCGGCGAACCGGGCATCGATCCTTACGCCTTCGCGATGTCGGACCCGTACCAGGACGGTCTGGACGTCGGCATTTTCACCGGCAAGGGCATCCTCGACGTCGACACGTTCCGCGCGGTGCTTCGCGAGCGCATCCCGGACAACCGGGTGCTGAGCCACGATCTGCTCGAAGGCGGGTTCCTGCGCAGCGGGCTCTTGCCCGACATCGAGCTCGTGGACGGCCATCCGGCGACATTCAGCGCCTGGCAGCACCGGCAGCACCGCTGGATCCGCGGCGACTGGCAGCTCGTCGGCTGGCTGCGCCGCTCTGCGGCGGACCGCAGCGGGCGGAAGCGGCGCGTCGATCTGTCGCCGCTCACGCGCTGGCAGATCGTCGACAATCTGCGCCGCAGCCTCCTCCCGCCCGCGCTGCTCGTCCTGATCGGGCTGGCCATGCTGCTGCCCGCCGGATACGGCGCGGCCGCGGCTTCCATCGCGCTGGCGACGCTGGCCATGCCGGTGTGGCGCGCGCTTGCGGCGCCCGACCGGCTCGTCCGGCGGCCGGCCGTCCTCGCCGTCGCCGCCGGGCAGTCGCTTTGGGCGCTCGCGACGCTGCCCTACCAGGCCGTCATGACGATCGACGCGATCGCGCGGGCACTCTATCGGATCGCGATCTCCCGCCGGAAGCTGCTCGAATGGGTCAGCTCGGCCGAAGTCGAGCGGATCGGCCCGCGCCGGCTGATGGGGCTCGGCCGGGGGCTTGCGCTCGCGGTCGCGGCGGGAATTCTGGCGCTGTCGGCCGCTTCGCCCGCCCAGACCGCGATCGGCGTCCTGCTCGCGGTGATCTGGGCGTCCGCGCCCGTCGTCATCGACTGGCTGGACAAGTCCGCTCCGGCCGGCGAAATCGGGCTGACGGAAGAGGAGAAAAGCGAGCTGCGGAAGCTGGCCGCGGACATCTGGCGCTTCTACGAGGAGTTCACGACGGAGCGGGACAACTGGCTTCCGCCGGACAACGTGCAGATCGATCCGCCGATTGGCGTCGCGCGCCGCACGTCGCCGACGAACATCGGCATGCTGGTCGTCTGCACGGTGACGGCGCGGGATTTCGGGTTCATCGACACGCCCGGCATGATCGAGCGGCTGGAGCGGACGATCGGCACCATCGAGCGGATGGAAAAATGGCACGGCCACCTCTACAACTGGTACAACACCGAAACGCTCCGTCCGCTTCCGCCGCAGTACGTCTCGACCGTCGACTCGGGAAACCTGCTCGGCTGCCTGATCGCCGCGAAGGAGGGGCTTGCCGAGTGGCTCAGGCGCGATTTTCCGGAAGGCGGGTCGGCGGACGGGGACGGTCGGAGCGCGGCATCCGGGTTCGGCGCGCCGGAAGGGACGGGAACGGGCCGGCTGCGCCCGGTGACGGCCGGGATGGAAGCGTCGGCGGATATCGGGGCGCAGACGGAGCCCGGAGCGCCGGCCGATGCCGGGATGGAAGCGTCGGCGGACATCGGGGCGCAGACGAAGTCCGGAGCGCCGGCCGATGCCGGGATGGAAGCGTCGGCGGAGCCGCTCGGCGCGTACAAGCCCGCGGGCGCGTCCGCCGGGTCCGGCGACTGGGCGGCGCGCGGGCGGCGTCTGATCGAGCGGATGGAGGCGCTGATCGCGGGCACCGACTTCCGGCCGCTTTACGATCCCGCTTCCAAGCTGTTCAGCCTCGGCTTCCATACCACGACCGGGGAGAAGGAGACGATCCTCTACGACCTGCTCGCCTCCGAAGCCCGGCAGGCCAGCTTCATCGCGATCGCCCTCGGGCAGGTCCCCGTCTCGCACTGGTTCAAGCTCGGCCGCGCCATGACCCGGGCCGGCGGCGGCAAGGCGCTCGTCTCCTGGTCGGGCACGATGTTCGAATATCTGATGCCGCCGCTGCTCATGCGCACCTACGCCGGCACGGTCTGGGACGCCACCTACCGCGCCGTCATCCGCAAGCAGGCCGAGTACGCTCGGCTGCGCGGCGTGCCGATGGGCATTTCCGAGTCGGGGTACTACGCGTTCGACTTCCAGATGAACTACCAGTACCGGGCGTTCGGGGTGCCCGGACTTGGCTTCAAGCGCGGCCTCGAGACGGATCTCGTCGTCGCGCCGTACGCCACGGTCATGGTGCTGCCCTACGAGCCCCGGCTCGCGATGGACGAACTGCGGAAAATGGAAGCGCTCGGGGCGCGGGGGGAATACGGCTACTACGAGGCGATCGACTGCACCCGCGAGCGTCTGCCCGAGGGCAAAACGAGCGTCGTGATCCGCAGCTTCATGGCGCACCACCAGGGCATGATGATGCTCACCCTCGGCAACGTGCTGCTGGGCCGGAGCATGGTGGACCGCTTCCACGCCGACAAGCGCATCCGCTCGGCCGACCTGCTGCTGCAGGAGCGGGTGCCCGAGCGTCCGGCGCTCGTCCTGCACGCGGCCGCGGCGCCGCTGCGCATGCAGGATCCGGACCAGCGGCTGAAGGCGCCGCAGCGGACGTTCCGCACGCCACACCCGCCGCAGCCGGAGGTATGCGTCTTGTCGAACGGGTCCTTCACGACCGTCGTCACCGCGTCCGGAACCGGCTTCATGCACAGCGACGGGCTGGCGGTGACGCGCTGGCGCGAGGACGCCTGCGATGATTGTTGGGGCGGCGGCGTCTACATCCGCGACGTCGAGCGGGAGGCGGTCTGGTCGGCCGCATGGCATCCGGCCGGCTCGGCCGGTGACGAGTACGCGGCGGAGTTCTCGCTCGAGCAGGCGCGGTTCATGCGCCGGGACGGCGACATCCGGACGACGACGGACATCTGCGTCGCGGCGGAGGGCAACGCGGAGATCCGGCGGATCACGATCGCCAACCGCGGGGAGACCGCGCGGCTGCTCGAGGTGACGACCTGTGTCGAGCTGGCGCTCGCCGAGCCGGCGGCCGACGCGGCGCACCCCGCGTTCAGCAAGCTGTTCATCGAGACGTCGTTCGACGAGGAGCAGGAAGCGCTGCTGGCCCGCCGCCGGCCGCGCAGCCCGGACGACCGGCCGGTCTGGGCCGTGCACGGGCTCGTGCCGTGCGGCGAAGCGGTCGGGCCGATCGAGTACGAGACCGACCGCGCCCGCTTCATCGGCCGCGGGGGATCGCTGCGGGAGCCGCAGGCGACCCGCGCGCGGCTTGCCGGCACGGTCGGCGCGGTCGTCGACCCGATCTTCGCCGTGCGCCGGCGGTTCACCGTGCCGCCGGGCGGGCAGGTGAAGCTGATCGTCGTCACGGGAACGGCCGCATCGCGGGAGGAAGCGCTCGAGCTGTACGGCCGGTTCAGCACGGCGCAGCAGGTCGAGCGCGCGTTCCAACTCGCCTGGACGCGCAGCCGGATCGAGCTGCACCACCTGCACATGCAGACGGTGGAAGCCTCGCTCTGCCATGTCCTGGCGGGGCGCGTGCTGTATGCGCCGCCGCTGCAGGCGGAGCGCGCCGAGGCGCTCGACCGGGGCACGTACGGCCAGTCCGGGCTCTGGCCGCTCGGCATCTCCGGCGATCTGCCGATCGTGCTCGTGCGGGCGTACGACACCGCGGGCACGGGGACGGCGGCGGAGCTGATCCGGTGCCACGAATGGCTCCGCCGCGCCGGCATCCTGTTCGATCTGGTGTTCCTGATCGAATCGCCGGGCGGCTACCAGCAGGAGCTGCGCGACCGGATCCGCCGCCTGATCGAGCAGTCCGTGCCGCGCATGTACGATCATCGTCCGGGCAGCGCGTACGCGCTCAGCGCCGACCAGCTCAAGGAGGAGGAGAAGCGGCAGCTCGCCGCTTCCGCCCGGATCATCCTGCGGCTGGACGGCTCCAGCCTGCGCGCGCAGCTGCGCGTCGTGTCCGCGGTCGGCAAGACGGCCGTGCCGGCGTTCGCGTCCGCGGCGCCGGCGGAAGCGGAGGCCGCGGATGCGGACGCGGGCCTGGCGGATGAAGCGCGGGAGGGGCTCATGCTGTGGAACGGCTGGGGCGGTTTTGTCCCGGACGGCTCCGAATACCGGATCGTGCTGCCCGAAGGCAAGAGCCTGCCCGCTCCGTGGTCGAACGTGGCCGCAAATCCGGACTTCGGCTTCCTGATCACCGAGCGCGGCACGGGGTACACCTGGTTCCGCAACAGCCGCGAGTTCAAGCTGACGCCCTGGTCGAATGACCCGGTGCTCGATCCGGCCGGGGAGGCGTGCTATATCCGCGACGAGGAGACGGGGCGGTTCTGGTCGGTCGCGCCGGCTCCGGCCGGCGGGCCGGGGACCGCGGTCGTCTCCCACGGCCGCGGGTACACGCGGTTCGAGCGGCGCTGCTCCGGCATCCGCCAGACGATGACGGTGTTCGCCGCGCGGCGCGATCCCGTGAAAATCACGGAGATCCGCCTCGTGAACACGGGAAATCGGCGGAGGCGCCTGTCCGTCACCGGGTACGTCTCCTGGGTGCTCGGCGTCAGCCGCGAGAACGGCGCGTCGTCCATCGGCACCGAATGGGACGGCAGGGCGCTGTACGCGCGGAACGCCTGGCAGGAGACGTTCCGGACCGAGACGGCGTTTCTGGGCATCGTCGCCGATGATGGCGGCGTGACCGGGCCGGCCGTCTGCACGGCCGACCGGCGCGAGTTCGTCGGCCGGGGCGGCAGCCTGGCCGAACCGGCGGCGATGAGGCGCCGCAGCCTGTCGGGGTCGGCGGGCCGGTTCGCGGACAGCTGCGGCGCCGTGCAGCTGGTGATCGAGCTGGAGCCGGGCGCCGAGCGGACGGTCTGCCTCCTGCTCGGCTGCGGCCGGGACGGGGAGGAAGCGCGGGCGCTCGCGTCGGCGTATGGGAACGTGGCGCGGTGCCGGGAGGCTTTTGGCGAGGTCGGGGAGTTCTGGGCGGAGACGCTCGGGCAGCTCCGGGTCGAAACGCCCGATCCGGCGATGGACATGCTGCTGAACGGCTGGCTGCTCTACCAGACGCTGTCCTGCCGGATGTGGGCGCGCTCGGCCTTCTACCAGTCCGGCGGCGCGTACGGCTTCCGCGACCAGCTGCAGGATTCGCTCGCGCTCCTGCACAGCCGGCCCGATCTGACGCGCCGGCAGATCCTGATCCACGCCGCGCGCCAGTACCGGGAGGGCGACGTGCAGCACTGGTGGCACGAGGAGACGAAGCGGGGCGTCCGGACGCGCTATTCGGACGACCTGCTCTGGCTGCCGTACGCGGCCGCGCGCTACGTGCTGCACACGGGCGACACGAGCCTGCTGGGCGAGACGCGGCCGTTCCTGGTCAGCGAAGAGCTGGGCGAGGACGAGCACGAGCGCTACGAGCCGATTGTCGAATCGGACGAGCACGGCACGGTCTACGAGCACTGCCTGCGCGCGATCGGCCGGGCGCTCCGGCTCGGCGGCCACGGCCTGCCGCTCATGGGCATCGGCGACTGGAACGACGGCATGAACCGCGTCGGCAGCGAAGGCCGGGGCGAGAGCGTCTGGCTCGGCTGGTTCCTGATGACGGTGCTCGATCTGTTCGCCCGGGTGTGCGACATGCGCGGCGACGGGGCGCGGGCGGCCGACCTGCGGCGTGCGCGGGAGTCGCTCGCGGAGGCGCTGAACCGGCACGCCTGGGACGGCGAATGGTACCGGCGGGCGTACACCGACGGCGGCGAATGGCTCGGCACGAGCGGCGGGCGCGAATGCCGCATCGACGCGATCGCCCAGTCGTGGTCCGTCATCTCCGGCGGCGCGCCGCCCGAGCGGGCGCTCCGGGCGATGCAGTCGTTCGACCGCGAGCTGGTCGACCGGGCGATATCGGTCGCGCGGCTGCTGACGCCGCCGTTCGACACGACCGAGCCTTCGCCCGGCTACATCCAGGGCTATCCGCCCGGCATCCGCGAGAACGGCGGCCAGTACACGCACGGCGTCATCTGGAGCATCGTCGCCTGGTCGATCCTGGGCGACGGGGACAAGGCGTTCGAGCTGTTCGACATGCTGAACCCGATCCGGCATACCGCCTCGCCGCGCGAGATCGCGGTGTATCTCGGCGAGCCGTACGCCATGGCGGCGGACGTCTACATGTCGAACCCGTACCGCGGCCGCGCGGGCTGGACGTGGTACACGGGCGCGGCCGGCTGGATGTACCAGGCCGGGGTCGAGTGGATCCTCGGCATCCGCCGGGAAGGCGGCCGGCTGCTGCTTAAGCCGCGGATTCCGGCGGGCTGGCCGGGCTTCAAGGCGGAGTACCGGTTCGGCGGCAGCGTGTACGCGATCGAGGTGATCGGCCGACAGGCCGGGCGGAACGGGCCGGGTCTCACGGTCGACGGCAAGCCGGTGCCGGCCGAAGCCGGTCGCGCGGGCGACGGGGGCGGCGGGCCGGCGAAGGCCGGACGCGCGGACGGCGGGCCGGCGGCGGGAGCGCCGAAGCCCGCGGCGGCGAACGGCGGCGCGGCAGCCGGCCGCGATGCGGCATCCGCCGGGTCTGCGGCTGTCCGGACGGATGCCGTCGGATCTGCGGTTGCCCAGCCGCCGGATTTCGCCGGGTCTGACTACAGCCGTGGAGCGGTCGCGCCGGTGAACGCGCCCGCCGGCTGGTACGTCGACCTCGTCGACGACGGCGCACGGCATGAAGTGGTGCTCCAGCTGTAGCGGCGCGTCCCCGGCCCGGTCCGGATCCCTGCCCCTTCCGGGCGGGGATTTTTGCTGTCCTGTGCGCCGGAACGATCCCCCGATCCGGCCGGCCCGGCGAAATAAACGAAATGTTTTCCTTTATTTCGGAGAAAAACGGGCTTGTCGTTGAAATAGGGGAAAAAATTTCCCCCAATTCTTCAAAATGGTCGATTTCGAGCGGAATTCCGGATAATAAACGAAGTTTTTTCCTCTGTTGAGCATTACTTTCTCCAATACCAAAAAATAGAGGAAAATAATTCGCCAATATTGCTCTTCATCCACACGGACCGGGGCTGTCGCGCGGAAGAACAGGTATACCCCGGGCGCCGGTGGAAGAAACTTGGGGGAAGACGGCGGGCGGCAATCCGATCGGACGGCGAACCACACGGGTGGTTCCCCGCTCGGGCGGCGGGCGGGACAGCAAGCCGATACCCGGCTGGAAATCCGCCCGCCGGAACCGCATAATGGGTGATACCAGGTGAATGCGTACGGGAGACCAGTTCCATCACCACATCGGAAAGGGGCGGAGACACCATGGATGGCGGCAAGAGCGGCAACGACGGCATGAACGGCGCTCTGGGCGTCGATCTGTATCTGCTCGCCGGTGTCAAAACATGGCCGTCATATTTCCGGGAACCGGCGGAACGGTTGAGGCGAATGAGCATCGAAGCGGGGTACGTGATTGCCGGAGTGCATGTGCTGTACCCGTACGGCGACCATACCATCCCGCTGATGCGCCAGGTGCGGCAGGTGGCGCGCGATGTGGCCCGGAGGCTGTCGCCCGGGCCGGGCAATCTGCCGCGCGAAGCCGACCGGCTGTCGCCCGGGCGGGACAATCTGCCGCGCGAAGCCGACCGGCTGTCGCCCGGGACGGATAATCCGGGCGGCGCTTCTTCCATCATCGCGCCGGCGGATCCGATCGTCGGGGCGATCCGCGAGCGGTCGGCGGGCCGCGTCGTCGTGCTGATCGGCCACAGCGGCGGCGGCGTCGCCGCGTATCACGCGGGGCGGCGCCTGCTGGCCGAGGGCGCCGTGCGCGACTGCCGGATCGTCCAGGTCGGCTCGCCGAAGGTGCGCATCCACCCGGCCCTGCGGGACCGCACGGCGTATTTCTACGCGGTCGACGAACGCGGCCGCGTCCGCGACCCGATCACGCGGCTCGGCACATGGGGCGGCGTCCGGCGAGCCGCCGTCATCCCGGTCTGGGATCCGCGCCGGTGGGCGCCGGGCCATGTCGCCGCCGTGGCGATCGACGGCGGGCACAAGGATTACTTCAACCACGGCCCGTCCGCCGCGCCGGGGCAGGCCACGAATCTGGAGCGGACGGCCGCGGCCGTCCTGGACTGGCTGGTCCGCTCGCTCCATCCGGCGAACCCGGCGCCGGGTTGGCGGCCCGAACCTGCCGGAGCGCCGGCCGGAGAGCCGGCGCCGTCCGGGGCTCAGTAGCCTTTGTCGTAGTTGACGAGATTGATCAGCCGGTCCGTCTCTCCGCGCATATAGATCTCCAGATTGGCGGCGAACAGATCGGCGACCCGCTCTTTCAGCCGGTTCGTGTGGCCGGCGGTGTGCGGCGTCAGGATGACGTTGTCGAGCTCCCATAGCGGATGGCCGGCCGGCAGCGGCTCCTCCTCGAACACGTCGAGCCCGGCGCCGGCGATCCGGCGCTCGCGCAGCGCCGCGACGAGCGCCTCCGTCACGACGCTCGAGCCGCGTCCGACGTTGATGAAGAACGCGGTCGGCTTCATCCGGCCAATCCGCGCCCCGTCGAAAACGCCCCGCGTCTCGGGCGTATCCGGCAGCACGTTCACGATATAGTCGCTTTCGGCGATCGCCTCGTCGAGCTTGTCCATTCCGTCGACCCGGTCATAGGCGGGATGCGGAGCGGGCGTGCGGCGAATGCCGATCGGACGCATCCCGAAGGCGCGCGCCAGCTCGGCGATCCGATTGCCGATCGCGCCGGCGCCGACGATGAGCGCCGTCTTGCCGTACAGCTCCGGCAGCTCGGGCGGCCGATGCCACTCTCCCGCCGTCTGGCTGCGCACGGCGGTGTGGATGCCGCGCGTCAGGCCGAGCATGTGCGCGAGCGCCGTCTCCGTGACCGCGATCGAGTGCACGCCGGCGGCGTCGGTCAGCAGGACGCCGCGCTGCCGCAGCTTCCCGAGCGGCAGGCTGTCGATGCCGGCCGACCACGTCTGCACCCAGCGCAGCTTCGCCCCTTCCTGCAGGCACAGTTCCGCGACCTGCGCATTCCAGCCGCACACCACTTCCGCTTCACGGTACACGTCGGGCTCAATGTCGGCCGTGCGTCCGAATACGATCGTCCGTCCGGGCGCCGCCCGGCGGATTTTCTCCTGTTCTTCGGGGCCGAATCCGTGCAGGCACAGTATGGTTCCCATCGTCGCTCTCCTCCGGTTCTGGGGTGAATTCCCGTCCATTATAGCACATTCCGGCACATCTCCGACCCTGGCAAGGAAAAAGGAAGCATCGGCCCGCCTTTAACGCTTACACCACCATTTTCCAAAGTATGGAACGAAAATTCCGATTTTTCCGACCAAGGAAGATTTACTATAATGGTGGCGGACACCAATCCGCGGACATGCGGAAAAATTTCATCAAAGGATGTGAAACGATGGTCGGATTGGAGACGCCGTTTGAACTGAAAGGACTGAAGCTGCGCAACCGGATCGTCATGCCGCCCATGTGCCAGTATTCGGCGTTCGCCGAAGACGGCATGCCCACGGAATGGCATTATGTTCACTATGTTTCCCGCGCGATCGGCGGCACCGGTCTGATCATCATCGAGATGACGAACGTCGAGCCGGCCGGCCGCATCACGGACCGCTGCCTCGGCCTCTGGTCGGACGGCCATGTGCCCGCGTTCCGCCGCATCATCCGCGCGTGCCAGGAGCACGGCGCGAAGGTCGCGATCCAGATCGCGCACGCCGGCCGGAAGGCGGAGGACGCGCCGGAGCCCGTAGGCCCGATGGCCGAAGCCTACAGCGAGCGGTACCGTACGCCGCGCGCGCTGACGACGGAGGAGGTCAAGGGGCTCGTGGCCAAGTTCGCCGAATCGGCCAGACGGGCGGTGGAGGCCGGCGTCGACGCCGTCGAGCTGCATGGCGCGCACGGCTACCTGATCCACCAGTTCCTCTCGCCGTATTCGAACCGGCGCGACGACGAATACGGCCGCGACCGCGGGTTGTTCGCCGAAGAGGTCGTCCGGGCCGTCAAGGCGGTGCTGCCGCCCGACATGCCGCTCATCTTCCGGCTGTCGGCCGTCGAATACGTCGACGGCGGCTACGACATCGACTACTCGATCGACTTCAGCAAGCGGCTCAAGGCGGCGGGCGTCGACATGTTCGACGTCTCGTCGGGCGGGGAAGGAACGCCCGGCAAGCGGAAGCCGTCGAACACGCCCGGGTTCCAGGTGCCCTTCGCCCGCGCGATCAGGGAAGCGCTCGGCGTGCCGGTCATCGCCGTCGGCCGGCTGGAGAATCCGCAGGTGGCGCAGATGGTGCTGCGGAACGGCGATGCCGATCTCGTCGGCGTCGCCCGCGGCATGCTGTACGATCCGTACTGGTCGCTGCACGCGATCCGGGAGACGGCCGGACTGTCCAAAGAGATCGCCCCGAAGCAGTACGAACGCGGTTTCTGATGCCGGCTCGCGGATGGGAAGAGGGACTTCGCCAGGGAAGCGGGGTCCCTTTTTTCATGCGGATTCGCTTTTTCCCCCGGATAGGCGTATAATGGCGGAACAGCCGCCCGGCGGGGAGGACCGGACTTGTCCGGTTCATGCCCGCGGGCAAGGGAGGAAAAGCATTGTCGCAAACCATCGCGTTCACCCGGAAAGAGGAACTGGCGAACGCCGTCACCCACGGCATCGGCGCCGCGCTCAGCCTGGCGGCGCTGGCGGTGCTCGTCGTTTTCGCGGCCCTCAAGGGCACGCCGCTGCACGTCTTCAGCTTCACCGTGTTCGGCACCGCCATGCTCCTGGTCTATACCGCGTCGACGCTCGTCCACAGCCTGCCGGAGGGAAGGGCGAAGCGCCTGTTCGAGATTGCGGACTACGCCTGCATTTATCTGTTTATCGCCGGCACGTACACGCCGGTCGTCCTGCACGGCGTGCAGGGCGCGCCCGGCTGGACGCTGCTCGGCGTCGTCTGGACCGCGGCGGTCCTCGGCATCGCGTTCCAGTCGTTGTTCCCGGGGCGGTATCCGGTCGTCTCGACGCTCCTTTATCTCGCGACGGGCTGGATCATCGTCGCCGCCTGGGGGCCGATGACGGAGCGGATGGCGCCCGGCGGGCTCGCGCTGCTTACGCTCGGCGGAGCGGCGTACACGGTCGGCACGGTCTTTTTCCTGTGGCGGAAGCTGAAATACCACCACGCAATCTGGCATCTGTTCGTCGTCGCCGGTTCCGCGCTCCATTTCTGCGCGATCCTGTTCTACTTGCTGCCCTGATGACAAGCGAAAAGGCGGAGCGCCGCGGTCTGGCGGACTCCGCCTTCATTCGTGTCCATCGGATTTGCCGTCCATCAGGGGACCGAGCGCCCGCTCCCAGAGCGGCCACGGGAGCAGCGCTCGCGCCGCGATCGCGAGCCGGATCCCGGCGCCGGCCGGGTAATGGAAGCGGCGGGGACGGCCGCGCCGCGCGATGCGGACGATGCGCGCGGCCGCGAGCCGCGCGTCCGGCGCCCGCTCCGCGGACCTTCGGGCCATCTCGAGCATCCGCCGGAATTGCGGCCGGTACGCCGCGGGCGTGTCCTCCGGGAGGGCGCCGAACCCTTTCGCCCAGATGCCCGTCTTGTAGGAACCGAATTCGACCAGCACGACGCCGATGCCGAGCGGGCGCAGCTCGTGGCGCAGCGCCTCGCTCCAGCCGGCGAGCGCGAACTTCGAGGCGTTGTAGGCGGCGAAGCCGGGCATGCCGATGCGCCCGCTGACGCTGCCGACCTGCACGATCAGGCCCGAGCCGCGCCGGCGCATGCCGGGGAGGACGGCGCGGACCGTCTCGACGGCGCCGAACAGGTTCACGTCGAACTGCCGCCGCCAGACTTCCGCAGGGATCGCCTCCGTATAGCCGCCCGCGGCGAAGCCGGCGTTGTTCACGAGCGTGCCGATGCCGCCGAAGGCGGATTCCGCCGCCTCCACGGCCGCCCGGATCTGGCCGGCGTCGGTGACGTCCATCTGAAGCGGGAGAATCCGGTCCGCCACGCCCGCTTCGCGGGCCCGGGCGAGCAGCGCGTCCGCGCGGGAGAGGTCGCGCAGTCCGGCTGCCACCCGGAAGCCGCTCCGCGCGAGCAGGATGGCGGTCTCGAGCCCGATGCCGCCGCCCGCGCCCGTCACGAGCGCGGTGCCGGGTCTTGCGGACCGGCCGGCGGGCGCGGCGGCGCCGCTCCCGCCGGAGGCGTCCGCCGGCCGCCCGATCCCGCCGGCGTTCGCGCCGCCGATGGTTCCGCCGCCGCTTGTCCGCTTCACGTCGCATCCCCCCGAGGCTTCGAGCGGCGCGCCTTCCATTTCCGGTACATGGCCAGGCTTTCCTGCAAATACTCCGCTTCCTCTTCGGTCAGATTTTCCTTTAACAACTGCGGCCAATCGGGCTTGTCCTCCTTCTTGTCCCGGTCGGCCGGTTCGCGTCCGAACAGGTAGTCGACGGTGACGCCGAACAGGTCGGCCAGCTTGACCAGCGTCTTCAGGTCGGGTTCGTTCACGTTGTTCTCGTATTGGGAAACCGTGGATTTGGCGGCGTTCAGATAGGCGGCCACCTGCTCCTGGGTCATGCCTTTCGCCTTGCGCAATTTCCGCAGCCGTTCGCCGATCATGGCGCATTCACCTGTCTGTCGTTGGTGTGGAGTTGATAACATTGTACACGATCAATGAACAAACACCTTTTCCCATTCATGAAACATGAAAAATTTCTTGATTTTTCCGGAAGAATCTCCTATAATCAGGAATTGTGGTTCACGTTTCATGAACCTGCAGCCATAATCGGGGCAGGATGACACAGGGTTAGGAGGGTTAACGTGACGTTCTATGCAGGCAAGTCGGCATGGTTCGTCGTGCTGGCTTTCATCGTTGTCGCGGCGGTCATCGTCCACGAGATCGTCACCCGGCGCTCCGTCGGACGCCGCGGCATCGCCGGGAACGAAGACAGCCGGACGGACGGCCAATAATCGCCTGGCGCCGCGCCGGTCCGGGTTCAGTCATCTTCCGCTTCGAACGCCGCGCCGAGGGACGCCGCCCAGGCGGGATCCCGGCGGGCAAGCGCGCGGAAATAGCCCCGGAGCGCATGGTTGCCGGACCGGGGCCCCAGGCGGAATTCGATCCGGACCAGTCCGGGCACGTGTCGGTAGAAATAGAAGGCGTTCGTCACCGGCGACCACCAGACCGGCGGCGGCAGCCGCGTGACGATGTCGTACAGATTGGCGACGCGGTGCGATTCGGGCACCAGCCTGCCGAAGCGGCAGGCGAAGCGGGGATCGCCCGCGCGCGGCGCGCCGAACGTGTAGACGACGGGGCGCCGTCCGGCGGACGCCAGGTCGGCGGCGGCGAGCACGGCCAGCGCGCCGCCGAGGCTGTGGCCGGCGATGTACAAGGGTTTGGCGGGAGCGACGGAATCGAGCGCTTCCGCTATTTTGCTGCGCATCGAAACGTAGATGTCCGTGAATCCTTCATGGGTCCGGCCCATGCGGGGCGCGAACGGACAGGCGATCTGCCGGGCCATGCCGTCGGACACCCATTCGTCCGTGCGGATCGTGCCGCGGAACGCGAGCACGGCGTCCCGGTCCGATTCGGCCAGGAAGGCGAGCGCGGCCGAAACGCCCGCGTACGCCTTGCCCGCGAAGGCGGCCGCGAGCCGGTACGGGCGCGGCAGGGCGACCGGGCCCTTCGGCCGCTTGTACTGCGCGTAGGCCTGGCCCAGGAGGGCCATCAGCAGCAGCGCCCGCCTGACGCTCCAGCCCTTCGTCTCCTCCATCCGCTCCGCCTCCCGCCAACCTTCCGCGGCCAAGATGCCGCGGTCTCCTTCAGGAAAGCGTATGCCGCCGGACGGTCCGACATGTCGGGCCGGCGCTCCGCTTGCGTGCAATTTTTGCACGAAATGGCAAAATCGCATACAACTCTGGCCAAACCGGAGAGTGGAACGGGCCCGTTTATCTTTTACAATGGTGGTCGTGAAAGGAAATGGACGCGCGTTCGCCGGTTCGGCATGCGCGCTGATCGATGGCGGAAGGAGAGAGTGGATTTGGCTATCGTGCAGTTTCCGGAAGGGTTTGTCTGGGGCGCCGCGACCGCCGCGTTCCAGGTGGAGGGGGCGTACCGGGAGGACGGGCGCGGCCTGTCGATCTGGGACACGTTCTGCCGCATCCCCGGCAAGGTGTGGGAAGGCGACAACGGCGACGTCGCATGCGACATGTACCACCGGTACAAGGACGATATCCGACTGATGAAGGATCTCGGCATCACGTCCTACCGGTTCTCGGTCGCATGGCCGCGCATCATCCCGGACGGCTCGGGCGAAGTCAACCCGAAGGGCGTCGAATTCTACCGCAATCTGGTGGACGAGCTGCTCGCGAACGGGATCGAGCCGATGCTGACGCTGTACCACTGGGATTTGCCGCAGGCGCTGCAGGACCGCGGCGGCTGGGCGAACCGCGAGACGATCGATCATTTCCTGAAATATGCCGAGACGGTGTTCCGGGCGCTCGACGGCAAGGTGAAGCTGTGGGCGACGTTCAACGAGCCGTGGTGCATCTCGTTCCTCTCCAACTACATCGGCGCGCACGCGCCGGGCTTGCGCGACCTGCAGACGGCGATCGACGTCGCGCACAACGTGCTCGTGGCGCACGGCAGGACGGTCCGCCTGTTCCGCGAGCTCGGCATCCGGGGCCGGATCGGCATCGCGCCGAACACGGAATGGGCGGAGCCGTTCACCGACCGGGAAGAGGACGTCGAAGCGGCGTGGCGCCGGCGCGGCTGGCTGAACGAGTGGTTCCTCCGTCCGGTCATGACGGGCGAGTATCCGGAGAAGCTCGCCCAATGGTTCGAGAAGCTCGGCGGCAAGCCGAAAATCGAGCCCGGCGACATGGAGCTGATCGGTTCGAAAATCGACTTCCTCGGCATCAACTACTACACGGGCGCGATCGGACGGTACAATCCGGAGAAGGGCGACATTTTCGGATTCGAGGAAGTGCCGATGGGCTGGGAGAAGACCGACATCGGCTGGAACATTTACCCGCAGGGGCTGTACAACGTGCTGACGTACATCAAGCGGGAGTTCGGCGACATCCCGATTTACATCACGGAGAACGGCGCCTGCTACAACGACGAGCCCGACGCGGTCGGCCGGGTGCGCGACGCGCGCCGGATCGAGTACCTGAAGAAGCACGTGCTGCAGGTGGCCCGCGCGATCGGGTCGGGCGTGAACGTGAAGGGCTACTACACCTGGTCGCTGATGGACAATTTCGAATGGGCGTACGGCTACTCGATGCGCTTCGGCATCCTGTTCGTCGACTACGAGACGCAGCGGCGGATCAAGAAGGACAGCTTCTACTGGTACCGCAAGCTGGCCAGGAACAATTACATCGAAGTGTGAGCTTGAGGCGACGGCCGTCCGGGACGCTGCATCCCGAACGGCCGTTATTTCGCGCCTCGCCGTGTTTGGGGTTACAATGGATGGAGAGCGGAGGTGGTCCCGTGATCGATTTCGAATGGTACCGGAGCTTCGTCTCCATTTACCGCCACAACTCGGTGTCCGAGGCCGCGAAGGCCCGCTTCATGACGCAGCCGGCGATGAGCCGGCATCTCGCCTCCCTGGAAGCCGAAGTCGGCGAGAAGCTGTTCATCCGGATGGCCCGCAAAATGATTCCGACCGAACGGGGAAAGCTGCTGTATTCCGAGGTGGCGCCGCTCGTGGAAGCGCTGGAAAAGGTGAGCGCGGACATCCGGACGTCTTCCCGGCCGGATCTGAAATGGATCAAGATCGGTTCGGCGCCGGACTTCTACCAGGAGAAAATTCTCCGGCTGGTCGGGGAGGGCGCCGGCATGAGCGTCGTTCCCACCCGCATGCTGGAGGGCGGGGGAGACGCGAAGGTCCGGATCGTATACGGGAACCTGTCCGTGCGGAACGAGCTGTTCTTCGCGTACCGGAGCAAGCACCGGTACTTTCCCGAGATCCAACACGCCATGCGCATCATTCGCGGGCACATTTGACGGCGTTCGCCTTCTGCGTGAGCGCCGCATGTCCGGGGGCATGCGGCCGTTTTCATAAATATAATGATTGATAGCTTAAAATTACATAATTTGATTTATGGATGGTCCGGCCGTACAATGGAGTTCGCGTGAAGAACATGGTTCTGGAGGCGCGATTCGGTTGAACTTTAACGGCTTGATCCGCGCGGACGGGGCCGCTTCGCGGCGCGGCGCCGCGCCGGCCATCTGCGCGCTGACGCTCGGCGCCTTCGCCATCGGCATGACGGAATTCATCATCATGGGCCTGCTGCCGGAAGTCGCGGCGGACCTGCGCGTGTCGATTCCCGAGGCCGGACTGCTCATCACGGACTACGCGCTCGGCGTCGCCTTCGGCGCGCCGTTCATGACGATCGCCACGCACCGGATGCCGCGCAAGGCGCTCATGCTGCTCCTGATGGGGATTTTCATCGCGGGCAACGCCCTCGCGGCGCTCGCGCCGACGTACGGCGTGCTGATGTTCGCCCGCATCGTCGCGTCGCTGACCCATGGCTGCTTCTTCGGCGTCGGATCGGTGGTCGCCGCGGAGCTCGTGCCGAAGGAGAAGCGGGCCGGCGCGATCGCCCTGATGTTCACCGGCCTGACGCTCGCGAACATTCTCGGCGTGCCGGTCGGGACGTTCATCGGCCAGACGTTCGGCTGGCGCATGACCTTCTGGACGATCACCGCGATCGGGATCATCTCGCTGATCGGCGTCCTGGTGCTCGTCCCGCGCATTCAGGCCGAGCCTTCCCGGCTGGGCAGCGAAATCGGGGTGCTGGGACGGCCGGCCGTGCAGGTGGCGCTGCTCATGACGGTTTTCGGCTTCGCCGGCGTGTTCACCGCTTTTTCGTACATCAAGCCGTTGCTCGTCGATCTCGGCGGGTTCCCCGTCGAGTCGGTCGCCTACATTCTCGTGCTGTTCGGGGTCGGCATCACGATCGGGAACATGGTCGGCGGCAGGCTGGCCGATCGCGCGCTGATGCCTTCGCTCATCGGCATTCTCGTGTCGCTGGCCGCGACACTGGCGCTGCTGGGCGTCCTGGTCGAATCGCAAGTCGCGGCGCTCATCCTCGTCTTCCTGCTCGGTGTGGCCGCGTTCGGCACCGTGCCGGGGCTGCAGCTGCACATGCTGAACGCCGCCAGGGAAGCGCCGGCCCTGGCTTCCACACTGAACATTGCGGCGTTCAACCTGGGGAACGCCCTGGGCGCCTGGCTGGGCGGGGTCGTCATCGACTACGGCATCGGCGGCGGACTGCGGGCCGTGCCGTGGGCGGCCTCGCTGGTGACGGTGGCCGGCATCCTGTTCACCCTGGGGGATCTCGCCAGAGCCGCAGGGGTTAGCGGTCATGGTTCGCCCTCGTACGGTTGGACTATGGGGGGAACCGTACGGTTCGCTGCGGCCGGTAGTCGTCGGGTATGCCGCATGGTTCCCCCTCGGCATCCCGGATGTCCGGGCTTGCCGGTTGGTTCCCCCCTCCCGCATTCCGGTTTCTCGCCGGGCTTGACGGCTGGTTCCCCCGCATTCCGGTTTCTCGCCGGAATCGCGGGGGATTTCTTTAGGATTGCGGGTGATTGCGTTCGGCTTGCGGCAGGTCTCGGGGGACTTTCGGCGCTTTACAGGCTGTGATTTTGCTGATATTGTTAACCTGTTTTTTGATATTCGGTTAACAATGGAGGGGTACGCATGCCGAACGCGATCCGGAGCGCGGGCGCGGATTGGAACGCGCTGGCGGACGCCGCGCTGGCCGGGAAGACGCTCTCGTTCGGGGACGGGTTGCGCGTGCTGCGGGCGCCGGACGAAGAGCTGCTGCCGCTGCTGCACGCCGCGTACCGTGTCCGCAGCCGGCATTTCGGGAACCGCGTGATGCTGAACATGATCATGAACGCGAAGAGCGGCCTCTGTCCGGAGGATTGCGGCTATTGCTCGCAGTCGGCCGTCTCGCGGGCGGACATTCCGAGGTACAGCCTGCTCGACCGGGAGTCGCTGCTCGCCGGAGCGCGGGAAGCGCTCGCGCGCAAGGCAGGCACGTTCTGCATCGTGATGTCCGGCCGGGGGCCGACCGACCGCGAACTGCGGGAAGTGGCGGAAGCGGTGCGGGAAATCCGCGGGACGATGCCGCTCAAGGTTTGCGCCTGCCTCGGACTGCTGCGCGAGGGGCAGGCCGAACGGCTGGCCGAGGCGGGCGTGCAGCGGTACAACCACAATCTGAACACGAGCCGGGAACGGTACGGCCGGATCGCGACGACGCATACGTACGACCAGCGCGTCGAGACCGTCGAGCGCGTGAAGGCGGCGGGCATTTCGCCGTGCTCCGGCGTCATCATCGGCATGGGCGAGACGGACGGGGAGATTGTCGAAATGGCGCTCGCCCTGCGCGCGCTCGACGTCGACTCGATTCCGGTCAACTTCCTGAACGCGATCCCCGGCACGCCGTTGGAAGGATACGGCCGGGTGCCCGCGCGGAAGGCGCTGAAGGTGCTGGCCCTGTTCCGCTTCGCCTGCCCGGACAGGGAAATCCGCGTCGCCGGCGGCCGCGAGCTCACCCTGGGATCGCTGCAGCCGCTCGCGCTGTACGCGGCCAATTCGCTGTTCGTCGGGGATTACCTGACGACGCCCGGCCAGGAGGCGGAACGCGACCACCGGATGATCGAGGATCTCGGGTTCGAGATCGAGGTGTGGCAGCCGCCGGAGACGGCAAACCCCGACGGGACGTGATGTCCGCGTCGGGGCGATGTCCGCAGGTCGGCTGCGGCGGAAAGCCGCCTGCAACGGTACGGCGTTCCATGGGCGGGACCGGCGCCGCGGCGGGGGCGGATCGGCGGTACGGTGTACCGCCTAAGCCCGCGGGGCACCGCTGCCGCTGTCAGCGGCGCTTCACGCGCTTCGAGCGGGACGGCAGTCCGGCCGGTCCGGCGTCCGCCCCGGCCTGCCGGGCGCCGTCGCCCGGAAGCAGGCCGTCCCGCGCGGCCGGGCTTCGGCCTCCGGCGCGCCCGTTCCGGGCACCAACCGCGGCCTTCCGCGCCAGCCGGCGCAGCCATCCGTAGAGGACGAGGGAGAGCAGCGCGGCGCCGCCGCATACGGCGGCTCGTCCGTCACCGGCACGCCGCCGGCGTACATGCCCCAGAGCGCGCCGGCGGCCGCGGCCGGCGCCGGCAGCAGGGCGGCGACGCCCAGCGCCCGCGGCAGGGCGGCGCTCTGCCGCGTCCCGTCCGAGCCGCCGAGGGCGGCGAGCGTCCCGATCGCCTCGGCGTGGCGGCCGATGAGCGCGCGCATCAGGCTCAGCCGGCGCTGCAGCCGGCGGTAAGGCTCGCTGTCCGTCAGCCGCTTGCCGAACGATTCCGCGGCGGCCGCATCCGCTTCGACCACGGCGAGGAGATGCCGGTTCCACTGCAGCAGCCCGCGCTGCAGTTCGGCGATCGTCCCGTCCGGAATCGGCCGGCCGGCGCGCTCCGCGGCCGCCTCAAGCCCGGCCAGCCGGCGCTCGAACGCTTCGAATCCGGCGCGCAGCGTCTCGAGCGCGGCCGTGAGGATGACGGCGAACGCCTCGGGGGCGCCGGCCGCCCGCCCGAGCCGTTCCTCCCACGGCGAGCGCTGCAGGCGAAGCGTGAACCGGAGATCGAATTGCAGCGTGACGAGCCGCTTCTCCGTCAGCCAGTAATGGAGCGGGCAGACATCCCGCTCGTCCGGCGACATCCGCAGCGGCAGCGTGCCGAACACCGTGTCGCCGGCCTCCGGCGTCTCGGTCGACACGGCGAGCGTATCCCGGCGCTCGACGGAAGCGTCGAGCCAGTTCGCGCATTCCGGAAGCCGGCGCTTGATCGCGGCCAGCGCGGCCGCGCGCGTCAAGCCGGCGGTCGGGACCGCGCCGTCCGCATCCGTTCCGGATACGGAAGCGGCCGGACCGCGCGATCCGGTTTCCGGCGCGCGCCCGCCGTCCGTCCCCGCGTCCGTCCGCGCGGCTCCCGACGCCTCCGATGGCGCCTGCGTACCGGACGCGGCGCCCGCCTGCGGCTGTCCGTCCGCGCCGGACGGGTCCGAATCCGCCGGCGTCCCGTGCGGCGGCGCGGCAACGCGCGGCTGTCCGGCGCCGGCCGGCGCCGTGCCCGGCCACGGCCGATCCGTCCCGGCCGGCGCCGAAGCGGTCCGCGGCGCCGCCGGCCGGTCCGAAGGCGCCCGGCCGTCGGTCAGCATATGCCATTCCCAGCCTGCCGGCATCCGCAGCATGCGGTGATTCATATCGACCCTCCATTCGGGCGATTGGGCGCTTGTCTGATACTCCCATCATACCCGCTGGCGGGCCTCAAGGACAAGGGACAATGGGTCGCCTTCACGCGTTCGCGCGGGCTTCGGCTCCGGACGCGATCCCGCCGCTCAATGGCATTCTTCGCGGCGGCTGTCCGACAGCCATCGCCGCAACTTGCCGATCGCCCGACGCTGCATGCGCGACACGCTCATCTGCGAGACGCCGAGCCGTTCGGCGACCGCCCGCTGCGGCAGGCCGAAGCCGAACACGAGCCGCAGCACCTCCGCCTCCTCCGGCTTGAGCCGCTTCATCGCCAGCTCCAGATCCAGCCGGCTCTCGACCGCGGTGATCTCGTCGCCGGGATGGCCGATCCGGTCGCCCAGCGTGGACAGGCTCTCGTCGTCGAAAACGGGCGTGTCCAGCGAAACGCAATGGTACAATTCGCGGCCGGCCAGCACCTCCAGCGTCTCGTCGCGGGTCAGGCCGAGCCGCTCCGCGATCTCTTCGACCTTCGGCGCGCGCTCCAATTGGGCGGTCAGCTCGTCGATCGTCTGGCGGACGTGGATACCTTTTTCCTTGATGCGGCGGGGCACCTGGACATACCACGACTTGTCGCGCAAATAGTTCTTCATATGGCCGACCAAGCTCTTCATCGCATACGTTTCGAAATGTGCGCCGACGGCCGAATCGTAGCGGCCGAGCAGGCGGAAGAGCGCGAGTCTCCCGACCTGGTGCAAATCTTCGTACAGGTCCGGCCGGTTGCGCGAGATGCGCGACGCGGCCAACCTGATCATCGGCTCGCACCTTTCGATGACCCGCGCCGCGTTTTCGCGCGACGGGCTGGCCCGATAAACGGACAGCAGCGCATCCGTGTCGGCCGCCGTCGGTTTGGACGTACGCTTCATTCGGTCTGCCACCTCGTTTTTTCCGATCCTCCACCTTTCTGCGAACCATTTTAATAAAATAAATCCATTAATAACCATACGTCGTTCGGACCGGTACCGGACGCCCCGTCTTCGCCCCGGTTCGACGGCATGCGGGCCGTTTCGTCATCCGCCGCGCCTGGCGGGCCCGAGCCGGACCATCGATTCGCGGTAAGCCGTCGGCGGCATGCCGCAGATGCGCCGGAACTGCTTCGAGAAGTAGAGCGGGTCCTGGAAGCCGACGGAGGCGGCGATCTGTTCGACTGTAAGCTCGAGCCGCTCCCGCAGCAGGCGGCGGGCATGGTCGATGCGCAGCCGGAGCAGGAACGCGACCGGCGTCATGCCGGTATGCCGCTTGAAGACGCGGGACAGGTAGGCGCGGCTGAAGCCGAGCGTCGCGGCCATCAGCTCGATCGAGACCGGCTCCGCGTACTGCGTGGACAGGTAGTGCACGATCCGCTGGACGAGCTCGTTGCCGCCGGCTCCCGGTCCGGGCGCGGGCGCGTCCTCGCGGGCGAGCGCCTTGCCGTACTCGACCAGGAGCAGCCGCAGGCAACCCGCCGCCTCCAGATGCGCGAGCCTGCCGCCCTCGCGGAAGGCGCGCTGGATCCGCCCGATGAGCGCGGCCGGCCGGCGGCTGGCGCCGGTGTCGGCCACCGGACGCGCCGGGGCGAAGCCGGCGGAACCGACGAGCTCCCCGCTCTGCGAGCCGGCGAACGCGACCCACCGGTACCGCCACGGGTCGAGCTCGTCCGCCATGTACTCGATGAGCCGCCCCGGCGCGATCAGGAAGGCGTGCCCGGCGCGCAGCCGGTATTCGGCCCCTTCGACGCGGTAGACGCCGGTGCCGGACAGCACGTGGTGCAGCAGCCAGAAATCGTACACCTTCGGTCCGATCCGGTGTCCGGGGCGGGTCTGGCTTTCGCCGGAGAACAGCACGTTCAGGTCGCCGTGCTCGATCGAGACGGGGTTGGACACGACCGTGTAGGTCGGCGGGCGCGGCGCCGGAGGCCGTTCCGTTCCGGCCCGGGACGCGGGTTCGCCCGCGGGCCGCCGATCCTTGGGCTTCAGCGCCTCCGGATCCTTCGCCTCCCGATCCGTCGCCCCGTCCGGCTCTCCGCGATCCGGGGACCCGCCTGGCCGATGTTCCAACGGTTGGCGTTCCATGGCTCCATCTCCCCTTTCCGTACTTGTTGCTTCAACCATACCACAGAGAAGCGCATCCCGCCATGCGTCTTCCGCCATCAGGTCACAAAAATCCATGCCAAATTCACTTTCCGCCATTCGCTTTCGCCGCACCGCTCCGCTATACTGGGGCTGTCGGAACGAAACCACCATTAAAAAATGAAGGAACGTGATGACCATGGCGGATCTCGCGAACTTGAAGCGGCGGTTCATCGAGCGCTACGGCGGCACGGAAGAAGGCATCCGGATCTACCACGCGCCGGGGCGCGTCAACCTGATCGGGGAGCATACGGACTACAACGGCGGGTATGTTTTTCCGGCGGCGCTGACGTTCGGCACGACGATGCTGGTTCGGGCGCGGACGGACGGCACGATGGGGCTCGCGTCGTTGAACTTCCCCGCGGCCGGCCGGATCAGCCTGGAGGGGATCGTCTACGATCCCGCGGACGACTGGATGAACTATCCGAAAGGCGTCGTGCGCGAACTGCAGAGAGCGGGCTTCGACCTCGGCGGCGGCTTCGACATCCTGTATTGCGGCGAAATCCCGAACGGTTCCGGCCTTTCGTCCTCGGCGTCGATCGAGGTCGTGACGGCGTTCGGGCTGCTCGAGCTGAACGGCCGGCCGATCGACACGGTGGGGATCGCGAAGCTTGCGCAGCGGGCGGAGAACGAGTTCGTCGGCGTCAAATGCGGCATCATGGACCAGTTCGCGGTCGCGAACGGCAAGCGGAACCACGCGATCCTGCTCCTGTGCGACACGCTCGAATACGAGCTGGTGCCGTTCGAGAGCGGCGCGTACAAGCTGGTCATCGGCAACACGAACAAGCGCCGGGAGCTGGCCGACTCGAAGTACAACGAGCGGCGCGCCGAATGTGATCAGGCGGTGCGGGATCTGAAGGCGGCGTTCCCGGATCTCGAACTGCTCGGCCGCCTGACCGCGGACGAGTTCCGGGCGCACGCGCATCTGATCGGAAACGAAACCGTCCGGCGCCGGGCTCAACATGTCGTGGAGGAGATCGACCGGGTGCGGCGGTCGGTCGACGTGCTGAAGCGGGGCGACCTTGCGGCGTTCGGCCGGCTGATGAACGCGTCCCATGATTCGCTGCGCGATCTGTACGAAGTGACGGGGCCGGAGCTCGACGCGATGGTCTCCGCCGCGCGCGGCGTCCCGGGCGTGCTCGGCTCGCGCATGACCGGGGCCGGCTTCGGCGGCTGCACCGTGTCGCTCGTGCACGAGGACGCGGTCGAGACGTTCACGCGCGAAGTCGGCGCCCGTTACGCGGAAGCGACCGGCCTTACGGCGGACTTCTACGTCTGCTCGATCGGCAATGGCGTCGAACGGATTGAATAACCGGCATCCCGGGAAAAAGAAACCGGCCGAACCGCGGTACGGAACAGACGGAAAGGAGCAGAACCAATGGCCATACTGGTGACGGGAGGAGCCGGCTACATCGGCTCGCACACGGCGGCGGCGCTCCTCGAGCGCGGGGAGGAAGTCGTCGTTCTCGACAACCTTCAGACCGGACATCGGCGGGCGGCCGAGGGCTGCGCTCATTTCTACGAAGGCGACATCCGGGACGGGGAGCTGCTGGACCGGATCTTCGAATCGCACGAGATCGACGCGGTCATCCACTTCGCCGCGAATTCGCTCGTCCAGGAAAGCATGGCGGACCCGGGCCGCTACTACCACAACAACGTCTATGGCACCCTCTGCCTGCTTGAGCGGATGCGGACGCACGGCGTGAAGCGGATCGTCTTCTCGTCGACGGCCGCGGTGTACGGCGAGCCGGAGCGCGTGCCGATCGTGGAGACGGACAAGACCGAGCCGACGAACGCCTACGGCGAGACGAAGCTCGCGATGGAGCGGATGATCCGCTGGTTTGACGTCGCGCACGGCATCGAAAGCGTCTCGCTCCGCTACTTCAACGCGGCCGGCGCGCACGAGAGCGGGCGGATCGGCGAGGACCACAGCCCCGAGACGCATCTCGTGCCGATCGTGCTGCAGGCGGCGCTCGGCAAGCGGCCGCACGTCGCGATTTTCGGCGACGACTACCCGACCCCGGACGGCACGTGCATCCGCGACTACATCCACGTCTCGGACCTGGCCGACGCCCATCTGCTCGCCGTCGACCGGCTGCGCCGGGGAGAGGGCGGCGCCGTCTACAACCTGGGCACCGGCCGCGGCTGGTCGGTCCGCGAGATCATCGAGCAGGCGCGCCGCGAGACGGGCCGGGACATCCCGGTCGTCGCGCAGCCGCGCCGGGCGGGCGACCCGGCGGTGCTCGTCGCGTCGTCGGAACGCGCGAAGCGGGAGCTCGGCTGGAACCCGCGCCGCTCCGACATCGGCACGATCATCCGCACCGCCTGGGCGTGGCACACCGCGCATCCCGACGGATACGGGGACCGCTGAGCGCGGAGACGTTGGCAAGGAGGAAGACAGCATGACCGAACCGAAACCCGGCGCGCCGGCGGAGGAACAGGCGCGCGAGGCGCAGGCGGCGATCGGTCGGCTCGTCCGCTACGCGCTGCGCCACGGGCTGATCAAGCCGGCGGACCGGGACTGGGCGCTCAACGCGCTGCTCGATCTGTTCGGCTTCACGGAGCCCGGCGCGGCGGAGGAGACGATGCCGCCGGAGGCGACCGGTCCGGACCCGGTGCCCGCCGAAGCCGCGCCGATCCTCGCGCCGCTCATCGACTACGGCATCGCGATCGGGCTCGCGCCGGACGATACGACGACCTCCCGGGACCTGCTCGACGCCCGGATCATGGGGCTTCTCATGCCGCGCCCGTCCGAGACGGCGGAAGCCTTCGCCCGGCAGGCGGAGCGCGAAGGCATCGAGGCGGCGACCGACGCGTTCTACAGGCTCAACATCGCGTCCAACTATGTCCGGATGGACCGCGTCCGGCAGAACGAATACTGGGTTCACGCGAGCGAATACGGCGGCATCGAGATCACGATCAACCTGTCGAAGCCGGAGAAGGATCCGCGCGAGATCGCGCGCCTCCGCTCGCTGCCGCCTTCCAGCTATCCGAAATGCCTGCTCTGCCCGGCGAACGTCGGCTACGCGGGACGGCCGGACCATCCCGCCCGCCAGAACCTGCGCGTGCTGCCGCTTGTCCTGAACGGCGAGGACTGGTACTTCCAGTATTCACCTTACGTTTACTACAACGAGCACAGCATCGTCCTCCGCGCCGGGCACGTGCCGATGGCGATCACGGACGCGACGTTCACGCGGCTCTTCGATTTCCTCGACCGGTTCCCGCACTATTTCGTCGGGTCGAACGCCGATCTGCCGATCGTCGGCGGGTCCATTTTGAACCACGACCATTTCCAGGCGGGCCGCCATGTCTTCGCGATGGAGAAGGCGGAACTCGAGGAGACGTACCGGCATCCGGACTATCCCGGCTTGAGCGGCGGCATCGTGCGATGGCCGATGTCCGTGCTCCGGCTTGCGGGCCCGAGGCGGGAGGAGCTGGAGGAAGCCGCGTCGGCGCTGCTGGCCGCCTGGCGGGACTACGCCGACCCGTCCGTCGGCATCCTGCCCCATACGGCCCGGGAGGACGGCTCGCGCGTGCCGCACAACACGATCACGCCGATCGCCCGGCGGAAGCCGGACGGCCGGTACGAGCTCGACCTCGTGCTGCGCAACAACCGGACGAGTGACGAGCATCCGGACGGCATTTTCCATCCGCACCGCCATCTGCACCACATCAAGAAGGAGAACATCGGCCTGATCGAAGTGATGGGGCTCGCGGTGCTGCCCGGCCGGCTGAAGGGCGAGCTGCGGCAGATCGCGGCCATCCTGACGGGCGAACGTCCGTATGATCCGGAGGCGCTCGCCGACGCGTCGCACCCGCTGCGGCGGCATGCCGACTGGCTCGCGGAGCTCGTGCGCGGGCACGGCACGTCGCTGGCGGAGGCGGAAGCGGAGCGTCTGCTCCGGGATGAAGTCGGGCGCAAGTTCGTCGAAGTGCTGTGCGACGCCGGCGTGTTCAAGCGCGACGCGGCCGGACGCGCCGCCTTCGCCGCCTTCGCGGAATCGGCCGGCTGGCGCCGCTCCCGCGCATAGAACCGCAAACGACCGCCGCGATCCCGGCCATGTCCGGCCGGAGCCGCGGGCGGTTTTTTTGTGCCGGAGAAAGGCCGGCGCCCCGTTATGGCCCGGTTTGCCAACAAATACAATAAAATGAATACCTGACATGAACATTGATTGCAGCGCGATTTATAATTAAAATATGGAAGGAATTATAAAAAAATATCATGCGGCTGATCGGTGCAACCATGCCGTGCCGACGCGGGAGGAATGATGAACATGGCGGTCAACATTATGCCGTTGGACGAATTCATGCGTCTCGACGCGGATCAGCAGGTCGAACAGCTCAAGCGGTACAAGCTGGACTATACGTTGAAGGAGATCCGGGAGGCCTGGGGGCTCAAACATTCGGCGCAGTATTACATGATGTTGAAGAAGCTGCGCATCTACGACCGGGTGGTCAACAAGTCGGACAAGTTCTATCCCGAACAGCTCGTCTACGAGCGCGCCGAATCGCGTCCGTACGGATTCGCCGATCCGAGGCATGCGCTGTCCTTCGCGAAGCAGGACCATTTCAGCTATCAGTTGAACGTGACGCTGCCCGGACCGGAACTGGCCGACAAGCTGGAGCGGATCGCCTTCTTCCTCAAGGGAGAGAACAAGCGGATCAGCGTCAAGCTCGTGCTGGAGGCGGAGGAAAGCGAAACGTCCGAAACGCAGGCCGCCGCGGCAAGCGAAGGCTGATTCGCCTGACCGCGGCCGCGCGGCGCTCTATTCGTCGGCGGGTTTGGCGGCGCTCAGGCGTCCGAGCTCGGACACCAGCGCCTCGACTTCGCTGACGCTGAAATGGGGCTTGGCCAGGACCAGCTCGTACAGCTCCCGGATCTCGTCGTAACGCTCGAGGGGAAAGCGGGAGGCCTGGAGAGCCGAACCGGTCGCCATGCGGAGCCTGGACTTGATCGCCTCGATCATGTGGGCGATGTTGTCCGCCGTCGGTTCGCGCAAATCCGTCATGTGGCGCTCTTCCTTCCTTGTCGGGGATGACCGTATTGTATCACGGCCGGGGAGCCCGGCGCCAATCGTTGCGGCGCGACGCCGCCTCCGGTAGAATGGATGGGGATGCGGGCGGCGGGCTGCGCCGGTGGAAAGCGCTGCTCGAGCCCGATCGAAGGAGGGCGGAATCCGATGCGCAGACTCGTCAACGCGGCGGGGCTTGCCGCGTTTCTGGCCGGGATCGCCGCCGAGCTGCCGGATCCGGACCGGATCATCATGCTCTGCATCGGGACGGACCGGTCGACCGGCGACGCGTTCGGACCGTTGCTCGGCAGCCGGCTGCGGCGGGACGGATGGCCGCATGTCTACGGCACGCTGCGCGAGCCTTGCGACGCGGACCGGCTGCCGGGCGTGCTCGCCGGACTGCCGGCGGACAAGACGGTCATCGCCTTCGACGCGTGCCTCGGTTCGCCCGCCAATGTCGGAAGGTATTCGGTGGCCAGGGGGCCGCTGCTGCCGGCCGAAGCGGTCGGCAAGCGGCTGCCGGCGGCCGGCCATTACAGCGCCGCCGCGGTGGTCGCCGCCCGGACGGCGAAGCCCTATCACGCGCTGATGACCGCGCCGCTGTCGCTGGTCATGGACATGGCGGAGAGCGCCGCCGACGCGGCGGCGGCGGCCTGGAGAATGACGGAGGGACGCACATGAGCGAACCGGTATCGATCGCGGAAGGCCGGATCCGGACGGCATCCGGCGCCGCGCTTGCCTATCTGTCATACGGCCGGAAGCGGCGGGATGCCGACCCGGCCGTCGTGCTGCTGCACGGTTTCTGCGGAAGTTCCGCCTACTGGGAGGAGACGCTGCCGCAGCTCGGGAGCGCGGGACGGTTCATCGTGCCGGATCTGAGGGGCCACGGGCTGTCGGACGCCCCCGAAGCCGGGGTCTATCATATGGAAGATTTCGCGGACGATATCCTGCAATTGCTGGACGCGCTCGGCGAGCGGAAGGCGGCCGTCCTCGGCCATTCGCTCGGCGGCTACATCACCCTCGCCTTCGCGGAGAAGCATCCGGAGCGGCTCGCGGGCTTCGGGCTGATCCATTCGACGGCGCTGCCCGACACGGAGGAGGCGAAGGCCGGCCGCGAGCGGACGGCGCAGCGGCTGCTGGCGGAGGGCGCGGCATCCTTCGTGAGCGAACTGGCGCCGAAGCTGTTCTCGGCGGAGAACCGCGCGCGCTTGCCGGAGAAGGTCGGGCGCGCGGCCGCCATCGGCCTCGGCGTCTCGCCGGCGGGCGCGGCGGCGACCGCGCTCGGCATGAAGGCGCGCCCGGACCGCTCCGCTTTGCTCCGGGAAGCCCGGGTTCCGGTGCTGCTCGTCGCGGGGGAAGGCGATGAGATCGTCGCGCCGCAGCGCACCTTCCTCGACATCGACGGCCCGGGCGTCCGCCGTGCGCTGCTTTCCGGCTGCGGCCACATGTCGATGCTGGAGGCGCCCGCGAAGCTGGCGGAGGCGATCGCCGGCTTCGCGGAAGCGGCGTTCGCCCCGGGGCGGGCATGACGCCGCAGGCGGATGGCTCGCGGAGGGGAAGCTGAATGTTCCAGCGGGACTACATCATGCGCATGATCGCGCAAGCCGCGGAAGCGGCCGGCGGGCTGCTCGGCCTGCGCCGCCGGCGCGAGCACGGGCAGGCGCTGGAAACGATCGACGGCTGGCTCGAGCGGAACCTGCGGCTGCGGCTGGATCTGGTCGACCGGCTGTCGGCGGACGATCTGGCAAGGCTCCACACGACGGCCGGCATGCCGGACGCCGGCGCGATCATCGCCATCGCGCGGATGCTCCGGGAGGCGGCCGCGGTCGCGGAAGTGCGGGGAGACGAGGAGCTGGCTTGCCTGCGGCGGCTGAAGGCGCTGGAATTGAATCTCGGGATATCGGCGGAGAAGCCCGACGGCGCGGCGATCGATCCCGACGACGAAGCGGAGGCGCTGCTCGGGGAGCTCGGAGGCTGGGAGCTGCCCCCGGAGACGATGCTCCGGCTCGTCGGCTGGTGCGAGCGCCGCGGCCGGTATGCCGAGGCGGAGAATTGGCTGTACGAATGGCTGGAGACGGAGGAGGCGGACCGTGGTCTGGCCGTTACTTTTTACCGGCGGCTGCTGGAGCTCCCCGACGAACGGCTCGAGGAAGGCGGGCTGTCCCGCGGAGAAGCGGAAGCCGGGCTGGCGGAACTGGAAGCCGGAACAGATTGATCCGGCAATTGTTCCGTTCCCGGAAGGAAAAGAATGAACGATGTCGAATTCACTCATGTCACCGTGCATGGTCCCGATTGCCGGCGTTCACGGGCGCTGTCGATGCCGATTGTCGCAGAAAACCGGTTTATGCTAAGATTATGGTGGAATGACTACCTATATTTAGTAATGTGGTGACCTCTTTGGAATATGCGTTGTGGCTTGATTTCGGCCTGTTCCTTGCCACGTCGGCGCTGTTCGTCTACGTGTTCATGAGCAGCACGATCACACGGTTGCACAAGGTGTACCTGACGTTTCACGCATCCCTGCTGCTGTGGCCGCTGTGCCAGTTCGCCGCGGAGACCACGGACGATCCGTTCTTCCAGTCCTTCTATTTGAAGGCCGGATTCGCGGGGATCTCCGTCGTCGGGGTCGCGTGGACCATTTTCGCCGTTTTTTTGTCGGGACACTCGTATCTTCTCCATCACCGATCCATGACAGCGCTTGCGGTTCCGACGGCACTCGTCGTCGCCCTGATTCTGCTGAATCCGTCGGGCGCGTTCATGAGACCGGTGGAAGAGGATTACACCGATCGTGTGTACGGGCCGATATTCTGGGTGATGGTCGCCATACAATTCGTCTATCTGGCGTTGTCGTCCGGCTTGCTCTTCCGAACGCTGAGGGACAACGTGGCGCCCCGGCACCGGCGACAGATCCGGATGGCCATGACGGGGATGATCATCCTGGCCGTCTTCGCGCTGGCCGATACGTTCGCGAACGTCATCTTCGACGCCGATCTTC
>Ga0310826_100456_pt1 | contig 42074 bp, 45 predicted proteins | sample WT_ome_FD_201306 | JGI IMG/M metagenome (GOLD analysis project Ga0310826, IMG submission 201306) | Sorghum-adapted microbial communities enriched on wild type (WT) sorghum from Joint BioEnergy Institute, Emeryville, California, United... ... | reverse complement strand
AAGTGGCTCACAGGAGCTTCCTCCATCCTGGTGTGTTGTGTGCAAACATCACTTTACCAAGGGAGAAGCTCTTTTTCTATATCCGCTTTTTCCAATTCCTACACCCACGGAGATTTTACACTAACGCTCCTCAGCTTTTCCCTGGCATTCAAATTGTTAGAACTTCAGCCAATCGGGCGTAATTTCGGTCAGCCAGAGCGTGAGCACGAACATCCGGTCGGTGAACAGCAGAATGCCGAACAGGATCATGAGCGCGCCGCTCACCTTCATGAGGCGGCCCGAATACTTGAGGATCCAGCGGGTGGAACCGATGAAGAACGCCAGCACGAAAAACGGAACGGCAAAGCCGAGGGAATAGGCGGCGGTGAGTTGAAGCCACGCCCCCGGCTGGGAAGCCGCCAGGGCGATGATGGACCCGAGGATCGGGCCGATGCACGGGGACCAGCCCGCCGAAAAGCCGACGCCGGCGACGAACGAGCCCAGATATCCCGCCCTTTTCCACCGGATGGGGAGCTTCCATTCCTTCATCAGCACCTGCGGCTGGAACACCCCCAGCAGAAAGAGCCCCATGAGCACGATCACGATGGCCGAGATCATCCGGATCAGGTCGTCGTGGTCGCGGAAGGCGGCGGCGAAGGAGTTGGCGGCATAGCTCAAGGTAAAAAAGAGCAGCGAAAAGCCGAGCAGGAAAAAGAACGTGTGGGTCAGCGTCCTGGCCCGGACTTCCCGGGTGTTTTCCGTTTTCAGCCGGTTGACGGAAATGCCGGTGATGTACGAAAGATATGTAGGGTACAGGGGCAAAAAACACGGTGAGACGAACGACGCCAGTCCTCCCGCGAAGGCGAGGCCGATGGTCACATTGTCCGCGGCCATGGTCCGATCCCCCTCATACTCTCAGCTTGCGCGTCGCCAGCGCCAGGGCCAGCATGGCGATGAGCAGAAGCACCACGGTGCCGCCGGGGGCGAGATTCCACCAGCCGGCGACGCACAGCCCGAGGAGCACCGCGAGCTCTCCCGCCGCCACCGCCAAACCCAGGGCCTGGCGAAAACTGCGCGCCATCGCCAGGGCGCAGGCCGCCGGAATGGTCAGGAGCGCCGAAACGAGCAGCGCGCCCACGATCTTGATGGCGGCGCTGATGACAAACGCCGTCAGCACGCTGACCAGAACGTTGAAGACGCGGACCGGCAGCCCGTTCACCGCGGCGGCGTCTTCGTCGAAGGCCAGCAGGAACAGTTCCTTTTGGAATACGAAGGCAAACGCCAGCACCACCGCGGTGATGGCCGCGATGACGGCGAGATCCGTATCGTCCAGCGTGTAGATGCTGCCGAACAGATAGGATGTGACGTTGACGCTAAAGCCCATGCCCACGGTAAAAAAAAGCGAGGCCAGCGCGATGCCGCCCGCCATGATGATGGCGATGGACAGCTCGGCATACGTCCGGTAGGCGCGGCGCAGCGCCTCGATGGCCAGCGATGCGGCGACGGCGAAGGCGAGGCCGACGCCGATCGGGTACAGGTTGATGAGAAAGCCGAGGGCGACCCCGGCGATGCTGACATGGGCGATCCCGTCGCCGATCATCGCCTGCCGCCTGAGCACGATGAACACCCCGACCAGGGCCGCCGTAAGAGCGATGAGCGCTCCCCCCGCAAGGGCGCGCAGGAAAAATCCGGCCGTAAACAGTTCCAGCAAGGCGTTACCCTTCCTTCATCCGCAGGGTGTGCAAAAGATCGGTTTCCGCGCAGTCTTCCAGGCCGTGCGAGTGACGGACGTAAAAGGAAAGGCGGCCGCTGGTGGCTTCGGGCTCCCGTCCCAGATACGAACAGACCCGATCGGTATCGTGGGTCACCATTAGGAACGTCATGTTGTGCTTTTGGTGCATGTGGCGCAGCAGCCCGAAAAAGTTGTCCTGCGTCTCCTCGTCCACGCCGGCCGTCGGCTCGTCCAGGATGAGCAGGCGGGGACTGGCGATCAGGGCCCGGGCGAGGAAGACGCGTTGCTGCTGGCCTCCCGACAGGGCGCCGATGCGGCGCGATTCCAGATCGGCGATGCCCAGCACCTCCAGGGCGTCACTGCACCGCGCCTGATCTGTGCGGGTAATTCTGCGGAACAGCTTGCGCCGACCATAAAGCCCGGACAGCACGACCTCCCGGACGGTGGCGGGAAACAGGGGGTTGAACGCCTTCCGCTGCGGCACGTAGCCGATCAGGTGCCAATCCCGGAATCGCTCCGCCGGCTCGCCGAACAGCCGGACTGTTCCCCCGCCGGGTCTGAGAAGTCCGACGATCAGCCGCAACAGCGTCGTCTTGCCGGAGCCGTTGGGACCGATGATCCCGACGAAATCGCGCTCGCGCACCGTCAGGCTGAGCCCGTCGATGACCGTTCTGCCGCCAAACGAAAATGACACGTTGTCCAGTTCCACGACGGGACGGTGACAATCCGCAGGTTCCGCCGCCAGCGCCATCCGACGCCCTCCCTTCGTCCGGCATACTGCCCGGTGATTCCGCCCGGCGGGCGCCTGCCGATTCCCGGTCCGGCTGTGACCGGTCCGGGCTTTCCGGCCGTCCCGGCCCGGCTGGCCCGGCTATCCGAGCGCCCGCTTCAGATTCTCCAGATTTCGTTCCATCAGCGTGAGATAGTTTTCGCCGGCTTTTTCCTGCTCGGGCGTCAGGCCCTCGAGCGGGTTCAGCGGGAGCGCCTCCACCCCGGCTTCCCGGGCGAGCAACCGTACCAGCCGGTCCGAAACCAGCTCCTCGAAAAAGACCGCCTTCACGCCTCGTTCCCTCACCAGGCGTTTGATGGCCAAAAGATCCTGCGCTCTCGGTTCCGCGTCCGGGGACAGGCCCATGAGCGCCACCTGGTTCAGCCCGTAATCCCGGCACAGGTAGCCGAACGCCGCGTGGGAGACGACAATGTCCTTCCGCGGCAGGGCGGCCAATTCTCGGGTGTACCGCTCGTCCAACCCGCGCAGCCGCTCCTTCAGACCGGCGTGGCGAACTTCGTAATAGTCACGCCCTTCGGGGTCGACCGCCAGGAACGCCGCCAGAATGTTGTCCGCCATGATCAGGGCGGATTTCGGGCTCATCCACACGTGGGGGTCGACGTCCGGGCGGTCGTGCCCGTTGTCTTCCCCGCGCTCCGCTTCTTCCGACGCGCGGATCAGGGAAATGCCTTCACTCGCCTTCACGGAGAGCGGTCCGTCGTCCCCGGCGACGCTGTCCAGCACGTCGGCGACCCAGCCCTCCAATCCGGCTCCGTTGTAAATGAAAAGATGCGCGCGGGTTATCGTCACCAGGTCTCGGCTTCCCGGGCTCCAGTCGTGGGGTTCGACGCCCGCCGGTACAAGATTGATCACATGCGCCCGTTCCCCGCCGATTTCCTCCGCCAAAAACGCGAGCGGATACAGTCCCGTGACCGCCAGCACCTTGCCTTCGGCTTCGTCCGCCTGTTCGCCTGCCGCCCCGCAACCAAGCAGCGAAGCGCAAACGGCCGCAAGCAGGATTAGCGGTGCAGCCTTTTTCCAGATCTTCATGGAAAACTCCTTAATCGTAATAATTACGATCTGGATTATAAAAAGGCGGCACCGCCGTTGTCAAGCCAAGATTACTTGACGATCGCGCCGTTGGGCATCTCGTCCGGCACCGTGACCAGCGTCAGCCGGTCTCCTTCGGAAGCGGCGAGAATCATTCCCTGGGACCAGACGCCGCGCAGCTTCACGGGCTTCAGGTTGGTGACGCAAACCACTTTGCGGCCGATGAGCTCTTCCGGTTTGTAATGCCGGGCGATGCCGGATACCACCTGGCGCCGTTCGGAGCCGAGATCCAGCTCCAGCTTCAGCAGCCGGTCGGCCCCCGGCACCGGCTCGCAGGCGGCCACCTGGGCGACGCGCAGCTCCACCTTGTTGAAATCGTCAATGCCGATTTCGCTTTTGGCCGCCGTCCCGTCCGCGGAAGTTGAGGCGTTCGCCGGGACTTTTGCGGCGCTATCCGCGCCGGATTCCGCCTTCGCCGCGCCGCCGCTCATCGCGCCGACGATCCAGGCGATTTCCTTTTCCATGTCCAGCCGCGGGAACAGCGGGGCTCCCTTGCGCATCCGCGTGCCCGCCGGAATGGCGCGCAGCGAACGCGCGGCATCCCACGCGGTGGCCGGTCCTTCCTCCAGGCCGAGCTGGTGCCATATTTTTTTGCATGTTTCCACCAGGAACGGCTGAACCAGAATGGACGCGATGCGCAGGCTCTCGGCCAGGTGCCCCATGACCGAAGCCAGCTTCGGGCGGTCCGCGTCGTCTTTGGCCAGGGCCCAGGGCTGCGTTTCGTCGATGTACTTGTTGGCCCGGTTGATCAGCGTCCATATGGCGGACAAGGCCACGGAGAATTCCATCTTCTCCATCGCCTGTTCCACCCTGTCCACCGCCTCCAGCGCCGTCCGCTCCAGGCCTCCGTCATGCGGGGTGGCGTCCGAACCCGGCCGGAATTCGGGGATTTCTCCGCCGAAATATTTGTCCATCATCGCCGCGGTCCGGTGCAGCAGGTTCCCCAGGTCGTTGGCGAGGTCGTAGTTGATCCGCTCGACGAATCCTTCCGGAGTGAACGTGCCATCCATGCCGAAAGGCACTTCCCGCATCAGAAAGTAGCGCAGCGGGTCGAGACCGTAGCGGTCGATCAGCTTGGCCGGGTCGATGACGTTCCCCTTGGACTTGGACATTTTCCCTTCCTTGGTCACGAACCAGCCGTGGCCGAACACTTTTTTCGGCAAGGGGATGTCCAGCGCCATGAGGATGGCCGGCCAGATGATGGTGTGGAAGCGGACGATTTCCTTGCCCACCAGGTGCACGTCCGCCGGCCAGAACTTGCGGTACAGCGTGTCGTCGTCCGATGCGAAGCCGAGCGCCGTGATGTAGTTGCTCAGCGCGTCGATCCAGACGTAGATGACGTGCTGCGGATCGCCGGGCACCGGGATGCCCCAGTCGAAGGTGGTGCGCGACACCGCCAGATCTTCCAGCCCCGGCTTCAGGAAGTTGTTGATCATCTCGTTGCGGCGGGATTCGGGCTCGATGAACTCCGGATGCTGCTCGAAATATTCGAGCAGCCGGTCGGCGTACTTGCCCAGGCGGAAAAAATACGACTCTTCCCGCACCCACTCCACGTCCCGGCCGCAATCGGGACATTTGCCGTCCACGAGCTGCCGTTCCAGGAAAAACGATTCGCAGGGCGTGCAATACCAGCCTTCATAGGTCCCCTTGTAAATGTCGCCCTGGTCCAGCAGACGAGTGAAAATCCGCTTCACCGCTTCCTTGTGGCGGTCTTCGGTGGTGCGGATGAAGTCGTCGTAGGAGATGTCCAGCTTGCGCCACAGCTCCCTGATGCCGGCGACGATGTCGTCCACGAATTTCTGCGGCTCCTTGCCGGCTTCCTTCGCCTTGCGTTCGATTTTTTGACCATGCTCGTCCGTACCCGTCAAAAAACGCACCTCGTACCCGCGAAGCCGCTTGTAACGGGCCATGACGTCGGCGGCCACCGTGCAATAGGCATGTCCGATATGGAGCTTGTCGCTCGGATAGTAGATGGGAGTGGTGATGTAGTACGTTTTTTTCCCTTCGCTCATGACCTTGATTCACCTTCCTGCTTGTTCGGCCCGCCCCGGGACCCGCCGCGGCGCGGACGGGGCGGCGGAACGGGATCGTATCCGCCCGGGTGGAACGGATGGCATTTGAGAAGACGGCGCACCGCGTAATATGAACCCCGCAGGGCGCCGTGGATTTCAATCGCCTCCATGGCATAGACGGAGCAGGTGGGCGCAAACCGGCATCTCGGCGGAAGCAGCGGAGATAAGAACTTTTTGTAAAAGCGAAGCGCACCGATCAGCACATGGCGCACCATCCCGCGCTCCCCTCCTTCCCCGCGGCGTCAGGCTTCGGGAAACCAGGTGTTGAATACAAACAACATGGCCGCCAGTGAAAACGCCGCCCCGGTCAGCAGCCACGCGCCCCGTTTCACCCGTTTCTGGAAAAAGCTCAGCACGCCCCAGCTCAGCAGCGATCCGATCAGCAAAATAAAAATCGCCCCGGTGATGAAAAACGCGGGCGATATGTGCGATAAGTCCGTAATGACCACAGGATTTTCCTCCTTCGCGCCCCGCATTGACGTTAATCCGGGGAATTGTCCGCGTTTGGTTCCCATTATACCGGTTCAGCCGGAGATAAACAATTCCACCTCTTCCGTGCGGACAAAGCGGCGGCGCAGTCGGACGGTCAGCCGCCCGTCGCGGAGCGAGGCCCGTCCCGAACGGGGAATGACGGGACACGGAAGGCGGACGATCCGGGATCGCAAGTCCGGAAGCCCCGTCAGCTTCAGAAAATCCGCCGAGGCGTACAGGCGCAGGCGGCGAAGGTCGGTCCGCGCGGGCAGGCGGATCGTCACCGTGACGTAGTTGTCCTGCCGCGACACCGCCACCGAGGGGTTGGCGGCCGGCGCCGGCGGCACCGCTTCCCGATCCGGGAATCCGTCGTCCCGAAGCACTTGATCCACGTACTTGTCCAGCCAATTCGGGTCCTTCAGTTTCTCCCACGGAGCCCCGATGTCCCAGGGGAATTGTTTGGCCAGCCACTCCCGGTATTTTTCCCAGTCCGCCCAGGGAGACGACCGGGACGCCTCGTTCCAGAATGCATCCATTCCGGGTTCCCTCCGCTTCAGCCCGCTGATGGTCCAGACCAGTATATGCTGCGGGCGGCTGTGACGGTTCAATCGCCCAGACCATATGATGAAAGGGATGGAGGCTGGGAACATGCCCACGGTCAACAACATTTTCAGCGTCAAAATCTCGAGCGTCTCTAACAACGGCTCCGTCAATTTCGGCAACACGCTGCACAAAGGACACAGCGTCAACCAGAAAAGCGTTGGCGGCACCGTGTCCATCGGCGACGCTTCCCTGAATTCGCAGCGGCAGCTGAACAAGGTCAACGACCCCGATTTTCTCGACCAGCCCAGTTTTTGATCCGGTCATGCCAACCCTATCGGCCAAAGCGGAAATGGGGTGACGGCGGCGTGAACATCCGCATTTCTTCCATCCGGATCCACGTGATCAGCAATCTCGGGTCGCTCAATATCGGCAAAACGATCCTGAGCCGCAACACGGTCCAAAGAGAACAGGGAACCCCGTCCGCATCCGCCGAATCCAACGAATCCGACAATCCGAGCGCATCCGATGATCCCAACGCATCCGGCGATCCCAAGGCCGGCGGCAGCGGGGATGCGCCCCGCGTCTGCGGCTGAAGGAGGAACCGTCCGTGTACATCGATCCCTTCCCTTATGTGCGTTATCTGGAAAGCCGCGTCCGGCATCTGGAGGAAAGGGTGGCGCGGCTGGAGGCAACGGCGCAAACTCTGGAACGCCTGCTCCGGCAGCTCAAGCCGGTGCATATCGACAACATTCACTACAAAATTCAGGAACTTCACCTGCGCGACCTGTCTGGCACGCTGAACGTCGGGCTGACCGCCCTCACCGATCCAAAGCAGCTGGAAGAATGGATGAAACAGCAGCCGGAACCGGGGGAAATCGAAGGGCACGCGGGTCCGGGCGCCGAAGGCGGCGGGCTGGATGGTTTGCGGCAGGATGGTTTTCGGGAGGGACCGTAAATGGCCAACGGAAATGAGGAAATACCCCAATGCGTGCGCTGCGGAAAACCGGGGAAGAAAGACGACCTGTACTGCACCCGTTGCGGTGCGCCGCTGGTCAACCGCTGCATGTACGCGGGTGACCTGCTTTCCGACCCGTGCAATCACGTCAACGACAAAACGGCGGCCTTCTGCGCCCGCTGCGGCTCCTACACGGCTTTTTGGAAAGCGGGACTGGTCTATACCTCCTACCCGGAAAACAAGGTGTTTCATGCGGACGAGCTGGAGGAGATGAAATGGTTCCTCCATCCCTTCTTCGCCGACTGACGCGGCGAATTCCGTCTCCGTTCGGACAAACGCACAAGACGTTCGCGTGATTCCGCATAGGATGAATGGTGTGACCGCCCCTGCAGGCGTCACCATTCCAACATGCCGGGAGGGAGATGGGAATGAGCTACTCTGTCGCAGGGTACGCCAAGACGGCGGCTTTCGTTCTCGTGCTGTTCATTCTGCTGGTTATCATCCTTCGCGCGTGGTAAATCCGACCGGAAACCCATCTCGCCCGAACCGGAGGCCGTTCGCCTGGGGACCGCCTCCGGTTTTCGGATTTTTCCAAGGATTTCCGTTGTCCTACGTTCCTTCTTCCTTTCGCCTTTCCAGTCCATAAAGCGTCAAATACACCGTCAAAATCACCGCGCCAAAAAGCAGGGAAAATACGATTCCTTTGCCGCCCAGTCCCTCCAGGACGGATTCCTTCAGCGCTTGCGGGTAAAGCAGCACATCCCAGCTGTTGTGCCGCGCGAATCGTCCCAGGTAAACGCCGAAACCGCCCAAAAAGGAAACCGCCACCACGAAGGGCCAGCCGGCCATGCGGAAAGGAGATCGGAGAATGAGCTCGTGCACGAGTCGCATGGACAGGTAGCCGAGCAGCAGGCCGATCCAGGCAAACAGGGTGAACAGGATGATTTCCACCCACAGCCTGAGGGACGTCTGATCCACCCACCGGTAGTCCCCGTTCATGATGGGATGGATCCAGTCGGTCACCATATAGGGCGCGTTCGGAAACAAGAGCAGCCAGCAGGCGATCAGCACCGTTTTCAGCAAGGCGGCCGGGCGGTTCGCCAATCGGGCCGCTCCGCCCGCTGCCAGAAGCGGCAGCCAGGCCAAAAAAAGGTTCCAGATCATGAAACGATAGGATTGCGCCGCCCACAGCTGCGAGCGGAGATTCAGAAGCAGCACGCACAGAAGGGAAGCGCAGGCCAGGACCAGCCAGGCGGGAGTGATGACGCGAATCGGCGCGTCCGAGCGGGAATTTTTCAAACCGGTTTGCGCTCCTCTTGCCGTTTGTATCGGGGCTTCCTTCATTCCGTCCATTGTAACAGACCGGCGGCTTTATGCCATCCGCTTCTTTTCCCCCCTTGCGGTCTTGTCCGGTGCCTTTTCCATCTGCTCCCCTTCGCTCAGGAAAGAGTTCCCTTCCCCAACCTTTTCCCAAGAACCGTAATTTCTTTCCAAAGGCGCGGGCTGAGCGAACCGTTCTTCCCACACCGAGAGGCGCGAGCTGAGCGAACCGTTCTCCCCTAACCGAAATGGGCAGCCGTTCCTGAGCGAAAGGGATAAGATTGCAAAGAGCTTTTCGAATGCCAATCCGTTGTTGGTCCCCGCTCGGAAAATGCCGAATTTCCGTCTAACTCCAATCAGGTATTTTCCGTAGACCACTCAAAGCCCAGCTCTTCCATTGTCCGGCGAAAGCGCGGCGGCGGGGCGGTGCGGAACTCGCGGCCGTCCGGCAGGACGATGCGCCAGGCGTGCAGCAGCTGGTGGTTCAGATCGCCGAAACGGCGGCCGCCGTATTTGAGATCCCCGAGCAACGGATGGCCGATACTCTGGAAATGGGAGCGGATCTGGTGGGTCCGCCCGCTGATGAGTTCCACCTCTGCCAGGGTGCATCCCCCAGCATAGGCCAGCGCGCGGTACCGGGTTGTCGCCGTTTTGGCTTCTTCCGGGACGCCCGCCGTCCGTCCGCCTTCGCTTCCGAAGTCCTCGTCCCCTTCTCCGAGGGCGCGCGTGAGGTTGCCGCGTTCGTCCCGCACCAGCCGCCGTTCGATGGTTCCTTCCCCCGTCAGACGCCCCTGGACGATGGTCAGATAATATTTTTCAAGCTCGCGGTTTTGAATCCAGCGGTTCAGCCTGTGCAGCATGCCCGCCGTTTTGCCGACGAGCACCAGACCGCTGGTGTTTCGGTCCAGCCTGTTGGCGGTCGCGGGCATGAACAGCGCGTCGTCCAGTTTCCCCTTGCGGTGGAGGTAGGCATGCACGCGGGAAATCAGCGTGTTTTTCCACCCGGACCGGTCTGGATGCGTGAGCAGTCCCGCGGGCTTGCAGACGACAAGCAGCTCGTCGTCCTCGTACACCACGTCGAGCTTGCCGGGAACGCCGGCGAATTTGGCCGTTTTCCGTTCGCTTCCCCGGCTCGCCCGTTCGAAATCCGCCTCGTCCATGAGCAGGGTCAGCTCGTCCCCGGCGGCCAGTTCATAGTTGGGATTTTTCTTGCGCTTGCCGTTTACGCGAACCTGGCCCCGGTCGATCATGCCGTAGAGCTGTCCGAGGGGCAAATTCGGCATCAGGGCACGCAAATACCGGTGAAGCCGCTTGCCCTGTTCCGGTCCGGTAATTCGTCTCGTGATCATGGCGACGCTCCCGCTTTGGAGGAATCAGGCACAACCGCCGTCCGACAACAACCATTTTATTATAAAAACCGCCAGAACCGGAAACAAGCCGGGGCACACCATCTTCCCGGAAAGGCGCAAAAAAAACCGGGCCGCGCTGCCGCTCAACCCGGTTGGCTCCCGTCTCCTCCATTCATCCTATCTTTTTCCGCTCGTGGACACGGATCTCAGCGAATAGTTCGGAATCCGCATTTCGTCGCGGTATTTGGCCACGGTTCGGCGGGAAACCCGAATGCCCATCCCGCTCATGATCGAGCTGATCTGCTGGTCGGATAGAGGCCGGGATTTGTCCTCGGTCAGGATGATCTGCCGGATCATGGCCTTGACGCTTTGCGCCGACACCTCACCGCCCCACGTGCTTTTGAGGGGCGCGGAAAACAGGCGCTTGATCTCGAACACTCCGTGGGCGGTTTGGATAAACTTGTGCTGGATCGCACGGCTGACCGTCGATTCGTGCAGCTGAACCTTCTCGGAAATGCGACTCAGATTAAGCGGTTTTAACCCGTGGAAGCCATTTTCCAAAAATTCGCGCTGCTCTTCCAGAATCGCGGCAATGACCCGGAGCAGGGTCTGCTTGCGCTTTTCGATGCTGCGGATGAGGGCGATGGCCTGCTGCATTTTCTCCTGCAGATAAAGCCGTTCCTCGCCGGACAGCCGTCCGCTGAGAAACCGCACGTATTCGTCGTTCAGCCGGATCTGGGGCAGAAACGCGTCGTTGACCGTGATGGCCACGTTGCCGTCGGCGTATTCCACGATCACGTCGGGTACCGCCACGGGCGGATGGGAGCCGGCGAAGCCCTGCCCGGGACGGGGATTCAGGCTGCGGATGTACCGCGCGACGTCCCCCATTTCCTCCTCCGACAGCTGCAGTTCGCTCCGGATGGCGTCCCACCGCCCCAGGGCAAACGCTTTCAGATATCGCTCCACGGTTTCCCGGGCACCTCGCGGAGCTCCGGGATCCTTGCGGATTTGCAGCAGCAGGCATTCCTGCAGAGTCCTGGCTCCGACGCCGGGGGGATCCAGGTGCTGGATGACCGCCAAAGCTTCCTCCATCCGCCTTTCGGAAACCCCCAGCATCCCGGCGAGTTCCGGCAGGGTTCCCTCCAGAAAGCCGCTCTCGTTAAGGTTGCCCGCGAGAAACGCGGCCGCCCGGAAGAGATCCGCCGGGAGCCCTTCCATGCGCAGTTGGCTGAGCAAATGTTCCTCCAGGGTCGCGCGAGAATCGGACACCATGTCCAGCACGTCCGGATACACGCCGCCGTTTTTTTTCCGGACGCCGCTTTTCCGATCCATGCCCCGGTGTTTCCAGTCCAGCTCCACCATCGGGTTTTCCGCCGCCTGCTTCTCGATGAAGGAAAGCAGTTCCGCGCCGGACAGCTGGAGAATCCGGATCGACTGAAGGAGTTCCGGTGTGAGCGACAATATGACCGTCTGCGCCTGTTCCGGCTTCAGGTGATTGCGCATGGCCTGCCCTCCGCCGCCAGAATGGAGTTCTTCTATTTTACATCGAAGCGGTTTTCAGTGCCTACATCGCGTCTATTTTCCTTCGTGGTCGGGTTATTTGAACATTTTCATTTTCATCTTCAGGGGTTTCCGAAGCATTCCCCGGTATTCCTCGTTCCCTTTCAACAAAATCAGCGTGCCGAGGCAGCCGAACACGGCGGCGGCCATCAGTAGCCAGGAGAGGGGAACGGTTCCCGCCAGAGCGGTGCTAAGCAGCGGCCCGGCGGTACCGCGGATGCCGAACAGCATCATGTGCAGCCCGAACACGACCGCTTCCCGGCCGGGCGCGATTCTGTTGATGAACGCGAGCATGCCGATGTCCCAGATGGCGTCCACGGATCCCAGCATGCCGCTGCAAATCAGCACCGTCGCGTAACCGGGCGCCACCGCGTAGAGCATCGGAATAAACCCGCACAGCCCGATACCGTACAAAAGTGTCCGATCCGCGGAATATCTGTCGATCATCCGGCCGCAGATGAAATACGCGCCCAAAAGAAAGATGAAATACACTACGCGCGCCGTGCCGATCTGCACATCGCTCAGTCCCAGCCGGTCGACCTGCACGATTTGATAAATCGGCAGCGCCAACAAATTGCCAAAACCCGTCACGAGAGTGGCCAGAAAAAATACCCGCAGTTTCCGGTTTTCGCGTACAAGGTCCCACTGCGCCTTGAAGGTGAGACGACCGGCGGGCGCGGGCCGGTCCGGGGCCTTCTCGCGCAGGCGCGAGAAAATCAGGATGGAGACGGCACCTGTGATGGCCGCTGCCGCCAGCGGCTGACCCGGACCGACGGCGTCCGTCCAGACGCCGACCAGATAGGCCAGCGGAATCATGAGCAGCACCATCGCCACGCGAACGTTGGCCATGAGCCTACCCCGCAACGGAGGAGGATATATGCGGGTCACCAGCGATGCGTACGCCGGGGCCTGAATCGACATCAGCATGTTGAACACGAGCGCGACGGCCACAAAGACCACCGGCGAGCTGATGAGCGCGGGCAGGAGAATCAGCATCCTGCCTGCGAAATTCGGAATAATCACGAAGGGTTTCGGACTTGATCTCTGGATGAAGGGTGCCCACAGCGGCGAAAACAAAAGGCCGATGGCGGGCGCCGCCGCAAGGATCCCGACCTGCATTTCGGTCGCGCCCTGCCGGATTGCCATCGGAATGTAAAACTGGTTGAACACCACGTTGAATAGACTGAATATCAATGAAGCCGCCAAGTCGCACTGAAAATTGTGCCAAGCCTCCGAGCCCGTCTGCAACTTGAAGTTTTGAAACGCCAGGCGGATGCGGTTCATTCAAAAACCTTCTTCTGCTATTGAATTTTTCAGTGAATTATTGACCGTATTGCCTGCGAAAATGGTTAGGCGTCACCCCGGACACTTTGCGGAACATCCGGATGAAATGACTGGTCTCCCGGAACCCAACCGCCCGCGCGATTTCCTTGACGGGACGCTGCGGTTCCGACAGAAGCAATTCCTTCGCTTTTTGAATACGAAACCTGAGCAAATATTGATAGGGGCTAAGGCCCCAATTTTTGCGGAACAGCGCATTGAGATGCTGCGGGCTGACGGACAGCACTGCCGCCAGCCTGTCCAATCCCAGACCGGGGTCGGCGTATTGCTTCTCGATTGCGCGGTACACCGGTGTCAGACGTTCATGCCTGCTGGACAGCGACGGCTGTCCGTTCACCCGTCCGAATTGCCTGAGCCGTACCAGAAACGTGAACACTTCCAGTGCACCGTTGATCCCCGCCAGATCGAAGCTGAATCGGCATTTTTCCGCAAATTCGCGATGAATTCCGGTGAGCGGCGCATCTTCTTCCCATCCGATCGGCCGCATGTGTTGCAGATCGAACGCCGACGTGATGGAAGAAGCCAAAGTTCCGCCGAAGGTCAAATACCAAACCGACCAGACGGGCGTTTCCGCGCGGTAGCTGTGGGGCACGTCGGGCCGGAGCAAAATCCCCTGGTTGACCGACAGTTTTTCGGTCCGGCCGTTGACCGTAAAAACCCCGCTTCCTTGCACCGTATGCAGCCAATGAAAACATGGAAAACCTTCTTCCCGGCTGATCGGTTCCTGATGGTGGTGATATCCGACGGTGTTCAGATGCAGCGGCAGATTCCGCTCCAGACCGGTGACGACGAAATGGCGGAAATATGCCTCCATTCTCACATCCTCTTTCATTTTTTCATATCGATTCAGAAATTTATTATATATTAAACGCGCTTGTGCTCCATTACAATGGAATGGAAAAATGGAACTTTTTTATATATTCCGCGGCGGAGGTTGAAATTTTTATGGCCGTGAGAATCGGATTTATCGGTGTCGGGGGCATCGCCGTCCAGCATTTGAACAATTTGGTCCAAATGCCCGACGTCGAGCTGGCCGGTTTCTATGATGTCGATGAGGACAAAGCGCGCAAGGCGGCGTCTGCCTTCCATGGAGTCAGGGTGTACGATCGGCTTGACGACCTGTTCGACGGCGGACGACCGGACGGCGTCTACATCTGCGTTCCGCCGATGGCCCACGGGGACGCGGAGCGCCGGGCCATCGAGAGGGGGGTTCCCTTTTTCGTGGAGAAGCCGCTCGGGAACAATCTGGAACTGCCGACGGAACTCGCAGCCGCCGTCCGGGAGCGACGGTTGCTGACGTCGGTGGGCTACCACTGGCGTTACGGCGATCCCGCCCGGTTCGCCCGCGAACGGTTGAAAGACGGAACGGTCGGCATGGCGGTGGGCTATTGGATGGGCGATATGCCGATGGTGCCCTGGTGGAGGGTGCAGTCACAATCGGGCGGTCAGTTCGTGGAGCAGACGACCCACATCGTGGACCTGCTGCGCTATCTGTGCGGGGAGGTTGTCGAGGTGTACGCGGCCTTCGCCCTTCGGACCATGGACCGTCGAGTTCCCGGCACCGACGTGCCGGACGTCGGAGCGGTCACATTGAAGCTGGCCAACGGCGCGGTCGCGTCCATTTCCAACACGTGCATGCTGCCGGTATACCATCACGTGGGCCTTGACCTGTACGGCGACTTCGGCGTGCTGGAGGTGCGCGGCAACGAATTCCGCGAAATTACGGAGGAAGGAAAGAGGATCCGCACCGCCCGGGCCAATCCGTATCAGCTCGAAGACGAGGCGTTCATCCGCGCCCTTCGCACAGGAGACGCCACGGGGATTCTGTCCGATTACGAAGACGCGCTGAAGACCCACGCGGTGACTGTCGCCGCCTTGCGGTCGGCCGAATCCGGCCGTCCCGTGTCCCTTTCGTGATTTGACGATCAAACCCGAAGGAGCGAATCCGCCATGAAATTTTCCCTGTGCATCGGGGCCTATCCCGGCAAGGACGAAATCTGGCATCTGGAAAAAGTCAGGGAACACGGCTTACACGGGCTGGAATACTACGCCTGGTGGGAACTGCCCGATCTTCGAAGGACGGCCCGCGAACAGGAGCGCATCGGCGTCGGCATTTGCGCGGTTTGCACCAAATTCATCAGCCTCGTCGATGAAACGCTGAGCGAAGCATACATCGCGGCCCTGCGGGAAACGATCGAAGCCTGCAAAATCCTGCATGTCTCCTCCATCATCTCCCAGACGGGCAACGTCCTGCCGGACGTGCCGCGCGAACAACAGCGGCAGACGATGGTGGAGACGCTGAAGCGCTGCGCTCCCCTGCTGGAACAAGCCGGCGTCGTGCTCGAGGTCGAACCGCTGAACGGCCTCGTCGACCACCCCGGCCATTTCCTCCAGCGTTCGGACGAATCGGTGGAGGTGATCGACCAGGTGGGCAGTCCCCACGTGAAGCTTTTGTTCGACGTCTACCATCAGCAGATCACCGAAGGCAACGTCATCCGCAACGCGACGGGGTACCGCGACCGGATCAACCATTACCACATCGCGGACAATCCGGGACGCAAAGAGCCCGGCACCGGGGAGCTGAACTATGTCAACATCCTGAAGGCCATCAGAGAAACCGGGTTTGCCGGTTTTGTCGGCCTTGAATGCGGATTCACCACCCATCCCGACGAAGCCCTCGAAGCGTTCAAGCGCGATGTGCTGGTGCCGGCCGGCATCCCGCTCGCGACTTGACGGGCCGATACCGGACACCCCGGGCCCTCCCGGTTTTCAGGAGGGCCTTTTTTCTGCTCTCCTTCTCACCGTTCTGCTTTGCATTCCACTTACACCCCTCCTGCTCACCTCCCGCACGCCTTTGAAAATTGCTCCCTTTCGCTCAGGAATGTCGTCTTGGCTTGCCGGCCATCACCATTGTCTGCCTTCTTTCCGCTTCCACTTACAGATGGACTTGCAGCGCATCCCTTATTCCGGTAGATTATGATAAGTACATATGTTCCCGTTCAGGGAGGTCGGACCATGAACCTGATTGAGGACGCCCGCCGGTTCCGCAAGATGCGCCTGAAAAGCATGCAGCCGACATCCGCCGCGAAGTTCGCGCTTTCCGGCGCCGCTTTCCTTCCGAGGAGGCGTGCATAAAGTTTCTTTTTCGCATGAAATGGCCCGGCGGTTTCCGCTGCCCCAGGTGCGCCTGCTCCGGAGCGTACACCGTTCGGACCCGGGCCATGCCACTGTATGAATGCCGGCGTTGCCGTCATCAGACCACGCTAAGCGCCGGCACCGTCATGGCCGGAACCCGCACTCCGCCGGGCAAATGGCTCCTGGCAATCTGGCTGGTCAGCCGCGTGCCCGACGGCATCAGTGCCCGCAAGCTGCAGGCACTGCTTGGTGTTACCTATAAAACCGCTTTTCTGATGTTGCGGAAAATCCGCTCCATCATCACGCAGACGGACGACCGCCTGCCGCTGACAGGCCGTGTACAGGCGATCGGCATCCGGTTCTGGAGGTCCCCCATGCGGATAAAAGGGATTGACGATGGCATGCCGGCGGTGGCGGCGTGGGAACTTTCCGAAGAAGGAAAGCCGCTGCGGGTGAAGATGAAGGCGATGGGCGGTTGCGATCTGCTCGAAAAGGGGAACTACTTGCGCGGCCTGGAAGAGTGGAGAAAACGGCATGCGAAAACGCCGGATCTGGAATTGCTGCACGTTTTGGACCGGTGGAAATGCGCCATGCTGGGCAATTGGTTCGATGAGGCATGCCGTTGGATTAACCGGGTCTACTGCGGAGTCAGCAAACGATATTTGCACACCTACCTGGACGAGTACTGTTTCCGGTTAAGCGGAAAACTGGCCTCAAACCGCGAATCCGGCAACGGCGAACCGGGCGGCTTGAAACCCATCGAGGCCCTGCTTGCCCGTTGGTGCATGAACATGCGGGCGGCTCGCACGGAGGGGATGATCTTGCCGCCAAGGACCATCCCATGGCTGGTCCGGGCTGCGTCGTGAAAAGTCGGTTTTCCGTCGCCATATTCCATTTTCCCGACTTTCCTATTTCCGTCCTCCTCTTTCTGCAATCGGGCTTCCGTCCTTTTTGGTTTTGCTTTTTCTGCATCCATGCTTTTTTTCAACAGTGCTTTCCAACATTTGGGCTTGCCTGCTTTCCCCCCTATGTTGTCTTTTACTCTTTGGGGTCTGGGTTTTTTTCTTGTATCCTGAGCGAAAGGGAGCAGATTGAAAAGGGGTGAAGAGAAACTGGTTTTGCGGCGGACAGGATATAGTGCGAAGGAAATACGAAAAAAGGTTTTAAAGGAAGAAATGCGGAAAATAGTCTCTTTTCGTCATCGGCGGGATTCGATACACTGGGGAACAGGATTTCAATCCAACACGACTAGAAGGCGAGTGATCGTCCATGCGCGGCGAAAACACGGTCGCCACCGTTGAAAAGCCTGGCAGCGTGGAATCTCCATTTCCGTTGGCGGCTGCTTGGGTTCATGCGGAACCCGAGGCGCAGGTGATCGACTGCCATTGGCACGGGGAAGCGGAATTTCTGCTGGTGCTGGAGGGACAGACGCTGTTTCAGATCGGCCCGGAACTTTTTCCGGTCCGGGAAGGAGAAGCCGTTTTTGTCCACGGAGGGGACATTCACGCCGGATATCCGCTCGGAACGAATGGTTGCCGGATTTTCTCCGTCGTGTTCGACATGAATCTGCTGGGCAGCGCCTCGCCCGACCGTTTGCAGGAGGAGTATGTGCTTCCTCTGCTGGAAGGCCGGCGGACGCTCCCTGCCCGTTACACGGGGGACGAAGCCTGGAGCCGAAACGTGCTGGCGGAGCTGCACGGGCTTTGCCGGGAGCTGGAGGAAAAGCGAAAAGGATACGAACTTGCCGTAAAGGCACACCTTTTCCGGATTCTGGCGGAAATCGCCGCGGAAAACCGCTGGGCGTCCCGCAAGCCGGAATCGGACGAGGACGATTTCGACCTGCAACTGTTGAAACGGGTCCTCTCCCACATCGAACAAAACTATTCCCGGAGGATCTACATCCGGGAACTGGCGAAAATGGGACATATGGCGGATGCGCAGTTTTGCCGGTTTTTCAAGCGTTGGGTCCGCAGGACCCCCACCGAATACATCAACAGTTACCGGGTCAAAAAAGCGGCCGAACTGCTCAGGCAGAGCGACCGCAAGCTGTCCGACATTGCCAGGGAAGTGGGATTCGATCATCCGAGCTATTTCATCCGGCGGTTCCGCGCCGAGCTCCGCTGCACGCCCGCGATATACCGGCGCAGACATCGGCTCGGTTTGCACTGATATCAGGAGCCGATACCGTCGAAGAAAGCCACCACCCGGCGGATGTATTCGTCCGGTGCCGTTTTGTAGGTGCCCACGTGCCCGCCGGCTCCCGCGTTCCAGAGCTCGAAGCGGTCAGGATGAAGCCTTTGCATTTTTTCGCTTTCCATATAGGGAATGGCCTCGTCTTGCTCGTTGTGGATGAACAGAATCGGCCGCGGATAGATGGCGTTTACGGCGCTGTACGGATCGACGCTGGCCGGATCGATGTCCAGCGCCTGCGGCAGCAGCCACATGATCAGCGGCGTAAATGGAAAATCGGGCAGGTTGGACCAATAGGACAGATTCGCTTCCAGATACTCTTTCAGGTTGCTGAAGGGACTGTCCGCCACGACGCCGATCACCTCCGGATCGGCGGCCGCGGCCATGAGGGCGGTGGCGGCACCCATTGAAAAGCCGATCAGCCCGACCGGTTGTCCCGGCGTTCCCGTGTTCCTCACCCAGTCGATCGCCCCCAGCAAATCGTAGGTTTCATATTGGCCCACGCTGGTGAACGAGCCTCCGGATTCCCCGCTGCCGCGGAAATCGAACATAAGCAGATCGTATCCCGCCTCCGACAACCCCTTGGCCACGGCGAGTCCCGGCACGTCGGATTGCAAACGGTTCCGGGAATAGCCGTGCGCGAAAACGATGGTCTTCCCCTTTTTCTCCGCGCCGGCCGCGGGGATGAGCCAGCCTTTCAACCCGGTTTCCCCGTCGCGGCTGACAAACGAAACCTCCGTATAATCAAGCCCGTAACTGCCAGGCATGTCGGAAATCGCCTCGCGTTCGGGATGGGACAGCGACCACCCGACAAAAAACGAAATCCCCACCACAGCCAATAAAAGAATAACGACAAACGCGATGACGCCGGCGAGAATCCGCCTGGCCGTTCTTCTTCGTCTGCTTGCGGAAGACGGAAACAATCGGGTACCAGCAAAATTCGACACTGTTGTCCCTCCCGGTGGATATGGTCGATCCGGGCCTCGGCGACGCGTCATGTGCGTTTCGCCAAATCCATTATATCGGCTTCTCCCGAGTCAGAAAATATTAATATTTTTCATTTCTACTTCTTTTTCTCCCTACTTCTTCCATTTTAGTAGAATGATTTTGACAACTTTCCAACAAAATCAATTATCTTACATTTTTCGACAATTTCTTCGATGGAATTTGTCAGAAAAATGTAATAATATTACCATTGACGGCGCTATTCAGAGATTTGGGTCGGGAGAGCGATAGCAGAATGCACGTTAACGTGCTGGGATATGTCGTTTTTGGGGCCATTGAGGCAGCGGGAATATTCGCGATCATGTTCTATGTGTTCCGATTCGACGCAAAACTCTATTACAAGGAGATTGCCGTCGCGAGCATCCTTTTTCCCTTTCTGACCTATATGATTCGGGTCGAAATGGAGCTTCATCCCATCGTCTATCCGTTTGTGTCGATCTTTTATTTCACCTTTTTTACATACTCCATCTTGAGAGCTCCCGCGGTGTGGTCGCTGATCATTTCCAGCCTGGCCAACATCGTTCTCTTTGTCGCCCAAACGGTACTGGTCGTTTTCCTTGTCGCAGCCGATCTGATTTCTTTTGAGAGAGTCACCAACTATCAAACCGACGCGTTCGCCGTGCAACTGCTGACCGGCGTCATAATGACGATCACCGGACACAGAATTTACGTCAGAGGATACGGTTTCTCATTTCCGTTCCATGTGTTTCGTTGGAAAGGCGAAAACCGCTGGATGATGGGGATTATCCTCATCTGGTTTGCCGTGTTGTCTATTTTGTTTGTGCGCCAAAACCTGACCTATGGCTTGGTGATTGCAATCGTCATGTTGTTCCTTCTGTTATACTTCGCCATTCGCAAGGAGCGCTCGGAAATATGATTGAAACCCTGTCCAGACGCATGGCCGTCCGCATGAAGGAAATCCATCCCGGCCATCCGATCAGCACCGAAGTGCTGGCCTTCGCCCTGGGTTCCATCATCAACATTTTTGGAACCATCGTTGTCTCTCTCACGTTGGCCGCCTTCTTGGGCCAGTTGCAAGAAACGGCTCTGGCCATGCTGGCGTTCGCCGCGCTTCGGGCCATTTCCGGCGGACGGCATCTGAAAACCAGCATTTCTTGCATGTTGGTGACCTCCATAGGCGCCAATCTGATTCCAATGGCTGCAAAATACATTCCGTTTTCGAAATATTCAATCATTTTGATGACCATGATCAGCATGGCGCTGACGGCCGTCTTCGCCACCCGGAAAATCGAACGCCAAACGAGAATTCCAAAAAAGTATTATCCGCTGCTTCGTGTTCTGTCGGTGCTGCTGATCGCGACAAATTTCATCTTTCTCAACTCGATCATCGCCATATCCCATTTCATTCAGTCTGTATTGCTAATTCGAAGGGGAGGTGAATCGCGATGAAGAAGCGGACGGTGCATCTCATCTGTTCGCTCGCGGCAGGGTTGGCCTCCATGTTTGTTTTGACAGCATGCTATCTTTGGGCTTACCAACCTGAAGTGCCGGAGGAACTGCTGAAAAAAGAGGCGGCGTGATGGCCTGGGACGGCACCTTCTCGCTGACAGAGACAGAAGACGGAAGCGCCGGATTTGTTTCCGTCCCCGCGGAGGATGTGCTCTTCTTCTCCTTCGACAGAAACCTGGTTGTGGCGCATACCGAGCACATGGTATACTTCGCGGGCTGGGACTCCCTGGATCGCTTCTGGAAGGCGATCCAGGGAGTTGATTCCCGTTTTTACCGGACAGACCGCAACTACATCGCCAACCTTTCCAGAATCCGCAAGCTGGACTTCGAGTGGTGCAGAGGGTATTTTGAAGAGCACCCGAATCCCCGGTCGAAATTCTGCTACATCGCCAGAATCCGGATCAGGGAAGTTCACAGGCGTCTGGCCTTTATGAACGGTTCAACAAGCCCTCAAAACGGAGTCGGGACATGAACTGGAACGGTACCATCAATGTCACTTCGGAAGAAGACGGCCATGGTGCAATTCATTCGGTGAAGCTGGATGATTTTTTGTTTTTTGTGCTGGAAGAACGGCAAATCCTCGGTCACACCGCGGACCGTGTTTACCGGTTGCCGTGGGGTTCCCTGAAAATGCTGGCCAATCTCATCAGCGCTTCCTCCGACCAGTTCGAGAAAGTGGACAAGGCGTGTCTGGCGAACGTGCACAAAATCAAGCGCCTGGACACGAAGCTGGGCATTGCCCATTTTGCGGTAAACGGCGGCCGGGAAAAAAAGTGCTTCGTCGCGGAAAGCCACATGAAGCGGATCCAGTCGTTCCTGGAGAAGCTGCAGCGCTCCGAGACCGGAAGTTCCGAGGAAATGCTGGGCTGATATTGCAAGGAACCGTATGACGTTGAATACCATGCCCATATTCACCGCCGGATCGCACGGGTCGTGCTTTTGCCATGGTCATCATCCGGGACGATGAACTGCTCAAATCGACTTCTTCCATCGGGATGACCCTTGCCGACGGCAGCAAGACGAGAATAACCGTCGACGGAAAAGGAATGGTGATTCCCTACGACAATACGGGCGGGAAAAGCATGTCGCGCTTGGAGATCCTTGACAAGGAAAACAAGGTGATCAATAGCACTTAAAAAGAAAGGCCGGGAATTTCCCGGCTTTTATATTTGGGGCAACCCATGCGCTCAGTAGCCCAGTTCCCGCTTCGCTTTCGCCCAGCGCTCGTTCAGCTCATCGAAGGCCGCCTTCAGGTCTTTGGCCACGATCAGCTCCTGCGCCTGGGCGCCGGTCCACAGGCCGATTTCCGCCTTGTTGGCGATCTCGTTGAAGCGCGGATCTCCCGGCACTTCCTCGATGAAGTTCGGATTGTGCGATTTGAATTCCGCCAGCTGCGGCACGTTCGGCGTCTGGTCCTTGTAGATGGGCATCATGCCGGATTGGTCCTGGTAGCCCGATTCCCTGACGAAGAACTCCAGCCACTTGATGGCCAGTTCCTTGTTTTTGCTGTTTTTGCTGACGCCGATGTAATAGTCGCCGCCGAGCAGCGCGTTGTACGGGCCGCCGCTGTTGTCGTACGGCAGCGGGAAGAAGCCGATGTCTTCCGGCGCCGCGCCCGCGCCGATCACCTGCGGAATGACCCAGTTGCCGAGGAAGTACATGGCGGCTTTGCCGGACGCCACTTCGCCCTTGGACATCTCCCAGTTGTTCGTGGACAGGTCCGGTTCGACCCAGCCGTTCTCCACGAAGGTGCGGGCGATGCCGAGGGAAATGGCATACGGACCGTCCATGGTGAACGGCGTGTCGCTTTGCACCAGCTTGTCGTGCAGCAGCGGATCGCCGGCGATCCACCATCCCGCGTTTTCGAACCAATTGATGACCGGCCATTGGGCGCCGTAGTTCATGTACAGCGGGATAATGCCGGCTTCCTTCAGCTTGCGCGCCGCATCGTAAAGCTCGTCCAGCGTCCTCGGCACTTCGACGCCCGCCTTTTCGAACGCCCGCTTGTTGTATACGATCCCGTTGGTGTTGACGCCGGTGGTAATACCGTAGCGCTTGCCTTCCCAGGCGCGCTGGTCCGGGAAATAGGCGTTCTCGAACAGCGAGTCCGGCAGCGGTTCGAAGTATTTCGGCAAATCCGACTGGTTGATGCCGGGGTCGATCATCAGGACGTCGCCCGCTTCGCCCGTGGTGATCCGGACCTTGATGTCCTGCGCGTAGTTGGTAAGCGTCTCGAATTCGATTTCGGCGTTCGGATACTTTTCCTTGAATCTCCTCGCATATTCTTCGTAGGTTCCGTCGCTGTCGTAGTCGGTGCGGTGGGACAGAAACACGATCCTGCCGCCGAGTTCGCTTTCCGCGGAAGACGAAGGCGAAGATGAAGACGCGGAAGACGACGACAGCGCGGAAGAAGAGGCGCCCGGGGCAGCATCGCCGCTTCCCCTTCCGCTGCAGGCCGCGAGCAGGCTCACCACCATGGCCAGCACCAGCGCGGTCAGCCCAATTTTCTTCATGCCCGTCATACCCCCAATCGATTTTTTCGCGTTGCCCAAACCTCGCCGTCACGCGCGGCATGCCGGTTGGCACCGCTTTCATTGACTAATTATAAGCGTCGGGCGCAAACAGGATATGCAACAGATTTGTTTTTATTGTCACTATTTGTGCTAACAAATCAAACAATTTTGGATAGTCAACCCGAGGGTTCGCTTACTTGACGGCACCGCTGACCACGCCGGCGAAAATGTACCGCTGCAAGGCCAAAAACAGGGCGACGGTAGGCAGAAAGATCAGCACGATGCCCGCCGAAATGACGTTGAGCTGCGCCGCGTTGGGACCGACAAAGGCGTAGATCGCGGTGGAAACGACTTTCAGGTCCTTGCCGGGCATGTAGAGCAGCGGGATGTAAAAGTCGTTGTACACCGAAATGGTTTTCAGGATGACCAGCGTCACCGTGGCGGGCGCAAGCAGCGGGAAGATGATCGAACGATAGATGCGGAAAAGCGACGCCCCTTCGATCATGGCCGATTCGTCGAGGTCCTTCGGGATGTTTTTGATGAACTGCAGGTAGATGACGATCTGCAGCACGTCGGCGCCCGTGTACAGCAGCATCGGCGCAAAGATGCTGTTGAACAGCCCGAGTTCCCGGACCACCGAAAAGGTGGCCACCTGCGTCGTGACCAGGGGCACGATCTGCGCAAACAAATACAGGTTCAGGATGGGCCTGCGCAGGGCGAACTCGAAACGGCCGAGGGCATACGCCACCATCGTGCCCAGCAGGATGTTGCCGGTGATGACGACGGCGAGGATGATCAGGATGTTGCGAAAGCCAAGCCCCAGCCTGCCGACTTCGTAAACCCGGGCAAAGTTGTCGAAGTTCAGGAAGCTTTCCGGCAGGGCCAGGCCGCTGGCGTAGTATTCTTCCCTCGTCTTGAACGCGCCGACCAACACCGAATAGATCGGAAACAGCACGATAAAGGACGCAAGCAGCAGAATGGCGTATTTCAGGGTTTTGCTCCACGCCGGTTCTAGACGGTCCATTCCCGCTTTTCCCCCCTGTACAGGAGTCTCCGCTGCAGCCAGATGACCAGGATGACGATGCACAAGAGGACCACCGCCATCGCCGACGCCAGACCGGCTTTTCGGTACTGGAACGCCATCTGGACGGTCTTCAGCACGAAGGTTTCGGTATCGTTGGCGCCGAGCATCATGATGTACGGGATATCGAACACTTCCAGCGCGCCGGTCAGGGTCAGGATGAGCATCAGCTCCACCACGCCGTATATGCCGGGCAGCGTGATGAAACGGAATTTTTGCCAGCCGTTTGCCCCGTCGATGGTCGCCGCTTCGTAGAGATCGTTGGGAATCGACTGGAGCGCCCCGAGGAAAATGACCATGTTCAGCCCGGTGTATTTCCACATGGAAATGAAGGCCAGCGAGAAGTCCACGAGCACGGGGTCGCCCAGCCAGGCCCGCTTCAGGGCGTCAAGCCCTACGGCCTCCAGCAGCAGATTGAGCGCGCCGTATTCCGTATGGTAGAAGTTGCGGAACATGATCACCGTGGCGACGCTGTGCAGCACGTACGGCAAAAAAATCAGCATCCGGAACACATAGCGCCCTTTCAGCAGCCGGTTGTTGAGTATGACCGCCAAATACAGGGCGATCGTGATCTGGATGATGCCGCCGACGAAATAATAGGCGTTGTTGCGGAAGACGCCGAAAATGTCGGGCCGGGTGAAAATTTCCCGGTAATTGTCCAGCCCGACGAACCCCATCTCCCACCCGATCCCCTCCCAGTCGGTCAGGCTGAGATAAAAAAGGAACGCCGCCGGGTACAGGGAAAACGTGGTCAAAAGCAGCAAAGGAACGAGGAGAAAACCGACCAGCAGGACGGTTTTCTGGGTTTTGTAGCTGAGATTCAAACCAGTCGCACCCCCGGTTCCGCCCGGACGGCCGCCGGAGGTGTTTTGGGCAATAGGCACCCCGGCGGCGATATTGGCATCGCTTACACGCCCGATTATAGCGGGTCGCCGCACCGCGCCTGAATGCAATCGCTTTGTTTTCCTTGTCTTGATTTGACCACTTTCATCGGACCCGCTCGCGGTATTCGCGGGGCGTCATGCCGGTCATCTTCTTGAACACCTTGTTGAAGTAGGCGGGATCCGGGTAGCCGACGAGCTCGCCGATTTCGTAGGTTTTCAGGCCGTCTTCCCGGTCGAGCAGTTCCCTGGCCCGGGCGATGCGGTACGAGATGATGTAATCGGTGATGGTCTCCCCCGTTTCCGCCCGGAACATCTTGCTGAGATAGCTGGGCGAAAGAAACACTTCTTCCGCCAGCCGGGACAGCTCGATCTCGGCGCGGTAGTTGCGTCGGATGTACGCTTTGATCTTCTCCACCACCCGGTTTTCCCGGCGCTGGGCGCAGCGTTTGCCGAGGGCTTCCCCGGCCAGCCGCAGAAAATGTTCGGCGTAGGATGCCCAATCGGGATGGCGTCGGGGATCCCAGTCAGGCGTCTCCTCCCCGCCGCTTTCGCCGGCGGCTTCGCCCCGCAGCAGCGCGTACACCGCTTCGCAGCCGGCTTCCAGCGTTTTCCAGGGCACCGCCCGGCGGCCCGCCTCTTCCGTCCAGGCGCGCAGGGCGTCCATGGCGCGGGGGACGTCAAGGGCATCGACGGCGGGCCAAAATTCCCGGTCCAGCAGGAAAAAAGGATGCGCCGCCGGCCCCGCGGATTCCCGGACGGTTCCGTAGTCGACGCACACCGCCCCTCCTTCGGAATACCACGCCTGCTGCAACGCCGCTTCCGCCTCGGCGAAGGCGCCGGCCAGCCGGTCGGGACCGCGGAACGCGCCGCTCAGGCCGACGCGCACCCGGACGTTCGCCGGCATCCGCGCCAGCAGCGCCGCCGCAAGTTTGTCCATCGAGCCGGCGCTGGCGCGTTCCCCGAGGGAAACGACCAGGGCGGTGCCCCAAGGCAGCCCGACCGCGCAGTGCGGGTGCGGCCAGTCCCTCGCCAGCGCCTCCAGCCGCTCCCCGCCCAGGGCGGGTTCCGCCAGCACCAGCGCGGCCGCGGCATAACCGGCGAAAAGCTTATACTTCCGCAGTTCCTCCAGCACCTCGTTGCGCCAGCGCTGCGGAAGCCGGTCCGCCTCCCCGCCGGCGGCGAGGGCTACGTAATACTCCAGCGATACGGCGCGGCGGCTGCGCTCCGCTTCCACGTGCGCCTTCACCCGGTGCAGCAGGTTCCGCAGCTCGTCTTCGTCGACCGGCTTCAGCAGGTACTCGAGGACGCCGTTTCGCAGGGCCCGCCGCGCGTAGGCGAAATCGTCAAAGCCGCTCACCACCGCCAGCTGTACCTCCGGCCTGGCCTGGCGAATCCGCTCGATAAGCTCCAGGCCGTCCACATTGGGCATCTTGACATCCGTAATGACAAGGTCCGCCTCCAGCTCGCCCAGCCGTTCGAGCAGCTCCGCCCCGCTGGCGAAGGCGCCCGCCACCCGGAAGCCCTCCCCCGCCCGCTGGATCAGCTTGGCCAAACCCAGCCGGATTTTCGCTTCGTCGTCGACGATTGCCACGTTCAGCATGCGCCGCACCTCCCCGCAAGCCTTGCCATTTTCGGTAGAATTGCCGCCTTCTCAGGCATGGCCGTCTTCGCCCTCTCTCTCCTCTCCGTGATCCTCGCCGTCTTCATGCGGGAATCCGGACGGTGACGGCCGTCCCTAGACCCGGATCGCTTTCGATGTGCAGGCCGTACGCCGCTCCGTACCGGAGCTTGAGCCGCTCGTGAACGTTGCGCAGTCCGATGCCCTTTCCGTCCGTTTCCCCGTCCGGCCGGTCCAGCTTCTCCCTTTGCCGCCGCAGCGCCTCGGGCGTCATGCCGGCGCCGTTGTCGCGCAGGATGAACTGGTGATCCCGCCCAACCCGGCGGTAGTCGATGGCAATTTCCATCCGGCCGTTTTTCTTGAGGCCGTGGTAGACGGCGTTTTCCACGATGGGCTGGAAGAGCAGCTTCATCACGGGCATCTCCGGATCGGCGCCGCCTTCGGGAAGCCGCAGCGTGAAGCGGTCGCCGTACCGGTAGTTGAGCAGCCGGACGTACATCTGCAAATGCTCGAACTCCTTGCGCAGCGTCACCGTCTCGGTGGCGGAGCTGATGCTGTAGCGGATCAGCCCGCCGAGCAGCCTGGCCATGTCGGCCACTTCCATGTCGTCGTTGAGCACCGCGGTCATGCGGATCGTCTCCAGGGTGTTGTAGATGAAATGCGGGTTGATCTGGTTTTGCAGCGCCTTCAGCTGCGCTTCCTTCTTGCGCTGCTCCGCCTGGCGGATGTCTTCGATCAGCTGCTTGATGCGGACGATCATCCGGTTGAAGGCGCTGCCGACCAGGCCGATCTCATCCGGACCGCGCACCGGAAAAACAACGTCCATGTTGCCGCCCTGCACTTCGCGCATGACGCGGACGAGATTCCGCAGCGGACGGGTCAGCGCGTAGATGAGGATGAGTGAAATCAGCAGAGCAAATCCGAGAATCGCCGCCGCCGCCACCAGGGTGAAATTGCGGGTCCGGACCGCGCCGGCGATGAGCTCGCTGCGCGGGATGGCAATGAGCATTTTCCAGCCCGTTTTCTCCGACGTCTTGTAGATGACCAGCACCTCGCGGCCGTCCGCGACGGCGTGGAAGCTTCCCGCCGGACCGGCGGCGCGGGTGAACAACTCCCCGTCCGGCAACGGCTCGCCCAGATACCGCCGGCCGCTGTCATAGATGACCCGCCCGTTCCGGTCAAGGATGTAGGTGAAGCCGCGGGTGGTGCTGTCCAGATCCCGCACGACGTTTTCGATCACCCGGATGTTGGCGTCGATGGCGATCATGCCGATGGGCTGGTAGGCATCGAGAATGTCCCGCACGACGGTGAACACGTACCGCGTATCCCGCGGCAGGCTGCTGACGGGCTGCGTGCTGACCAGCACCGGGAAGCCGCTGGCTTCCGAGGCCAGCTGCTTCCAGCGTACATACGCCTCGGACAGGTCGGTGCGCATGCTGCTGTTTTTCACGGCCATGTAGGGGGTGCCGTGCTGGTCGAACAGGTAGACGGTGTTTGTGCCGACCTTGATGTTGTTGAGGAAATGGATGCTGTTGTTTAGCCGCATCTGGATTTCCAGACGGCGAAGCGCCTCTTCGGACAGCACCCCGCGGGACGCGCCTTCCTCCGCCGCCGGGATTCCGGCCGTTTCGCGCAGCTCACCGTCACCGACGGCGGCATCGGCCAGGCCGAACCGGTTGGAGGCTTTCAGGCCGGCTTTGATTTCCTCAAGGTAATAGGGAATGACGGAGATTTTTTCGAGGTCGGTGATGTAGTCGTCCAGCTTGCTCATCATGTTTTCCGCCAGCTGGGCCATGTAGTTCACCGTGTTTTGTTCGATGGAAGACGAATAACGGTCGGCGGACACGTAGCCGAGCGCGCCGATCGGCAGGACGAGCAGCAGCAGAAACACGACGAACAGCTTCGTCTCCATCCGTTGCGCCGTCCAGAGCCGCGTCCGCCATCTTGCGAGCGCTTCCATATCCATCGCCGCCTCCTCGGTTGCGCATATCGGGAACATGGGATGTACGTTGTGCGCTTTTATTTTTGTTTTAATAATTTTTGTCTATTTATTCTAACATACAATCGTTTGTCTCGCCGATCATCCGCAATTCGCTGTCCAAATGATGCAAAAACTGTGCCGTTGTAGCCAGATCCATGGATCCCATGGATTGACCGTACGCAAAAATTCGTATTATTGTTATTATGATCTTAGTTTTTTCCAGGAAACTTTGGGGAGGAAAAACCGGTGGGAAACCGAAACGCGGTCCCGGCGGATGTCCGGACGGCGCTGGCGCGGGAGTGGCTGCCGGACATCGAAAACGAACTGCTGCAAAACATTTTGCCGTTCTGGCTGAAGCACGCGCCCGACGAAGCGCACGGCGGGTTTCACGGCGAAATCCGTCCCGAACTGTCCGTGGTGCCCGGCGCGCCCAAAAGCCTGGTGCTTTGCGCCCGCATCCTGTGGACGTTCGCCGCGGCGTTCCGGATCTACCGGGACGAGGCGTATCTGCGCCTGGCGGACCGGGCGTGGGACGAACTGACCCGGCGTTTCGCCGACGACCGGCATGGCGGATATTACTGGATGCTCGACGGCGAGGGACGCCCCCTGCAGGCCAAAAAGCAGGTTTACGGCCAGGCGTTCGCCATCTACGCCTTTTCCGAGTACCGGCGGGCGACCGGAAGCCGTGAGGCGCTGGAGCGGGCGGTGGACCTGTTCCGGCTGCTGGAGCGGCACGTAAACGATCCGGTCCACGGGGGCTATGTCGAAGCCGCGGCGCGGGACTGGTCGCCGACGGACGACATGGGGCTGAGCGGCCGGGATTGGAACGAAAAAAAATCGATGAACACGCACCTGCATCTGCTCGAGGCTTATACCAACCTGCTCCGGGTTTGGCCGGACGCAACGCTGCGCGTAAGACTCCGCGAACTGATCGGCGTGATGGCGGATCGTATGTTCGATCCGCGCACGGGGCATTTCGGGCAATATTTCGACGAGGCGTGGAACCCGAAAACGGACCTGGTTTCTTACGGTCACGACATCGAGGGGAGCTGGCTGCTCACGGAAGCGGCGGAAGTTCTGGGCGAAGGAGCGCTGCTTGAACGGGTGCGGCCGGTCGCCCTCCGCCTGGCGGAAACGACGCTGCGGGAAGGCGTCGACCCGCGGGACGGCGGTCTGTGGAACGAGGGGAATCCGTCCGGGCCGACCGACCTGGGCAAGGACTGGTGGCCGCAGGCGGAAGCCGTGGTCGGCTTTTACAACGCGTACGAAATGACCGGGGACGAACGCCATCTGCGGGCGGCCCGCGACGCCTGGGCGTTCGCCGTGCGGCATCTGGCCGACCGGGAGCGCGGCGAATGGCACTGGGGCGTCGGGCACGACGGCACGCCAGTGCCGGACAAACCCAAGCTGGGCGCCTGGAAATGCCCCTATCACAACGCGAGGGCGTGCTTCGAGATGAAGGAGCGGCTCGCGCGGTAAAGAGGGCGGGCCGGATTATGGCCGTGCCGCTTCCGCCGACTCTTCCGCCCGCCCAGCCGTGCGCTTTTTCTCTCCGCGCTCTCCGCGGCCGTTCCCGCGGGACGCCGCGGCCCGCCGTCCGGACACCTCCGCGATCGATTCGCGGTAGATGATCTCGCCTGCGACCAGCAGTTTCTCGTAAGGTTCGTTTTTGCGCCCAAGCCGGGCGAGCAGCATTTCCACCGCCCGGGCGCCCAGCTTTTCCTTCGGCACGTTGACCGTGGTCAGGGCCGGCTGGTTCCGCCAGGCGTCCTCGATGTTGTCGAAGCCGGTGACGGACACGTCGTCCGGAACGCGGAGGCCCAATTCCTGCAGCGCGCGCAGCGCGTCCAGCGCGATGCTGTCGTTGGCGCACACCAGGGCCGTCGGCATCGCCCCCGACCGCTTGCGCTTGGCCAGCCAGCTCTTGATCTGTTCCTGGAAGCGGTCGATGCCTTCCAGGGCGATTTGCCGCTCTTCCCGCGACACCGGGGCGAACCCGTTCTCCTCCAGCGCCGCACGGAACCCCAGCCAGCGGTCCCGGAAGCTGCGCGAAAACGACTCGCTCCCGACAAAGACCAGATTCCGGTGGCCGATGCCCAGCAGATGGTTGGTGAGGCGGAACATGCAGTCGAAGTTGTTCGCGAACACCGTGTCGGAAGGAATGAGCGGGTCCTCGTGGTCCACCAGCACCATCGGCAGCCCGACGCGGTGCACTCCCAAAAGCAACGGGGTGGAAATTTCCCCGACGCCGATCAGGCCGAGGATGCCTCCCGGGTTGAACACGCCCAGGAAATGGTCGACGCTGCTTTCGGAAATGATCATCATGCCGAGGTTCTCTTCTTCCAGCCGGACCGAAATGCCGTCGAGGATCCGGCCCCAGTAGGCGTTCTCCTTCGTCTGGAACCGGATGTTCGGCATGAGGGCGAGCACGGACTGTTTTCCCTTCCCGCCGGCTGCCGGCGCCGGCGCGTCGGAGCGGATCGTTTTCACGTAAGCGTTTTTCTGGTTGAAATAGCCCAGCTGGGACGCGGCCTGGATGACCCGCTCCCGCGTTGTTTCGCTGACGCCTCCCTTGCCGGACAGCGCCTTGGAAACGACGAATTTGGACACGCCCAGATAGTCGGCGATCTGCTGCATCGTCACTTTCTTGGCCATCGGCGGAAACACCAACCCGCTTTTGTATCGCTTGAATTCATTTCATTATATCACGATTTGACAAAATCGATCAGCGAGCGCACCTCCACCCTGCCCGGGCGTCCCGGCGCAAAGGCGTCCGGTCCGCCCCGGGCGAGGAACGCCACCGTTTTCGGGATGCCCGGCACGAGATCGAAAAAGTTGTCCGTAAACACGCCTTCCGCCTCCGCGCTGAGCCAAACGTACCGGGCCAGCGACCGGGCATGCAGCGTGAGCAGGGTACCCCCGTCCGTTTCCTCCGCGGTCACCCGAATGTCCGGCACCTCCAGCATTAGCTCCCTGCCCGGCGCGAAATAATGCGTCCGGCTGTCCTCGAGGCTTCCGTCCGCCCGCAAGAGTTCGCCCGCGAGCACGATCCGCCGCGGATCCCTTCCGGCGGTCCATGCCGAGGCCGGTACGGCCAGCACCTTCACCGCTGCGCCCGCCGGCAGCGCCACGGGTACGGCGCGCTCCTCCAGCAGCCGGCCTTCGAAATCCACAAGCCGCAGGCGCAGCGTCCCCTCGAACGGAACCGGCTCATCCGTCACCACGCAAAATTCCACGTCGCCCGCATCGCTGTCCGCCACGGACAGCATCACGTCCCGGAAGCTTCTCCGCACGGTGTACTGCGCCGCTTTCCACCGCCCGAAGTAGTCCATGCCCGACCAGGACGGCGCCGGCCAGCAGTCGTTCATCTGCCAGTAGAGCGAGCCCATGCAGCGCCCCCTGCTCCTGCGGTGCGCCTCGATCGCTTCTTTCATCGCCTCCGCCTGGAGCAGCTGGCTCAGGTACAGGAACGCGGCGAAATCGCGGGGCTCGCGGAAATATGCCTCCATGCAGCGCCGGATGCGCCGGTTGCCGCCTTCGTTTTTCTGGTGCAGCCGCATCACTTCCGACTCGAGTTCCATGTCCTCCGGCTCCGCGAACGAACGCACCGTTTTCCACTCCGGAAACGACTGGAACCCGTATTCGCTCACGAAACGGCCCACGTGGTCCCGGTATTTCGCAAACGGTGCCTCCGCGTGCCACACGTCCCAGTAGTGGATGTCCCCTTCGAGCAGGGAATCGGCGGAGGCGTGCTGATCAGCCCTGCCGGTAAGAGCGCGCATCGGGGAGGACGGCCAGTAACTGGCGCCGGGCGCGTGCTCGGCCACCGCCTCCGGCAAAATCCGGTGGAACAACGCTTCATAGGCCTCCCAGATGTTCCGCCGCTCCCCTTCGGTGTAAAGCTCCTTCCAGCCCCAGCCGGCGTTTGCGTCGTGCTGCGCCCACGCGATGTCGATTTCGTTGTTGCCGCACCAAAGGGCGATGCAGGGGTGGTTGCGCAGCCGCCGGATCTGGTCCGCGGCCTCGGCCCGGACGCTGTCGAGAAAGGCGGCGTCGCCGGGGTACATGCTGCAGGCGAACATGAAATCCTGCCATACCAAAATGCCGTACTCGTCGCACAAATCATAGAAAGCGTCGTCCTCGTACACGCCGCCGCCCCACACCCGCAGCATGTTGAAATGGGACAGCGCGGCGCTGGCGATCTCGTGCCGGTAGCGCTCCCGCGTCATTTCCGTGACGAAGCTGTCGCCGGGGATATGGTTGGCTCCCTTGGCGAAAACGGGCACCCCGTTGAGTTCAAAATAAAAAGACGTTCCGTGTTCGTCCGGCTCGCGGACCAGGCGCAGCGAACGCAGCCCCGTCCGCGCCCGGGCCGCGTCGTACGCGCCGCCGCTTTCCACCGTCGCGACAAACGCGTACAGATGCGGCTCGCCAAGCCCGCGGCACCACCAAAGCCTTGGGTTGGGGATGGCCGCCGCAATCTCCACCGTCTGCAGCCCGGACCGCAGCATGACGCGCTTCTCCCACGCATGCCCTTCCGTTTCCAGCCGGACCCCGGCCTCCCCTGCGCGTTCCGCCTCCACCTCGATGACCGCCGTGATCCGCGCCTCATCCGCCGTCACCCGGTCCTGGCGAAGGAACAGATCGCGGATGCGCAGGCCGCTCCACCCTTCCAGGCGGACGTCCCGCCATACGCCGCAGGTGACAAAGCGCGGCCCCCAGTCCCAGCCGTAATGGTATGGCGCCTTGCGGGCAAAAACACTCACCTTCCTGTCCCCGAGGCCGCCGTCTTCGGAATGGTCATTTACCGCCGGCAGGCCGAATCCCTGCCGCTCAAGCCGTTCCAGCCCTGCGGCGACGGGCGAACGGAACAACACCCGCAGCTCGTTGCCGCGATCTTTCAAAAAGGGCCGAACGTCCGCCCGCCACCGGCGGAACATATTGTCGGCCGCAGCACGAAGGCGCCGTTCAGCGACACCTCCGCGAAGGTATCCAGCCCGTCAAACACCAGCTCCACCTTCGATTGCGCCATGAGTTCCGCCGGCACATCGAAGGCGGCGGCGTATTCCCAGTCATGCTTGTCGATCCATTGCAGCGACAACTCGTTGGCGCCGTGAAAGGGATCGGGAATCCGCCCGTTGGCCTTGAGGTCGGTGTGCACGCATCCGGGCACCCGGGCCGGCAGCCACTCCGCTTCGTCCGACCGCCTGAACGTCCATTGCCCGATTCCCTGCGTGGCGAGGCTCACGCTGATCGTCACGGTTTTCCTCCAGCATTATTTTTATTATCTATTTTTATTCACCATAAATATAACAAAAATATTTTTTTTACAAGACAAAAAAATAGCAAGCCCCGGACACCCGCAGTTTCCGGCAAACAAAAAAGCCCATCCCCCTTTGGGGGGCCCGCCAAGGGGATGGGCAGCATATATCGACATCTTCACAGCTCGATGCGCTTCCGCTCCTTGGCGGAACGCAGGGCCGCTTCCAGCACCCGCATGTTTTTCACCGCGTCTTCCGGCGGGAACAGCGGCGGCGTTTCCCCGAACACGACGCGGGCGAAATCGTCCGCCTCTGCGGCGTAAATGTCCACGCCTTCGGCCGGCTCGAACCGCTCGCGGCCGTCCGTCACCACGCGGAAACCGGCGTCGTCCGGGCCGGAGACGAAGGCCACCGGCACCTGGATCATGCCCCGGGAACCGATGATCTCCAGCGTCTGCTGGGGCTCCGCCCACATGCCGCAAAGGAACGTGAGCGCGACGCCCCCCTCGTATTCCACCAGGCCGGATGCCGCCATGTCGACATTGTCGTGTTCCGGCGAGAAAAACGCGTGCGCCGTGACGGCCACCGGCTCCCGCCCCGTGATCCAGCGGGACGCGCTGATCGGATAGCATCCGACGTCGTAGATCGAACCTCCGCCGTAGTCGGCGACGAAGCGGACGTTGCCCTTGTCTTCCGGCCGGTTGAAGGTAAACACGCCGCGGATGGCGCGCAGCTCGCCGATTTCCCCGGAGGCCAGGATCTGCCGGATGCGCGCGATCCGGGGATGGTGGCGGTACATGAACGCTTCCGCCAGATGCACCCCCGCGTCGGCGCACACCCGCACCATTTCCTCCGCCTCCGCCGCGGTAAGCGCCAGCGGTTTCTCGCACAGGACGTGCTTGCCCGCCCGCGCCGCACGGATCGTCCATTCCCGGTGCAGATGGTTCGGCAGCGGTATGTAGACGGCGTCGATGTCCGGGTCTTCCAGCAGCGCTTCATAGCTGCCGTACGCCTTCGGGATGCCCAAACGCCCGGCCGTCTCCCGCGCCTTTTCCTCCCCGCGGCTCGCCACGGCCACCAGTTCGCCGCGCTGCGAGTTCAGGATGGCGGGGATGAACTTGTTCACCGCGATTCTCGCGCAGCCAAGAACTCCCCACCGCAGTTTTTTGGCCATCAGGCTTCACTCTCCTTCCCCGTAAGGATCGTCCTGCAACCTTTCGAGAATGATCGAAGCCGTTTCTTCAATGGCCCGTTCCGATACGTCGATGACGGGACATTTCAGCCGGTCCATCACTTCCCGCGCAAACGTAAGTTCCTGCTGAATCCTTTCCAGGGAAGCGTAATTGGCCCTTCCGGGCAGCCCAAGGGAACGAAGACGTTCTTTCCGGATGCGCAGCAGCCGGTCGGGTTCCATCATCAGACCGACCACAAGACGGCCCTGTTTCTTGCGGAACAATTCATCGGGCGGCTTCACTTCAGGGATGAGCGGGTAATTGGCGGTTTTGATCCCCTTGTGCGCCAGATAAATGCTGAGCGGCGTCTTGGAAGTGCGGGACACGCCGACGAGTACCACCCGGGCCAGCATCAGTCCGCGCACGTCCTTGCCGTCATCGTATTTGACCGCGAATTCGATGGCGTCGATCTTGCGGAAATAATGATCGTCCATCGCGTGCAAGAGGCCCGGCTCGTACCTGGGCGAGCTGCCAAAGGTGTCGATAAACGCCTGCATCATCGGCCCCATGACGTCCACGGCGCGGACGCCGTAGCGGATCGACTCCTCGCGCATCAACTCGCGCAGCTCGGGCTGAACGAGCGTGTAGGCGATGAAGCCGCCGCTTTCCTTCGCTTCGCGGATGATCGCCAGCACTTCCTCTTCGCCTTTGATTTGCCCGTAGCGCTTGACGCGCACCCGCTCGGAGGCAAACTGCCGCATGGTCGCTCGGGCCACCGCTTCCGCGGTTTCGCCGACGGCGTCCGAACAGGCGTAGATCGTTTTGATTTTCTCCTCAGCCATCCGTTATCCTCCTGCCCTCACAGTTCGGAAGCGACATCCACGAGTAGTTGTACGACGTTGGTCTTGGAAATTTTGCCGATCAGTTCCGGAGGCTTGTGATCGTCCTCTCCTTCTCGGCGCCGAACCACCGGAAGCGCGCTCACCTGGTGTTCGATCATCTTGGCCGCAGCTTCCAAAACCGTATCTTCGGGAGAGACGGTCACCACCCTGGGCAACCGGGTCATGACCATTTGCACCGGAATGGACGAGGCGTTGGGGTTGCCGAATGCCACCTTGAGCAAATCCTTCACGGTCACGACGCCGGCCAGCCCGCCCTCGTCAGCGGTAACCGTCAGCATGCTCGACTGCTCGAGGAACATGGTGAAGACCGCGTCGTGAACCGTCGCGTTCTCTCGGATCACCGCGGGGCGGCTCATCGCTTCCTTCACCTTGACTTCCTTCAGCCGCAGGTTCAGCTTTCCTTCGGGTGAAAACGCCTTGCCCAGAAAATAGCCGACTTTCGGCTTGGCGTCGATCAGTCCGAGCATCATCAAAACAGACAAATCCGACCGGATGGTCGGACGGCTGAGCCCCAAACTTTCCGCGATCTGCTCGCCGGTGATGGGAGCGTGCTGTTTGACGATGGAGATGATTTCCCGCTGTCTGCCGGTCAGTTCGATGGCCGTTCCCTCCTTCCCGGCACGATCCCGCCCCCGCCGCAAGACGCCAGGCACATTCGCCGCCGAATGTGCCATATCCGACATTTCCTGTATACCACATCGTCCGGCGGGGCACAATTACGAATTTGCCTGGGCCAGCCTGGTTTCCACTTCATGCAGCACCGTCTTGTTGGGCAAGTAATGCAGCGAGCGGACATAGCGAATGGTGCGCGTCCTGGCGCGCATGACGATGGAATGGGTTTCCGCCCGGTGGTCGGCGAAATACCGGACGCCGCCGAGAAACTCGCCCGGCGTCACCCCGGTTGCGGCAAAAATCACGTCGTCCTTGCCGACCATGTCGTCCATGTTCAACACCTTTAGCGGATCGTCGATGCCCATTTGCAGGCAGCGGTCGTATTCCCGGCTATCCCCGGGCATCAGCCGCCCCTGCAGTTCGCCTCCCAGGCACTTCAGCCCGGCGGCGGCCAGCACGCCTTCCGGCGCTCCTCCCGAGCCGACGTACAAGTCGATGCCCGCCTCGGGAAACGCCGGCGCCAGCGCACCCGCCACGTCGCCGGCGAACAGGAACTTGATGCGCACGCCGACCTTGCGCAGCGCCTCCACCAGCTTCTGGTGGCGCGGCCGGTCAAGGATCATGACGGTAAGGTCGGAGACGTTCTTGTTCAAGATCTCCGCCGCCTTGCGCACCGTGATTTCGATCGGGTCGTTCAGCGAAAGTTTGCCCGCCAGGGCGGGGCCGACGGCCAGCTTCTCCATGTACATGTCCGGCGCGTGAAGGAGATTCCCCTTGCCCGCCACGGCGATGACCGACATGGCGTTGTTCAGCCCCTTGGCCACGATTTCCGTGCCTTCCAGCGGATCGACCGCCACGTCCACCTCCGGACCGTTCATGTTGCCCACCTGCTCGCCGATGTAGAGCATGGGCGCCTCGTCCATTTCGCCTTCGCCGATGACCACCGTGCCCCGGATGGACACGGAATCGAACATCGCCCGCATCGCCGTCGTGGCCGCTTCATCGGCGCGGTATTGGTTGCCCCGTCCCATCCACGGCGCCGACGCGAGGGCGGCGACCTCGGTCACCCGTACCAGTTCCAGCGCCAGTTCCCTTTCCATGCCGTCCAACCCCTCCCGTGATCGAGCTCTTCTTCATGGTATCGGCAAATCCCCTAAATCATGCATATTTAATACATATCACATCGACATTTATTACGCAATAAACAAATTTATTTTCTATATATGTCACAATGAATGATTTTTTCATAGGTTGTATTTGTCCAATCAGACATATAAATAAGTGTTGTCATCAATAAAACAGACATCCGGACCGCAGAAATCCGTGGAATCCGTTTCCCGGCATATCCTGCGGACCGGATGCCTGTTGCATCATTCACCCTGTTTAACCGTCACAATCCGTAATGCCGTTTCAGCAGTTCGATCAACCCCAGCGGATTCCGTCGCAGGTCCTTGGCGCTGAAAAACAGGTCGCCCGCCACTTCCGGATACCGCTCGTTGTACTTCAGCTGGTTCACGATCTCTTCCGCCGTGTCCCAGCCGGTTTCCTTCGTGCCGAGCTTGTAGGGCGCGTGGCCGACATAAAGCATGACCCCCGTGTCCCGCACTTCGTTCACCCACCAGTCCACCAGCTTTTCGTAATTGGCGGCGGAGAACGAGCGGCTCCAGTAGATTTGCGGCGCCACGTAATCGACCCATCCCTGGCGAATCCACGTGCGCACGTCGGCAAAAGTGTCATCGTAGGCAGTAATGCCGGCCCGCGTATCGGAGCCGGTGGGATCGTCCGCCTTGTTCCGCCACACGCCGAACGGACTCACACCGAAGGACACCCGCGGCTTTTCCTTCCGGATCGCCTCTCCGAGCAAGCGGATGAATTCGTTGATGTTGTCGCGGCGCCAATCGCCTTTGTCCTTGATTTTTTTCGCATTGTACTTTCTGAATGTGTCGTCGTCCGGAAGCCCGCCGGAAGGATAAAAGTAGTCGTCCAGATGCACCCCGTCGATGTCGTACCGCCGCACCACTTCCATGATGTCGTCGATGATGTGCTTTCGCGCCTCCGGGATGCCCGGGTTGATGTACAACGTGCTTCCCGACCTGAGGATCCACTCCGGATGCCGGACGGCCACGTGGTCCGGGTCCAGTCCCTCGGTGGAAGTAGAGGTGTTGGCGCGGAACGGGTTGAACCAGGCGTGGAACTCCATGCCCCGCCGGTGCGTCTCCGCGATCATGAAGGCGAGGGGATCGTAGCCCGGGTCCTGCCCCTGCACGCCCGTGAGCACCTTGGACCACGGCACCCGTTCCGAAGGATACAGGGCGTCGGCGGACGGCCGGACCTGAACGAACACCGCGTTCATGCCCATTGCCTGCAGCTCGTCCAGCAGCCGCACATATTCCTGCTTCTGTTTTTCCTCGTCGCCGTAGGACTTGTCGCTCGGCCAGTCGAGATTGTAGACCGACGCCACCCAGACGCCCCGGAGCTCCACGCCGCCCGGCGTGGTGATCAGAATCGTCTGTGACGCCTGCCGCCACTCCACGCCGAGGCCGAGCTGTTCCGACACGAAGCGGATCGGCACCATCGTCCGGTCTTTCATCAGCTGAGGCGGATAAAGAAGTTCGACGGGATTGCCGTTCACCAGGGCCGTCTTCTGCCCGATCGTCATGACGATGGTGCGGCCCATCTGGATGACGGTGACGGTTTTCGACGCCGGATCCCAGCCGACGGTGGCCCCGATGCCTTCGCTGATGAGGCGCAGCGGCACCAGGGTGACGTTATGTTTGGGCACCAGGTACGGCGCCACGTCCGAGACGAGCGGCCGGTGGTCCAGAATGATGCGGATGTCCGGTTCCTTCGCGGCCCCTGCGGTCTGTATCCCATACCCCATCGAGCCGAAGCCAAGCAAGACGCACACCGCCCAAAACAGCAATATCGCCTTGCCCGTCGCGCGCATCCGTTTCCCCATGTTCGCGTCCCCCCACCCCGAATCATCGTGGCGTCCGGCCAGTTTACAAAAAAGCGTCCGACCTAACAGACGCCAAAAAACGCGAATGGTTGCTGTGGACGACGAACCGACCGAAAATTTTTTCCCCGCGCGGGATTTCCGGTTGTACGTACAATTTGGCAAATGAAATTATTTTGTACTGAAAAGTTGTACGGTCAAATTTTGCGATTTTCAGACGATTTCCCGGTGAAATCCCGTTCCCGCACGCTCGCAGGCTCTTATCCATGGGCATCCGGTTAATGGCATTCGTTTCCGATCCCTGCAAGATGTGATAAATTATTGGCACTACAAGTTTGGATCAAAGGAGCGGGTTCCGTTGTCGCATCAAGCCGCAATGATCGTCGACAGAGATTTCGTCATCGGCCGGACCGACGACCGGCTGTTCGGCTCGTTCATCGAGCATCTCGGACGGGCGGTGTACGGGGGCATTTACGAACCGGGGCATCCGACGGCCGACGAACGCGGTTTTCGCCGGGATGTGCTGGAACTGGTAAAAGCCCTTCGCGTTCCGATCATCCGCTACCCCGGAGGCAACTTCGTCTCCGGTTACGATTGGCGGGACGGCATTGGCCCGAAGGAGGAGCGCAAGCGCCGCCTGGAGCTGGCCTGGCGGACAATCGAAACGAACCAGTTCGGCATGAACGAATTCGTCGAGTGGTGCCGTGAAGCGGGCGCCCAGCCCATGTGGGCGGTCAATCTCGGCACGCAGGGCATCGACGAGGCGCGCGCCGCGGTTGAATACGCCAACCATCCGTCCGGTACATACTGGAGCGATTTGCGGGTCAAACACGGGTATTCCAAGCCGCACAACATCAGGGTGTGGTGCCTCGGCAACGAAATGGACGGCCCCTGGCAAATCGGCCATAAGACAGCGGAAGAATACGGGCGCCTGGCCTGCGAAACGGCCAAGGCGATGAAGTGGGTCGATCCCACCATCGAACTGGTGGCGTGCGGCAGTTCCCACCTGCACATGCCGACCTTCGGCGACTGGGAAACGACCGTTCTGGACCACACCTATGACCACGTGGACTATCTTTCGCTGCACACCTATTACGGCAACCCCGACAACGACACGCCCCGGTTTCTGGCGCGCTCCGTGCAGATGGACGAATTCATCCGCAGCGTCGTCGCCATCTGCGATTTCATCAAAGCCAAGAAACACAGCCAAAAAACGATCCATCTGTCCTTTGACGAATGGAACGTCTGGTTCCATTCCCACGATCAGGACGCAAAGCTCGAACCGTGGCAAATCGCGCCGCCGCAGCTGGAAGACATCTACACGATGGAAGACGCCCTGGTCGTCGGCTGCATGCTGATCACCCTGCTGAAGCACGCCGACCGGGTAAAAATCGCGTGCCAGGCGCAGCTGGTCAACGTCATCGCCCCGATCATGACGGAAAACGGCGGCAAGGCGTGGGCGCAGACGATTTACTACCCGTACCTGCACGCCTCGCTGCACGGCCGCGGCCGTGTGCTCGTGCCGCTCATCCGTTCGCCGAAATACGATACGAAGGATGTGACGGACGTCCCCTACCTGGAGGCGGTGGCCGTACACAACGAGGAAGCGGGCGAAATCACCGTCTTTGCCGTCAACCGCGACCTGGAGAATCCGCTGCCGCTCACCGTGGACCTGCGCGGTTTCGGTTCCTGCCGGGTGATCGAGCACCTGGTGCTGGAGCACGACGACCTGAAAGCGGTCAACGACGCGCGGAATCCGGACCGGGTCAAGCCCCATGCCCGCGGCGGCGCCAAGGCAGACGGTTCCCGGCTGGAAGCCGTGCTGGGCAAGGCGTCCTGGAACGTGATCCGGGTGAAAATCGAGGCGTAAAACAGGGGGGCGAACACACCCGCCAGATAAAATCCGACCCGGCCGGTCAGCTTCTCGGCGCTATGGATGCGAACGATGAAGCTGCGGTCCGGGTCGTTTTTTTTCTACGACTGACCAATTAACATACAATATTTGTTTTCCGTTTCTTGTAGATACTTTTCGGGATTGCTTCTAAACCGTCTCCGTTTGGCTCCTTCTGCCAATCGGGAGGCCCAACGCTGGC
>Ga0310826_100452_pt1 | contig 42373 bp, 40 predicted proteins | sample WT_ome_FD_201306 | JGI IMG/M metagenome (GOLD analysis project Ga0310826, IMG submission 201306) | Sorghum-adapted microbial communities enriched on wild type (WT) sorghum from Joint BioEnergy Institute, Emeryville, California, United... ... | reverse complement strand
CACGACGGGGTCGCCGTCGTTGATGGCGGCCATGATGTCGGTGCGCAGCTGGTCGGTCTGTTCCTTGGTCACCGTGGGGTTGTCGATTTTGACGGCGGTGTAGCGGCCGCCGGTGTGCTGGTTGAGCACACGGGTGATGTCGTCGATGGACTTGGTGCCGTCGCGGGTGGTGCCCAGGTCCTTGGCCAGCGTGTCGAAGCTGGGTGGCTGGCCGTGGGCGGACAGGGCGATGCGGGTCGCGGCGGGGCCGCAGTAGTAGCCGTTGGGCTGCAGGGCGCCGTCGTAGCTGTCGATGCTGGCCTGCTCGGGTGCGGTGGCCGCGTTGGCCGGCACGTTGGGGATGGTGGGCTCGGCGGCGTGGGCGCCGGTGGCCGGGCCCAGGGCGAGCGCGCCGGCGGTGCCCAGGCCGGCCAGGCCGAGCAGGGCGCTGGTGCGGATGGTGCGCAGAGTCGTGCGTGTCATGCAGAAAGCTCCTTCACGGTTGGGCCGGCGTTTTGGGGGACGCTCCTGCCCTCACGCTCCGTGACCGCCGGTCACCGGGGTGCGGGCCGTCAGGCCTGCTGGTGGTGGCCGTGGTCGGGCGGGGCGGCGTGCTACCCCGTGGATCGCTTCGGTCATCCCTGCCTCGCCGGGGGTGCCTGCCTGGAGGATCCCGACCTCACAGGCGGAGTGGAACCCTCGCGGGCGGGCATCCCTGCCCGGCGGCGGGGTGCGAAGCGGCCGGTCGTTTCCGGGTGCCCAGGGTCCAACCATCCCGGGCCGGGTAGCTATCCCCAACCGCGCCCACCATCCGGCCCGGCCCTGGATTTGGCTCAACCACGCCATATCCGCGTCGTGGCGTCTCCCGGATCCGGGACGAGCTCCCCGATCCGGGACACCCCGGGCCCGGCCAGCCCCGCGCTCCCCCGGATGTCAGGAGGGCGTCCTTGCTGGGCAGAAACCGTCAGGAGGGCGTCCTTGCTGCGCTGTGTTGCGGTACGGGCCGGCGAGGGCGTGTCAGGAGGGACGCCCTGTTGACGTCTGGTGCCCAGGAGGGCGTCCTTCCTGACACGCCGACCCCGGCACTGCTGAGCGGACAGGCCGGTACCGCCGAAGCTCCCATGATCGCCGTGAAGCGGGGATGCGCCCGAAAGCACACGGATGCCTCACCGTGATCACGAGCGATGATCACGGTGAGGCGATCATGCGGCCTGCGGCGTACGAATGCCTCACGCCGATCATGGGAGCGGCCGCACCCGTCCATGGCGCAGTGATTGGCACCTCGGCAGTCGGCCGCGTTCAGGGAGTTGGCGGTGTGCCCCCGGTGGCGACCCGGGTGGCGGCGTCGCGGGCGGTGGCGGCGCCGCGGGTGACGGCGATCCCGTGCCGAGCCAGCCGATGACCGCAGCAGACCCGACGAAGAAGCCGATCCGGGGCGCGATCGAGGTGCCCGCCGGCGCCCCGCCGGCGAAGGCCAGCACCATGAGAACGACGAGGATCACGGCGACGGCGGCCGCAGTCAGGTTGACAGATAGGACTCGCCTGATGCGTGGATGGGTCGGCCGCCAGCCCGCGGCGATGAACGAGACGAGCGCGCCCGACGCGGCGGCGACCACAAAGGACAGTCCCCATTCTTGCCGGAATACCAGTTCGGCGATCTGCAGGGACAGGAACGGCGACTCCGCCGGGGCGGCCGCGTCCGGGTCACCCCACGGCCACGGCGTGTACGTGTGCGAACGGCCGGACGGGGTACGCCGCTCGAATCAGGGCAGCAGCATCGCCGTCGCTGCGGCCCCGGCGGCGAACAGCCCGGTGAGGACCCCGTACGCCCGCCACGCCCGCGGTGCCGGTGCGTGGCTCCGCCGGGGCACCGCGGTGCTCATCGGTTCTCCTTCACGTCGCCTGCCGCACGCTAGCGCGGTGCCGACGGTGTTATCAATGGTCCGTAAGGGTCAGGGTGCAGAGACGAAGCGTGCATCGGACGTAACGCAAGGTACCTTCCGGCCTATGGTGGAGTGGTCGGAGCTATTCGCCCTGAAGACGCCGCCGGTGGAGATCTTCGTCCGGGGCAGCGTGACGTACCTGGCCCTCTTCGCCATGCTGCGGCTACTTCTCAAGCGCGAAAGCGGTACGACCGGCGTCACCGACCTGCTCGTGATCGTGCTCATCGCCGACGCGGCCCAGAACGCCATGGCGGGCCAGTACACCACGGTCACCGATGGCGTGCTGCTCGTCGCCGTCATCATCGGCTGGTCATTCGTACTCGACGCCATCGCCTACTACTTTCCTGCGGCCGCGCGCATCGTCCGGCCGCGGCCGCTGCTGCTGGTTCGCGACGGGCACATCATCGAGCGGAACATGCGGCGCGAGTTGGTGACGGAGTCAGAGCTGCGCAGCCTGCTCCGCGAACAGGGAATCGACAACCTGAGCCGGGTCCGCGAGGCCCGCATGGAGCCCGACGGCCAGATCAGCGTCATCACTCACGTGGGCGCCCTGAGTCGGCCATCCCGCCGAAAGCGCCGGCTGTCCACGTGAGCCATGCACACCTTGACGTCTGTCAGCCGCCCGCACGTGGTCTTCTTTCGGATGGCCTGATCACGCTCCACGACCCGGCCGCACCGGGCACCTAAGGGCGGGACGTACGCGCGTCGTACGCCTCGCGGTGCGCGAGCACCGTCGTCATGTTGTTTTCGGCCCAGGTCTTGAGGCCACGCACCACCTCGAGCAGAGAGCGGCCGAGGTCGGTCAGCTCGTACGTGACCGTCACGGGAACGGTCGGCGTCACGGTGCGGGTGACCAGGCCGTCCCGCTCCAGGGATCGCAGTGTCTGGGTCAGCATCTTCTGACTGACGCCGGCCAGCGTGCGGGCCAGTTGGGAGTACCGCAACGCGCGCGGGCCGCCGCCCTTGCCCCGCGCAGGCCGCGGCAGGCCGTCGCCGCCGAGCGCGCAGAGGATCAGCACGACCCACTTGTCGGAGATCCGGTCGAGGAGTTGCCGGCTGGGGCAGGCGGCCAGAAACGCGTCGAACTGGACCTTGGCCGCCGCACGCCGCTGCGCCGCCGTCGTCGTCGCCATCCGAGCCTCCCCTGGTCGGCGGGTTCCTTACGCACTTCAAAGTGCCTTCTTCCCAGCAGAGAGTGACTCTCCAATCATGGGGCAAGTAGCCGATCGGCACCACCACGACCGTCGACAGATGGATCAGGCCGCCCCACGATCGGGCCGGATGATCCGGGAAGCGAGAAACAGGAATGTCCACACAGAACAGTGGCACCACGGTGAGCCCGTCCGACGGCTCGGAGAGCCCGGGGATCGACGAGCGTCGGGCTGGCTACGACGCCTTCATGGCTCGCGAGCTGCCCGCTGACGTCCGCGCCGAGGTCGGCGCCCTCGGTGGGCGGCCGGCGCTCGAGCTCATCCCGGCGATCGTCGCCGACGAGCAGGCGCGTCTGTTGTACCTGCACGGCGGAGCGTTCGTCATGGGATCGCCGGCGGGCTACAGCGGGTTCACCGCTCAGTTCGCCCGCCGGGCCGCCATCCGTACGGTCAGCCTCGCCTACCGGCTCGCTCCGGAGCATCCGTTCCCCGCGGCCGTCGAGGACGGCCTGGCCGCCTACCGGGACCTGCTCGGCCGGGGCACTCCCTCGAGCCGGATCGTGCTGGCCGGGGACTCCGCCGGAGGAAACCTGGTGCTGGCCACGCTGCTGGCCGCCCGGCGGGAGGGCCTGCCGATGCCCGCGGCGGCTGTCCTGATGTCGCCGGTGACCGACGTCGCCATGACCGGCGAATCGATGCGGGCCAAGAGCGGCGTCGACCCCATCTTCACCCCGGAGTTCCTGGCCGAGCCGTTCGGCGCCTACCTGGCCGGCACGGACCCGCGGACGGAACTCGCCAGTCCGCTCTTCGCCGATCTGCACGGCCTGCCGGACCTGCTGATCCAGGTCGGGTCCCACGAGCTGCTGCTCGACGACTCGACCCGGCTGGCGGCGCGAGCGGCGGCGGCCGACGTCACTGTCACGCTCGAGGTCGTCGCGCAGGCGCCGCATGTCTTCCAGATCCACTACGAGTCGTCTCCGGCGGCTGCGGCCGCGCTGGATCGGGTGGCGCAGTTCATCCGGCGGATGCTGAGCCAGCCCGTGACCGGCTGACCGGGCTGGTCTGTCGAACGGCACCGGCGGCTCGGCGCAGGCTCGGCGCAGGAAGGACGCCCTCCTGACGCCTAGTGCACAACAAGGCGTCCTTCCTGACACCGCCCCAGCGTCGCGGTTGCGCCCATGATCGCGGTGAGGCGTTCGTACGCCCTGGGCGGCGCGTGTGCCTCACGGCGATCATGGGCAGTGATCACGGTGAGGCAGGCGTACGGTTTCGGCCACCCATGTGCCTCACGGCGATCATGGGACTCGGTGCTCGGTGGCGGCGGCGCCAGGAGAGCCGATCGCGTCCAGTTCGGCCAGGTCGTCGGCCGAGAGGGTGAGCCCGGCGCCCGCGATGTTCTCGCGCAGGTGCGCGATCGACTTGGTACCGGGGATCGGCAGGATGTTCGGCGAGCGGTGCAGCAGCCAGGCCAGGGCGACCGACAGCGGTGGGGCACCCAGTCGGGCAGCCACTGTGGACAGTGCCGAGTGCTGCAGTGGGGTGAACCCGCCGAGCGGGAAGAACGGCACGTACGCGATGCCCTGCTGGGCGAGAGCATCGATGAGGGTGTCGTCGTGACGGTACGCGAGGTTGTACAGGTTCTGCACGGCCACGATCGGCCCGATCGACCGGGCCTCGGCGACCTGCTCCGGCGTCGCGTTGCTCAGGCCGAGGTGCCGGATGAGGCCCTGCTGCTGGAGCTCCACCAGCGTTTCGAACGCCTCGGCGACCGAGCCGGGTTGGGGTCCGGCGGCATTGCCAAGCCGGAGATAGACCACGTCGAGAACGTCCACATCGAGGTGCTTGAGGTTCTGGTGTACCTGGTGGCGCAGGCTTTCCGGGTCGCGGGCCGGCGGCCAGCCGCCCCGCTCGTCCCGGTACGCACCCACCTTCGTGGCGATGTGCAGCGCATCGGGGTACGGGTGCAGGGCCGCGCGGATCAGCTCGTTGGTGATGTGCGGTCCGTACGCATCGGAGGTGTCGATGTGGGTGATGCCGCGCTCGACGACCTCACGGAACACGGCGAGGGCGCCGTCGCGGTCGGCCGGCGGTCCCATGACCCCGGGCCCGGCGAGCTGCATGGCGCCGTAGCCGAACCGGGTGACGGTGAGGTCCCCCAGCGTCCAGGTGCCGCCGGGGAGGGTAGCGGAGGCCAAGCCCATGTCTCTCCCTTTCGTATCGGGCTGGAACGGCTCATGGGCATCTCGGATGCCTTCCCCACCATCCGAAAGCAGCTCCCCGCTCGGAAGTAGGCACTCCAAAGTGCGTAACTTGCGCGAAGGAGAGAACGAGGGAGCGGTTCGGCTTCTGCCCAGCGGGGCCAACGCCCTTCTCGCTTCCCGTGATGGCCGGTGATGGGAGCGGTATTTCCATGGCCGCGGCCGCCGGGCAGAATCCCCCCGTGAGCATGGTGACCGAGTACGTACGCCTGCGGCCCCACGAGCTCGCCCGTCTTCGACATTTGCTGGCCGAGGATCCCGATGAGGCCTACGACTACGCCGGGGATCTCCAGTTAGGCGACGACGATGACGAGATGTCGTCGCGAGGAATGGACATCGACAGGCGTGGGCGGGCCTACAGTACCTACTGACCAAGGCAGGGGCGCCCGTCGATGTCATTGGCGGAGGTGAGCCCATCACTGACGAGGCGTGGGGCTATGACTCGCCCCGGCTGCTGTCCGTTGAGGACGTCCGATCAGCGGCGCGCTTCTTCGACGAGACGCCGTTCACTGCGTTGGCCCGTCACTTCGTTCCGGCTGACCTGATGGCCGCCAGTCTGCAGCCTCCAAGATGGACCGAGGACTGGGCGCTTGAGTACCTGGCGCGGAACTACACGAAGCTCGTCGAGCTGTTCCGGGCCGCCGCCCGCGACAACGAGCCGATCCTGGTCTGGGGCGACTGAGCGTACGGTCAGCGGCGACGCCGTGCCGGGCGAGCCGCGTTCGGCGCACTCGTGGCGCATACCGGGGTCACTGCGCGGAATCGCTGACGCGGAGCGGCGGCGTGCGCCGGCGACTGGTGGGGCGATTCGTGTGACCGAGCGTTGTACGGACGGCGGTACTGCGTCCATGAACTTCGGCGCGACGATCGGAGCGACTGATCGCGCGTGTACGCCGCTGACGGAGGTGGGTTTCGGGGCATGTTGACCGACTATTTCCGAGCCCGGGACGGCGCTACCGCCGCTGTGGTTGGTGGCCCCGACTGGTCGGGGCCGTTGTTCCCACCCGAGGGTACGGAACCGTTCGACGGGGTCGAGGCGAAGTGGATCGATCCCTATGTGGTTTTCCCGCAATTGGTGGCGTTCGTCCTGGACGTTCCGTTCGACCTGGACCTGGTGGAGCCCATCTGGGTCTGGTCGCCGGAGGAGGAGATGGGGGCGAACGGCTCCCCGGGGAGTGTGGTTGTCCAGTTTGGCGACGACGTGCGTGACGCGCTGGCCGGCGTGTCCTCGGAGCGCATACCCGAGTTGGCGGACCGTTGGGCGAGGATCGAGGAGTTCAGTTGGTCCAGTGACGGCCACGGCGACGTGGACTACCTCAGCGCAGTGGTGCGCGGTCTGGTTGGCCTGTCGCAGCGGGCGCAGGCCGCGGGCGAGCACCTGTACTGCTGGTGGTGTGTATAGGCCCGACCCGCGCCGTCATGTCACCGTGGGCCCGGCCGCCACGCGAGCTGGAGACATCAACCAGCGGGGTGCCGGCAGCGGGCGAGCGGAGGCGAGGCGGTGTCTGGGCGACGGCCAGGCTCGCTGGCGTATTGGTATGGGATGGTCCCCGATTTGCGACGCCGAAAACGTGGAAGGCCCCGGCGACCGGGGCCTTTAAGCGTGGAGCGGGTGACGGGAATCGAACCCGCACTGTCAGCTTGGGAAGCTGATGTTCTGCCATTGAACTACACCCGCAGGGCCGCGCGAGACGGCCAGCGGTACATCACTGTACCCGATCCACCCGGCCCGTCCACCACCCCATTCCCCCCAGGCGCCGCACCTCACGAGGCCCGCCAGATGTGGTGCTCGGCCGGGGCCAGAGGACCGAACCGCTGGGTGACCATGGCGACCTCGATCCGCAGCTCGAACAGGCGCCAGTCCACGCCCGGCGCCGCGCGGTGCCGCCGGGCCAGCCGCTCCCGCTGCTTCGGGGAGGTCACCGGCACGGCGCGGCCCGCGAGGTACGCCTCGTCGTCGGTGTGCTCGGCCGGGTAGGCGTGCAGGGCGTATCGGCCGTCGCGCTCCAGGTCCCGTCGCTTCGGCGACGGCATGACGAAGCAGTACAGGCCGCCGTCGTTGATGACCGGCGCTACCGGATGAACCCGCGGCCCGCCGTCGGCCCGGACGGTCGCGAGGTAGCCGAACGCCTGTCCGTACTGCTCGAACAGCTCCCTGACCTGCGCGGACAGCCGAGGTGCCGCCCGGGCGAAGGCCCCCCACGACACTGCCCTCGAACCCACGTTCGTCAGGGTACAGAACACAAGTACGAGATCGGAAGTCACAGGACCCGGTCCCGGTCAGGCCCGTACCCTGTTCGCCATGACCGCAGCACAGCTGATCTCGTTCGCCCGCGGGGCGCCCAGTCTGGACATTGTCGACGTTGCCGGCCTCAAGGCCGCTGCGGCCCGGGCGTTCGACGCCGACCCGGCCGGCGTCACCGCCTACGGACCGGCCACCGGCTACGCCCCCCTGCGCGAGTGGATCGCGAAGCGGCACGGCGTCGAGGTCGAGCGCGTGCTGATCACCAACGGCTCGTTGCAGGCCGACGCGTTCGTCTTCGACCACTTCGTCCGCCCCGGCGACGACGTGGTGGTGGAGAAGCCCACGTACGACCGGACGCTGCTGCGCCTGCGTGAGCTCGGGGCCAAGGTGCACCAGGTGACGCTCGACGAGCACGGCCTGGTGGTCGACGAGCTGCGCGAGATGCTCGAGGCGGGCCTGCGGCCCAAGCTCGCCCACGTCATCCCGAACTTCCAGAACCCGGCCGGGGTGACCCTCAGCCTCGAGCGCCGCCGCGCGCTGATCGCGCTGGCTCGGCAGTACGGGTTCGTGATCTTCGAGGACGACCCGTACGTCGACATCCGCTTCCGCGGAGAGCCCTTGCCGACGATGCTCAGCCTCGACGACGAGTCGGCCGAGGTCGGCACCGGGGGGACCGGCGGGGTAGTCGTGCTTGCGGGCTCCTTCACCAAGACCGTCTGCCCGGGCGTGCGGGTCGGGTACATCGTCGGCCCGGTGCCCACGATCGCGGCCATCACGAAGGTCGCCCTCAACACCTACATCTCGCCGAACATGCTGGCGCAGGCCACCGTGCACCAGTACTGCGTCTCCGGCGGTCTCGACGAGTCGATCAAGACCGTGCGGGCGGCGCTGGCCGAGCGAGCCCGGCTGCTCGCCGAAGCCCTGCGGCGGGAGATTCCCGGCGTCCGCTTCACCGAGCCCGACGGCGGCTACTTCCTGTGGGTCGACCTGCCCGAGGACGTGGACGTCGATCGGCTCGTGCCAGCGGCGGCCGAACGCGGGGTGGCCGTGGTCAAGGGCAGCGACTTCCTGCTCGAGGGTGGGCGGCACTCCCTGCGTCTGGCCTACTCGGCGGTAACTGCGGACCGGGTCGACGAGGGTGTCCGGCGACTCGCCGCCGCCATCGCGGACGTCCGCGCCTGAGGCGGTCCAGGGGTGCGAAAGGGGTCACCAAACGCGGATCAACCTGTGCAACTTGCACGTGGCTGGGGTCACTTCTGTCGTAGTTGCGACACCGGGCGCGCCGGATCTTTCGCCGTGAACGATTTTCTGATCGCATAGCCGCCAACAGCGATCGGCGTGATCCGCCGAACGCCCTCGGACATCGCCCCCCGCCCCCCACTGGGCACCGGGCGAGCCGGCCGCCCCACCCCCACCCCCCGCAACGGCTGGCTCGCCCGGTGCCCTATAAGCACCCAGGACTAGGCTGGGGCACCTGGCGGCAACCGTTCGGGGAGAGAGGCGGGGAATGGTCCAGTCCGAATCTCCCAGGCCCGGACGCAAGGGGGCCTTTCCGCTGCGTGCGGTGAGCCGGATCTTCGCCCCGGGGCCAGTCCCGCCCAGGCAGACCACACCGGCCGGTCGGAGTCCGGTCGTCGACTGGGGCTACTACATCGCCGGGGTGCGGCAGTCGGCACCGCCGCGCTCAGCGAGCGAGGCGGACGGTCAGGACCGGGCCGACGGCGGCGCGGGCTGGGACTACGCGGCGGCGCTGGCCGATGCGCGCACCCGGGACGACGCGTTCGTCTGGCTGGGTCTGCACGAGCCCACGCTGGCCGATCTGACCGACCTCGCGGCGATCTTCGACCTTGACGAGTTCGCCGTCGAGGACGCCGTCAAGGGCGGGCAACGGGCCAAGCTTGAGCAGTACGGGGCCATGACCTTCCTCGTCGTCCGGACGGCCAGCTACACCGAGCCCGCCCCGGCCAGTGAGCCGGCCCCGCGCGCCGGCCGGTGGTGGGGGCGGCAGGAGCACCCGCCGGTGCCGAGTGGGCCGCGGACGGAGACTGAGGTGGTGCGGACCGGCGACCTGATGATGTTCGTCGGTCAGCACTTCATCATCACGGTGCGTCACGGGGAGGTCGGTGCGCTCGGACCCGTACGGGCCGACCTGGAGCGCCGGCCCGAGCTGCTGCGGCTCGGCCCGTGGGCGGTGGTGTACGCCATCGTGGACCGCGTCGTGGACACGTACATCCACATCGCCGCCCGGCTCGAGGAGGACATCGACGACGTCGAGTCTCACGTGTTCTCCCGGCACGTGCATGGGCGCATCGCCCGCGTCTACCAGATCAAGCGCGAGGTGCTGGAGTTCAAGCGGGCCGTGGTCCCGGCCCAGCGGCCGATGGCCCTGCTCGCCGAGGGGCGTGTGGGGGCGATGCCCAAGGAGATCACTCGGCACTTCCGGGACGTGCACGATCACCTGGTCCGCACGGTCGAGCAGGTCGTCTCCTACGACGAGATGCTGAACTCGATCCTGCAGGCGCGGCTCGCCCAGGTCACGGTCGACCAGAACAACGACATGCGCAAAATCGCTTCGTGGGCCGCGATCGCCGCCGTGCAGACCACGATCGCCGGCATCTACGGCATGAACTTCGACTACATGCCCGAGATCCACTGGCGCTTCGGGTACGGCTTCGTCCTGCTGTTCATGTTCGGCACGGCCATCGCGATGTACCGGCTCTTCCGCCGGTCCGGCTGGCTCTAGCGTCGCCCCGCCTGAGTCCGCGGGTCGGCCTCGCCGGTGGTGTCCACCGACGACCGTGGCGGCCGACGACCGTCTCTTCATGACCGCGCGACCGTCTCTTCATGATCGCGGTGAGGCGGTGGTGCGGCGCAGACCCCATGCTCGCCTCACCGTGATCGTGGCTCGTGATCGCGGTGAGGCGGGTGGCTGGCTGAACCGAAATGATCGTCTCACGGTGATCATGAGGGAGCGACTCTGGCGGGTCCTGACGGGTGGGTCTGGTGGGGTCCCCGGTGTGCCGCAGCCCGTACGGGATGCGACCGTACGGGCTGCGGAGTCTTGGTGTGGCTTGACAGCGTGGGTTGTGGCTGGGCGGCCTCAGCGCTCGTTCGGGAAGTCGAGCGCCGGATCGCCGAGCCGCTCGCGACCGGTCGGACCGGTGCCCATCGTCGATGGCGTGCCCACCGGGCCGGGTCCCGTCGGGCTCGGCTGGGACTCCCGAAGGGGCACCTCGGACGTGTCGCTCTCCTGCATGCCGGCGGACCGCTCGTGCAGCGAGTCGGCGATCCGTCCGGCACGGGCCGAGAGCGAGTCGGCCATCGAGGCGGCGCCGGCGGCCACCTTCTGCTTGGCCGACCGTTCCCCTGGCTTGCCCTCGTACCGGCTCTCGTCGAACCCGCCCATCTGCTCGTACTCGGCCCACTCCGCCTGCTGACGGCGGCGCCGGGCCACGGCCGCGCTCGCCACACCGATGGCCGCGCCGGTCAGCAGCAGCCCGCGGAGCGTGCGCATCCGGCCGCGCTTCTGCACTTCCTTCTTGTGCCGCCGCATGGCGCGGGCGCTCATCCCGGTCTCCCGGGCCTGCCGGCGCTTGGACGCCATGGTGTGCCGGGTGGTCTCCATGCCCCGCCCGGCGAGGTGGCGTGCCCGGTCGTAGGTCGGCGAGAGACGCTCCGCTGCTCCGTGGGCGAAATGTCCGGCCGCCCGCCGCAGAGCGTTCATGCTCTCCTGAAGCTCACTCATGACTTGCTTTCTGTGGTAGTGCTGCGCTGGTTTGCGACCAAACACCAGGTTTCACCTCCGTCGACCGTCCCGCCCCGGGAAGGGAGGGCATCGTTGGCTCCGCTCCGCAGGCGTCGCCACAATTCGGGACCTATCTGCCCATCCTGGACTGCGTACGGTCCCAATACGGGCGGAACGAGCAAATGGCAAGATGAAGCGCCGTAGGGCGGAGCACTCCTGAGGCGGCTCCGCACCGATGGACAGGAGTGACCGTGGGATCGATCTTCGCGACCCTGCACACGACGGCCGGGCCCATCCGTCTCGAGCTGTTCCCCAACCACTCGCCCAAGACCGTGGCGAACTTCGTTGAGCTCGCCGAGGGGACCAAGCCGTACACCGACCCCCGGACGGGCCAGCCGGGCTCGGGTCCCTATTACAACGGGGTCACCTTCCACCGGGTGATCGCCGGCTTCATGATCCAGGGCGGTGACCCGACGGGGCGGGGCACCGGCGGTCCGGGGTATACGATTCCCGACGAGTTCCACCCGGAGCTGACGTTCAACCGGCCGTACCTGCTCGCCATGGCCAACACCGGCCGGCCCAACAGTGGGGGCGCGCAGTTCTTCATCACGGTGAACAACACCCCGCACCTGAACTTCAAGCACACGATCTTCGGCGAGGTCGCCGACGAGGCGTCCAAGCGCGTGGTCGACGCGATCGCCACGACGCCCACGGGCCCGGGCGACCGGCCGCTGCAGGACGTCGTGATCGAGCGGGTCGAGATCGAGCGCACCTGATGCTCTGCCAGGAAGGACGCCCTGTTGACGCCAGACATCCAAGAGGGCGTCCTTCCTGTCATTCGGGAGTGGGGACAGCCGGGATAGTGTTGGCGCCATGTCGCAGGCGCCACCCCCCGCCACTCCCGAGGAGAGCTCGTCCCCGGCGGTCCCGTTCTGCTACCGCCATCCCGGCCGGGAGACGTACCTGCGCTGCGTGCGCTGTGACCGACCGATCTGTACGGACTGCCTGACCGAGGCACCCGTCGGGTACCAGTGCCCCGAGTGCGTGGCCCTGGGCCGGCGCACCGTCCGTGCACCGCGGACGGTCTTCGGGGGATCGACGGCCGGGGTGCACGGGTACGTCACCAAGGCCCTGATCGCCATCAATGTCCTCGCCATGATCGTCTCGATCGCCTCAGCCGGGGGCGGGGGCATCTTCGGTGGTGGCCTGGGCGGCCTGCTCGGCGGAACGACCCCGCTCACCGAATGGGGCTCGGTCTGGGGGCTCATCGAGTTCAGGGCCGGGCGCGATGGCCCGGTGGTCGCGGTGGTGCCGGCGGGCATCGCCGACGGCGAGTACTACCGCCTGCTCACCAGCATGTTCCTCCACTACGGGCTGTTGCATCTCGCGCTGAACATGTGGGCGTTGTGGGTGCTCGGCCGGGAGTTGGAGTCGAGCCTTGGCCCGGGTCGCTTTCTCACGCTCTACCTGCTGTCCGGGCTCGGCGGCAGCGTCGCCGCCTACGTCTTCGCCCCCGAGGCGATGTCGGCCGGGGCCTCCGGCGCGATCTACGGGTTGTTCGCCGCCCTGTTCGTGGTGTTCCGTCGGCTGAACCGGGATACGTCGGCGATCATCACGGTGCTGGTGATCAACCTGATCTTCTCGCTCAGCGTCCGCAGCATCTCCCTGGAGGCGCACCTCGGCGGGCTGGTCACCGGGGCGTTCATCGGGGTGGCGCTGGCGTACGCGCCCCGGGCCCTCCGCGCCCAGGTGCTGGCGGGGGCCGTGGCCGCGACCATGCTGATCCTCAGCGCCCTCGTCGCGATCAAGACGGCCGCGCTCGCTACGCTGCCGGCCGCGCCGCCCGGCCTGTAGCCGCCGCTGGGTCGCTGGAGCGTCGGTGGGGTCACGGGACGCGCGTCGGGCCCGGAACCGGGTCCGGCTCGGCGCCTGCGGTAGGACGTGGATGACCCCAAACGGCGTGGCGCCCGTTTTCTGCGGGGCGGGCCACATGGTTGGGCAGGCCATGGGTGGGCGAGCGGGGCAGGCCGGAGGTCGCCGGGCTGGCTCACCGACGGAGTGGGGTGACACCGGGGGTGGCCGGTCGTGCCACTGGGGCCTAGGCCGTACGGTTGAGTAAGCCTTGCGTGTGCCAGACTCAACTTTCATTTGACATCTGGCGGCCGCGTGGCAACATTGAGCGTGGGTCGCTCAACTATGGATGGACCTGAAGCGTGGCGCCCGGGGTACCGGCGCCTCATAACGGTAAGACGTGGAGGAACTGGACATGGCACGTGCGGTCGGCATCGACCTGGGCACCACCAACTCCGTGGTGAGCGTGCTCGAAGGTGGTGATCCCCGGGTCATTGAAAACGCCGAGGGTTCCCGCACCACGCCGTCGATCGTCGCGTTCGCCAAGAACGGCGAGGTGCTCGTCGGTGAGGTGGCCAAGCGGCAGGCGGTGACCAACCCGGACCGGACGATCCGCTCGGTGAAGCGCCACATGGGCACCAAGTGGACCATCGACATCGATGGGAAGAAGTACACGCCGCAGGAAATCTCAGCCCGGGTGCTCATGAAGCTCAAGCGCGACGCCGAGGCCTACCTGGGCGAGACCATCACCGACGCGGTGATCACCGTTCCGGCGTACTTCAGTGACGCGCAGCGTCAGGCGACCAAGGAGGCCGGTGAGATCGCCGGGCTCAACGTGCTGCGCATCATCAACGAGCCCACCGCCGCGGCCCTGGCCTACGGCCTGGACAAGGGCGGCAAGGAGCAGACCGTCCTCGTCTTCGACCTCGGCGGCGGTACGTTCGACGTCTCGCTGCTCGAGCTCGCCGACGGCGTGATCGAGGTCAAGGCGACCAGCGGTGACAACAACCTCGGTGGTGACGACTGGGACCAGCGGATCATTGACCACCTGGTCAAGACCTTCCGCGGCCAGCACGGCATCGACCTGTCCCAGGACAAGATGGCGATGCAGCGGCTCAAGGAGGCGGCCGAGAAGGCCAAGATCGAGCTGTCGGCGGCCACCACCACCAACATCAACCTGCCCTACATCACGGCCGGCCCGTCGGGTCCGCTGCACCTGGACGTGACCCTGAGCCGCGCCGAGTTCCAGCGCATGACGCAGGACCTGCTGGAGCGGTGCAAGGGCCCGTTCGAGCAGGCCATCAAGGACGCGGGCATCAAGGTGTCGGACGTGGACCACGTGATCCTCGTCGGTGGCTCCACCCGTATGCCGGCCGTGTCCGACCTGGTCCGGCAGCTCACCGGCAAGGAGCCGAACAAGGGCGTCAACCCCGACGAGGTGGTCGCGGTCGGCGCGGCCCTGCAGGCCGGCGTGCTCAAGGGCGAGGTGAAGGACGTCCTGCTGCTCGACGTGACCCCGCTGAGCCTGGGCATCGAGACCAAGGGCGGCATCTTCACCAAGCTCATCGAGCGCAACACCACGATCCCGACCAAGCGGTCGGAGATCTTCACCACGGCCGACGACAACCAGCCGTCGGTGCTCATCCAGGTCTACCAGGGTGAGCGTGAGATGGCGGCCCAGAACAAGAAGCTCGGCACCTTCGAGCTGACCGGCATTCCGCCGGCTCCGCGGGGCGTGCCGCAGATCGAGGTCACCTTCGACATCGACGCCAACGGCATCGTGCACGTCAGCGCGAAGGACCTGGGCACCGGCAAAGAGCAGTCGATGACCATCACCGGCGGCTCGGCCCTGCCCAAGGATGAGATCGAGCGGATGATGCGCGATGCCCAGGAGCACGCCGAGGAGGACCGCCAGCGCCGGATGGAGGCGGAGACCCGCAACCAGGCCGAGGCGCTGCAGTGGCAGACCGAGAAGTTCCTGGCCGAGAGCGGGGACAAGCTGCCGCAGTCGATCCGCGACGAGCTGAACGAGGGCCTGTCGGAGCTGCGGGGTGCGCTCGGCGGCTCGGACATCAACCGCATCAAGTCGGCCCAGGAGAAGCTTGCCGCGACGGCCCAGAAGGCGGGCTCGGCGCTCTACAGCAACGCGCAGCCGAGCGGCGGTACGAGCAGCACCGGTACCGCCGGCGGTGGCGAGGATGTCGTCGACGCCGAGGTTGTCGACGACGATAAGAAGTAGTCGATGACGACAAGAAGCCAGTCGATGGATCGCGAAGAGAAGGCGGTCCCGGCGGACGCCTCCCCGAGCCGCGAGCAAGAGCGCGGCCGGGCTGGCTCCGCCGGGACGGCCCGGGAGCAGACCGTGAACGAGACCACCACGAATCAGCCACCTGAGACGGCGCCGGACGCCGCTGCCGAGACCACCGCCGCCGCGGCCCCGGCCGACCAGTCCGAGCCGGCGGAGTCGGCCGCGTCGGCTGAGGCGGCCGAGGTCGTGGCCGGTACGTCCGCGGACGCGACCGCCGATACCGCCGCGACCACCGACACCGCCGAACAGCCCGAGCCGGCCGAACAGCCGGACGTGGAGGCGCTACAGGCCGAGCTGGCCTCGCTGCGGGCCCAGCTCGACGAGCGGACCGAGGACCTGCAGCGGGTGACCGCGGAGTACGCGAACTACCGCAAGCGGGTGGAACGGGACCGGCTGGCGGTGGCCGAGCAGGCGACCGCCCAGGTCATCACCGCGCTCCTGCCGGTGCTCGATGACCTCGATCGGGCCAAGGAGCACGGTGACCTGGTCGGCCCGTTCGCCCTCGTGGCCGAGCAGCTGACCTCGGCGCTGGCCAAGTTCGGGCTGACCGGCTTCGGTGAAGTCGGCGACGCGTTCGACCCGACCCGACACGAGGCGGTCTCCCACCAGACCTCGGCCGACGTCACCGAGCCGACCTGCGTCACGGTGATGCGGCGCGGGTACCTGCTCGGCGAGCGGCTGCTGCGACCGGCACTGGTCGCGGTGGCTGACCCGGAATCACAATGACGATCGTTCTGGCGTCGACCGTTCCGGTCGTCCGGCCTGGAATGGGTCGGGTCGGAACGGTCCGGCCCGGAATGGCTGAGGCTCGCTCGTTGTTCGCCCGTTCCGGCGACGTCGGCACGGTCGGCGTCGCCGGAACGGACCGATGCGGTTGGGGGAGGTGATCTCGTGAGCTCCAAGGACTGGCTGGAGAAGGACTACTACGCGGTCCTCGGGGTGCCCAAGAACGCCTCCCCTGACGAGATCAAGAAGGCGTACCGTCGGCTGGCCCGCGAACTGCACCCCGACCGCAACCCCGGCAACCGGGAGGCCGAGGAGCGGTTCAAGGCCGTCTCCGAGGCGTACGACGTGCTCTCGGACGAGCGCAAGCGCCGCGAGTACGACGAGCTGCGGTCGCTGTTCGGTGCCGGCGCGTTCCGCCGCAGCGCCCGGGACCAGTACGGCAGCCCGTTCGACCTGGGCGACTTCATGGGCGGCCGGATGGACGACCGCTTCGGCGGAGCGGGCTTTTCCGACCTGTTCGGCACGATCTTCGGCGGGATGGGGCGGCCCGGTCGGCGCGGCCCGCAGCGCGGGCGGGACGTCGAGGCCGAGGTGACGCTCGACTTCGCCGACGCGGTGTTCGGGGCGACCCTGCCGATCACCCTGCGCTCCCCGGGTGTCTGCGACACCTGCCAGGGCAGCGGGGCCCGGCCGGGGACCTCGCCGCGGACCTGTCCGGTCTGCCGGGGAACGGGTCTGGTCAGCACCAACCAGGGCGCCTTCTCGTTCACCGAGCCGTGTCGGGAATGCCAGGGTGTGGGCACGGTCGTGGACGAGCAGTGCCCCGAGTGTCGGGGAACGGGCGGGGTCACCAAGACCCGCACGCTCAACGTCCGCATCCCGCCCGGCGTGGCCGACGGGCAGAAGATCCGGCTCGCTGGCCGGGGCGAACCGGGCGAGCGGGGCGGCCCGGCTGGCGACCTGCACCTGCTCGTGAAGGTGCGCCCCGACCCGCTGTTCGGCCGGGAGGGGGACGACCTCACGCTCACCGTGCCGATCAGCTACGCCGAGGCCGTCCTGGGGACCGACCTGCGGGTGCCCACGATGGACGGTTCGGTCACGGTCCGGGTGGCGGCCGGCACCCCGAGCGGCCGGACCCTGCGCGTGCGCGGCCGGGGCGTTCCCAAGCGCGACGGCGGGGCCGGCGATCTGCTGATCACCCTGGAGGTTGACGTGCCGACGGCGCTGTCGCCGGAGGCGCGCAAGGCGCTGGAGGAGTACGCGCTGCACGCCCCATCGCCCAACCGGGAGGCCATCGACGAGGCCGTGCGGCGTAACGAGTTTCGTGGCAGCCACGCGCGCCGCGAGTAGCCTGGGCGTAGAGGGCGAGGGATCCGCATGAGTGCTGACTACCTCTTTGCGGGAGTCTCCGCGGAGGGCGCCGACAACGCGAAGGTGCTGCTCATCTCGGTGGCAGCCCGAATGGCGGGCATGCACCCCCAGACGCTGCGCCAGTACGACCGTCTCGGTCTGGTCCAGCCGGCGCGGACGCCCGGCGGCGGGCGCCGGTACAGCATCCGGGATGTGGCGCTGCTGCGGGAGGTGCAGCGGCTCAGCCAGGACGAGGGCGTCAACCTCGCGGGCATCAAGCGGATCATCGAGCTGGAGTCGACCATCTACGAACTCCAGCAGCGCCTGGCTCAGGCCGAGGCCGAGCTGGCCCGAGCCCGGGCCCGGCTGGCTGAGCTGGAGAGCCTCGGCTACCCCCGGCGCGACCTTCTACCGACCCGGCAGCAGACCACCACCACCGCCCTGGTCGTGTGGAAACCGCGCGACCAGCGGTGACGCCGGCGGATCGCTGACGCCGGCCCCCGACGTCGGCGGCGGGCGGGCGTGGTGACGCCAATCGACCGGTGGCGGGCCCGCTGCGGCCGTCACCGGTCGGGCGCCGGGTCGAGGAGCGAGTCGAGCGGCACGGACGGGTCGGCCAGTCGATCGAGGTCGACCGGGACGCCGTCGTGGCCAGCACGGACGAGACGCTCGAGCGCGGGGCCGTCGTCCCAGGAGTTGACGTTCATCGCAGCGAGGACGCGGGCCTGCCGGGTCCAGAAGACCACGACCTGAGGGCATTTCCCGTCCACCAGCCCTTTCGGGCCCCGGAAGACCACCCGGTCGTAGCCGCCGGGCTCGACGTGACCGCGATACTCCATGCCCAGGTCGTATTGATCACTGTAGAAGTATGGAAGCCCGTCGTGAACGGCCGGTAGGCCGAGCATGGCCCGGGCGGCGACCGCGGCGCTGTCGCGCGCGTTGGCCCAGTGCTCCACCCGCAACGATCGCCCCAGCCGAGGGTGCTCGAACTCGGCGATGTCACCCGCCGCGAAGATGTCGGGGTCGCTGGTGCGCAGCGAGGCGTCGGTCAGCACCCCGTCGCGCACGGCGAGGCCAGCTGCGCCGGCCAGGTCCACATTGGGCCATGCGCCGATGCCGACCACGACCAGGTCGGCGGGCCGGGTGGTGCCGTCGGTCAGCTCGACCGCCTCGACGCGACCGTGGCCGCGCAGCCCGCGGACGGATCGGCCGGTGAGCAGGTGCACACCGTTGGCCTGGTGCAGGTCGGCGAAGATCTGAGCCGCCTCCCGCCCCAGCACGCGCTGCAGAGGCAGCGTCGTCGTCTCCACGACGGTCACCCGGGCGCCGCGCTGCCGAGCGGCCGCCGCGACCTCCAGCCCGACCCATCCGCCACCGATGACGACCACCTCGGCGTCCGCCGTGAGGCGGGGCGCGAGCCGCTCGGCGTCGGTGATCGTGCGCAGGGACAGCACACCGTCGAGGTCGGTCCCCGGCGCCGGCAAGGGCCGCGGGGTGCTGCCCGTGGCGAGCAGGAGCTTCGCGTAGCGCAGCCGCCGACCGTCGGCCGCGACCACGGTGTGGGTAGATCTGTCGATGGTAGTGACCCGGACGCCGGTCAGCAGCGTGACGTCGTGCTCGCGGTACCAGTCGGGCGCGTGGACGAACAGCGACGCGCGGTCGGCGTCTCCGGTCAGGTAGGCCTTCGACAGCGGTGGTCGCTCGTACGGCGGATGGGGTTCGTCGCCGATGAGGAGGATGGGTCCGGCGAAGCCTTCTTCCCGCAGCGTACGGGCGGCGGTGGCCCCGGTCAGGCCGCCGCCCACGATCACGATCGGATCGGTTGCGTCCTGACCGGTCTTGTCCGGATCGGTCACTTGCTCGTTGGTTGCGTGCTCGTTAGTGGCGTACTGGTTGGTCACGGTGAGCTCCGATGCAGCGTGCGCAGGGACGGGGTGATCAGGCCGAGGAACTCGGCGCGCAACCGGCGGTCCGTTTGCAGGTCGCCGAGGAAGGCGTACGTGGTGGTGCGGGCGTCGGTGGCTCGGGCGCCCCGCACAGTCATGCACAGGTGCTCGGCCTCCACGACGACGCCCACGCCGCGCGGACGCAGCCTGGCATCGAGCCATTGCGTAATTTCGGTAGTTAAGCGTTCCTGTACCTGGGGGCCGCGGGCGTACCGTTCGACGAGGCGGGCCAGCTTGGACAGGCCGACGAGGCGATCGCCGGGCAGGTACCCGACGTGCGCGCGCCCGAGGAACGGCAGCATGTGGTGTTCGCACAGCGACGCGATCGGGATGTCGCGGACGAGGACCAGTTCGTCGTATCCGGCGTCGTTGGGGAAGGTCGTGAACGCGAACGGTCGGGGCGTGAGCAGGTCGGCGTACGCGCGGGCCATCCGTCGCGGGGTGTCGGCGCGTCCCTCGTGGTCGAGCGTCACCCCGAGCGCACGAAGGAAGTCACGGGCGGCCGCCTCGGCCGCAGCGAGATCGCGGACCGCGGCGCCGGTGGACCGGTCTCCCGCCCCGTCCCGAATCGCGTCGGTCGCGGCCAGGTCCGTCGGCGCCGCTGCGGCCATCGCCTGCCCGTTCATCGGCGGGGCCGCCGATCGTGGGGCCGGGGGCGCCACCGCCTGCGCGGCCGCTGTCGCCGGGCTCACCGACGGCGGGGGCACGGTGCCGTTGTCGATCGATCCGGCCATCCGCCCTCCATTTCCACCAACGGCTGTTGTCGGAAATCGTGGCCCACGGCCGAGCGATTTTCAATAGCCCGGGTTGGAGATAATCTGGCGTTGTGGGCGACCGTACGTGGCAGCTGGTCGCCGCGCTGGCCGATCCGGTGCGGCGGTCGCTCTACGAACTCGTACGGCGGCGACGGCGCCCCGTGACCCGCGAGGAGGCGGCCCAGGCGGTCGACATCTCCCGCAACCTGGCCGCGTTCCACCTCGACAAGCTCGTCGATCTCGGCATGCTGCGTGCGCGGTACGAGGCCCCGGCCGAGCGACCCCGCGGGCGGGGTCGTACCCCCAAGGTCTACGAAGCGACCGGCGACGGGCTTACGCTGACCGTCCCGCCCCGGCGGTACGAGCTGCTCGCAACGATCCTGGCCGGCGCGGTCGAGGCGGCCGACGTCACGGCCGTGGCCCGGCGTCAGGCCGCGGCGTACGGTCACGCCCTCGGCCAGAACGTCGCTGCCGGGGAGGGCACGTCGGTCCAGCGGGCCACGCGGGCCCTGGCGGAGCTCGGCTACGAGCCGCGGCCGGAGTCGGGTGGGATCGCCTTGGACAACTGTCCGTTTCACCCGCTCGCCAGCCGGCACATCGAGCTCGTCTGCGGGCTCAACGTCGAGTTCGTGGCCGGCGTGCTGAGCGGTCTGGGATGCGCCGACCTGCGGGCCGAGCTGGCGCCGCGCCCCGGCGCGTGCTGCGTGGAGATCCGGCGCCAGTAACGAGATCCGGCGCCGACGGCGATCGTCCATCCGGGATGGTCGGGGTTGCCTGATTGCGAATATTTGATTTGATCGCCGGTCGGGCGGGTCGTCGGGCCGGGGTCGTCCCCAGGCGGTTGCCGAGGTTCGGCAAAACCGGACGTACTGTGAAGGGTGTGCTTGTGCGTCAGGAGGGGCCGTGGGTGAGGCACGAGGTGCCAGCGGTGGCTCGCGGCGCCGGGTCGGCGCTGCGCACACCACCGAGCTGGCGGAGGTAGCCGATGCGGCCAGCCGTGACGCGGACGGCGTCCCGGTCGAGCTGCTCGGTGACTTCCTCGAGCGACTGGTCGAGGCGGCCGGGTCGGGTCGCCGGCTGAACCGGGCGTCGCTGGAGCGTATCGGGGCGGCCGGGTCGCGGGCGGCCGAGATGGGCGTCCCCTTGGGACGGACCGTCGAGCTGTACGTCTCGGCCGCGTGGCGGCTGTGGCGTCGGTTGCCGGCTGTGGCCGAGGCTACCGACGCCGAGCAGGTCCGGCTCGCGGGCGAGACCGTACTCCGCGTCGTGAACGACGGGCTGGCGGCCCTGGCCGACGGGTACCTGGTCGCCCGCCGGCAGATGGTCCGGCGCGAGGAGGCCCTGCGCCGGGAGCTGATCGACGACCTGCTGCGCGGCGACCCCGACGTCGCCGGCATCGTGCAGCGGGCCGAGCCGTTCGGGCTCGACCTGGCCCGCCCGCACCAGGTGGCCCTGGCCCTACCCGGCCAACGGCTCACCGAGATCGTCACGGCGACCGGCCGGCTCGAGCGGGTGATCCTCGACCGGTTCGGCGACCGGGAGGTGCTGGTGGCCGCCAAGGACGGCATGCTCGCGGTGCTCGTGCCGGGCACCATGGCGCCGCCCGGTCGCCGGCAGGGGCGCCGCGACGCCGGTGAGCTCGGGCAGGTCATGCTCCGGGCCTTGGAGGCCATCCCCGCAGGGGCGCCCTGGCGGGTGGCGATCGGCCGCCCCTACCCCGGCGCGTTCGGCATCGCCCGCAGCTACGAGGAGGCGCGGGAGGCGCTGGACCTGGGCGGCAAGCTCGACCTGGCCGACAACGTCGCCTACGCGGAGGACCTGCTCGTCTACCGGATGCTGCTGCGGGACCAGTCGGCCATCGCCGACCTGATCGAGGGCGTGCTGACCCCGCTGACCACGGCCCGGGGCGGGGCCGACCCGCTGCTGGAGACCCTCGAGGCCTACTTCGCCTGCGGCGGCGTGGCGACCCACACGGCTCGGCGGCTGCACCTGTCGGTGCGGGCCGTCACCTACCGGCTCAACCGGGTCCACGAGCTGACCGGCTACGACCCGACCAACCCGGCCGACTGGTTCACGCTGCACGCGGCCGTGCTCGGGGCCCGCCTGCTCGGGTGGCCGCACCGCCCGCTGCCCCGGATCAGCTGAGCCGACCGCCAGCGGGTCGGCACAGACATCGATTCGACGGCCGGCGTTCTTTGCCGGTGGCCGGCAACAAGTCACCCTCAGTATTGGCCCGTGACCGCCCATGCAGTTCCTGCGGTCCTGGCGGACTCTGGAAGCTCAGACACGCCCTTGACCCGCGAGGAGGCGGTGATGACGACACCGATCGTGGCTGGCCCACCGGGCCAGGCATCGGTGTCGTGCTGCCGTTGTCCGGTCGGGTCCCCGGCGCCGACAGGCTTGATGAGGAGCGGGGTTCCACGGTCCCGATCTCTCCGGCGCCGGCAACAGAGCGATCTCCGACACTGGCCCGTCTGATCCGGCATCCGCGGCGCAGGCCCCGCCGCTACGGCGATCCGACCACCTTCGGCCGTTGAGGCGCCCGACCGATCCGTATTGGACAGACGCTCAATCGCATAGGCCGGTGTCGAGCTAATCCCGTCCGCGACGGTGCTTGCGTCGTCGCCTATCGGCCGAACGGGTACACCGGCCAATCTCCTGCGGAATCTTGGAAAGGAGTGGCGATGCCCATTACGTCCGAGCGACTCAGCCCACTGCAAGGGATGTTGGAAGAGCAGTTCGAGCAGCTGACTGAGGAGCTCACGCGGCTCACGATGCACGCCACCACGCCCGAGGTCATCGGGTACGACCAGCACGGGCTCGAGGCGCAGATCGCCGCCACGCGGCAGAAGCTCGCCGAGACGACCCAGGCCCTGCAGCGCATCGCCAGCGGTACGTACGGTAAGTGCGAGCGCTGCAACCAGGAGATCCCGCCGGAGCGGCTCGAGATTCGTCCGCACGCGCGCTACTGCGTGCCCTGCCAGCAGGCCGTCGGCTCCTGAGTCGACGAAACCCACGACCGGGGGTGGTGGGCCGGCGGACCCACCAACCCCCGTCGTCGTACCTGGCCCCGTCGTATGGGGCCGGTCTTCGTACGGTGCCCCCGACGCATGGGCTGCCCCGCCGTACCGCCCGGTCGTCAATCGGGGCGGCCCCCGTCGCGCGGGCGACCGGCGCCGGCGGGCCTGCGTTCGCTACCGGCGCCGGGTCACCGACAGCTCGTCGCCGGTCCGATCGACGAGCACCGTGTCCCCGTCGCGGATCTCCCCGGCGAGCAGCGCCCTGGCCAGCCGGTCGCCGATCGCCGTCTGCACGAGCCGACGCAGGGGCCGGGCGCCGTACACCGGGTCGTACCCATGGCTGGCCAGCCACGCGCGGGCTGGCTCGGTGACCTCGAGACCCAGCCGGCGGTCGGCCAGTCGGTTCCGCAGCCGGTTGAGCTGGATGTCCACAATGGACGTCAGGTCGTCGGTCGACAGCGCGTGGAAGACCACGATGTCGTCCAGCCGGTTGAGGAACTCCGGCTTGAAGTGGCTGCGGACCGCGGCCATCACCGAGTCGCGGCGCTGCTCGTCGGAGAGCGTGGGATCCGCGATGATCGCTGACCCGATGTTCGAGGTGAGGATCAGGATGGCGTTGCGGAAGTCGACCGTACGCCCCTGCCCGTCGGTGAGGCGCCCGTCGTCGAGCACCTGCAGGAGGATGTCGAAGACCTCGGGATGGGCTTTCTCAACCTCATCGAGCAGGATCACTGAGTACGGCCGCCGCCGCACCGCCTCGGTCAGCTGGCCGCCCTCCTCGTACCCGACATACCCGGGCGGGGCGCCCACGAGCCGGGCCACCGCGTGCTTCTCCCCGTACTCCGACATGTCGATGCGGACCATGGCCCGCTCGTCGTCGAAGAGGAACTCGGCCAACGCTTTGGCCAGCTCGGTCTTGCCCACTCCGGTCGGGCCAAGGAAGAGGAAGCTCCCGGTCGGACGGTCGGGGTCGGCGATCCCGGCCCGCACCCGGCGTACGGCGTCCGACACCGCGGCCACCGCCTCGGGCTGGCCGACCACGCGCTGGTGCAGCGACTCCTCCATGCGCAGCAGCTTCGCGGTCTCGCCCTCCATGAGGCGGCCAGCCGGGATGCCGGTCCAGGCGGAGACGACCTCGGCGATGTCGTCCGGGCCGACCTCCTCCTTGAGCATCGCGCCGTCGTGCTGCACCGAAACCAGCTCGCGCTCCGCCGCGGCGAGCTCGCGCTCCAGCTCGGGGATGCGGCCGTAGCGCAGCTCGGAGGCCCGCTCCAGATCGGCGTCCCGCTCGGCCCGCTCCGCCTCGCGGCGCAGTGCCTCGAGCCGCTCCTTGGCCGCGGAGATGCGGGAGATGTGCTCCTTCTCGGTGCGCCACCGGGCGCTCAGGGCGGCCAGCTGCTCCCGGCGGTCGGCCAGCTCGCGGCGCAGCGCGGCCAGGCGCTCGGCACTGGCCGGGTCGGGCTCCTTCGCCAGCGCCATCTCCTCGATCTCCAGCCGACGTACGGCCCGCTCCACTTCGTCCACTTCGACCGGTCGGGAGTCGATCTCCATTCGCAGCCGGGACGCCGCCTCGTCGACCAGGTCGATGGCCTTGTCGGGCAGGAACCGGTCGGCGATGTACCGGTCGGAGAGGGTGGCCGCGGCCACCAGGGCGGAGTCGGTGATGCGTACGCCGTGGTGGACCTCGTAGCGCTCCTTGAGGCCCCGCAGGATGCCGATGGTGTCGGCCACGCTCGGCTCGCCCACGAACACCGGCTGGAACCGCCGCTCGAGCGCGGGGTCCTTCTCGATGTGCTCGCGGTACTCGTCCAGCGTGGTGGCGCCGACCATGCGCAACTCGCCCCGGGCCAGCATGGGCTTGAGCATGTTGCCGGCGTCCATGGATCCCTCGCCCTTGCCGGCGCCCACCACGGTGTGCAGCTCATCGATAAACGTGATGATCTGCCCGTTGCTGGCCTGGATCTCCTCGAGCACACTCTTCAGGCGCTCCTCGAACTGGCCCCGGTACTGGGCGCCGGCCACCATGCCGGCCAGGTCCAGGCTGACCAGCCGCTTGCCCCGCAGGCTCTCGGGCACGTCGCCGGCCACGATGCGCTGGGCGAGGCCCTCGACGATGGCGGTCTTGCCGACGCCGGGCTCACCGATGAGCACGGGGTTGTTCTTGGTCCGCCGCGACAGCACCTGAACGACGCGTCGGATCTCGGCGTCGCGGCCGATGACCGGGTCGAGCTTGCCGTCGCGCGCCCGCGCCGTGAGGTCCACGCCGTACCGCTCGAGCGCCTGGTAGGTCTGCTCCGGATCGGCGCTGGTGACCCGCCGGTTGCCACCCCGGACGGTCGGGAAGGCGGCGATCAGGCTCTCCTCGGTGGCGCCGGCCTCCTTGAGTTGCCGGGCCACGGCGCCGCCGACCCGGGCCAGGCCGGCCAGCAGGTGCTCGGTCGAGATGTACTCGTCGCCCAGGGGGCGCGCGACCTGCTCGGCGGCGCTGAGCGTGTTGACGAACTCCCGCGACAGCGTGGGCTCGGCGACGCTCGGCCCCGAGGCGCGCGGCAGCGTCTCGACGGCCCGCGCCGCCGCCCGCCGGACCTCGGCCGGGTTCGCCCCGACGGCCCGGAGCAGCGCGGTGGCGGTGGAGCCCCCGGTGTCGAGCAGGGCCAACAGCAAGTGCCACGGCTCGACCGTGGCGTGGCCGCTCCTGGTGGCGATCGCGACCGCCGAGGTGATGACCTCGCGGCTCTTGGTGGTCAGACGCTCGACGTTCATGTCTCCCTGCAACTTCTGTCGGCGGTTGCCCCTTGAGGGGCCTGTCGGCCCCTGTCCCCTCAGGGCCCGTTCAGCCCCTTGAGGACCGGTCAGTCCCGTCCTCTCGGGAACCGTCAGCCCTGTGGCCCCGTGGACCGCCCCCCGCGGTCCACCGCCGGAACCGAGCCGCCGGACGCCCAGCCCGGCAGCCCGTCCGAAGTTGAGTCTACGTCACTCAACCCCATTCGGCTAATGATCATGAAGGTTGCAGTTCACCCTCTCGCGGAGCTTTGGCCGCGTCCCTAGACTGATGTCGCGCTACCAGGCGAGATAGACAGGAGTGGGACGGCGTGACGGTGCAGCCAGCGACGTTCCGAGGCTTCGCGAACCCGGTTGATCCGACGCCCGCTGAGTTGCGCGCGTGGGCGTACAACCCGGGTTCGGTGCCGCCCCACGAGATGCCGCCGGAGTGGGACCTCCTGGTTGCGGGTGACCCGCTCGTGAACACGCTCATGGATCTCGCCCTGGACCGCAGCTGCCCGGCCCGGCGGTTCGCGCTGCACTGCCTGTACATCTACGCAGCCGACGCGATCCGAACGAAGTTCCGGGCCCACCCGAAGCGGCGGCTGCGGCGTCTGGTGGAGAAGGCCGAGGAGCAGGGCGACGAACTGCTGGTCCTCTGGGCGCACAACACCCGCATGCTGCTCGCCATGCCGGAGCTGTTCGACTACCGCGACTGGTGCGAGGGCGGGTTGGTGCGCAACCCGCGCCGGCTCCGGGCTCCGGCGGCCGCTCCCGCGCTGCCCGGTCCGGCCGCGGCGACGGCCCCCGCGCAGCGCCTTCCACGGGCCTGATCCAGGCGTTCCGCGGGCGTGATTCGGCCAGCCGCCTGTAACAGTCCTGATCCGGCTGGTCAGCCTTTCCCCCGCCCGAACCGGCCGGTCGCCGGGCCACCCGTCGCCGCAGCCCGTGGCGGAAAGACGGTAGCGTGCCTACGAGGAATCCTCTCGCCGCGACGGGCCGATCCGGATTGCGACCGAGGCCAGCGCGAGGCTGGGTCGATCCTCCACCGTCCATCGTCGGAAGGACAGATTCACCGATGTCGTATGCCGTGCCGACCCAACCGCCCAAGAACCGTCCGGGCGTCGTCCAAGCCGCGGTCTGGCTCATGTGGGCCGAGGTGGTCGTGGCCGTCCTCAGCGTGGTGCTGACCTTCATCCCGCTGCCCGAAATGGATCGGGCGCTCGACGAGTTCTACGCGGAGCACCCGGACCTCCAAAACGACGTTGCCATGGCGCTCCAGGAGATTGGCGGCGCCAGCTGCTCGCTCATCCTGGCGGTCGCGTTCGGGGTCCTCGCCTTCTTCATCGCCAAGGGCAACCAGCCGGCGCGGATCACGACCTGGGTGCTGGGCGGCATCGTCGCGCTGTGCCAGGCCTGCGGCCTCGCCTCGGCGGCGGCCACGCCGGCGTTCCTCAACAGCCTGGCCACCAGCGGCGACCCGAACGCGGAGTTGGCGCTGGAGCCGGCGCGGATCATCGAGGAGAACACGCCCCTCTGGTACACGGTCGCGAGCTACGCGCTGCTGATCGTGAGCCTCGTCGCGGCTGTTCTCGTGATCATTCTCCTGGCCACGCCCAAGGCCAACGAGTACTTCCGCAAGGAGGAGGAGGTCTGGATTCCTCCCACCGGGTCGGGTGGCGGCTACCCGCAGTTCCCGCCGCCGGCGATTCCCCAGAACCCCGGCACTCCCCCGCAGCCGCCCACGCCACCCACTCCGCCCACGCCACCCACTCAGTCGTAAGGCCGGAAAAATAGGAACATTCCCCCCATAATGGGGGTGATGTTCGATCGACCACCGGACCCGACGAAACCGGTTGCCCCGGTGCCGGTCCCGCGCGAGCGGCCGCTCGCCGTTGCGGCCGCGGGGCTGGCCCTCGGGGCCAGCGGTGGTGTCGGCCTCCTCGCGGCCGTCGCCCTGCTCGCCGGTTCGGGGCCGGTGGTCGATGCGTTCCGGGCCCGCGCCGTCGCGGCCGGCGTGGACCCCGTGGGCGCCATCGAGATCGCGCGGGCCATCCGCACCGCGCTGCTGAGCACCGGCTCCGGCACCCTGGCCCTGGCTGTGTTGAGCCTGCTGCTCGCGTGGGGCGTCCTGGCCCGCTATGAGGCGGCGCGGATCGGGGCGCTCGTGGTCGCCGCCGGGTCGCTCGCCTGCGGCGTGGTCCGAACCTCCGTGACCGCCTTCGGCAACGGCGTCAACTGGTCGCTGGCCACGGGACAGTCGGACCCGGCCACGGTCGCCGCGGTCACCCAGGCCTTCGGTGAAGCCATGCCCGGCTGGCTGGCCGGGCTCGGCGGAGGACTTACCGACCTTCAATCGTTCGGCTACATTGCGGTGATCGTCCTGTTGGTCGTGCCGGCGTCCCGGGACTATTTCCGAACGCGGGTCGAGTCGACCGTCGGCCTCACGGTCCCGTGGCGCTCGGCCGGCTCCGGCAGGCGTACCAAGGCCGTTCCCCCCTGAGCATTCGCGAGGCCGTCGTGAGCAGGATCGCGCTCGTCACCGGAGCCACCGCCGGCATTGGCGCCGCCTTCGCCCGCCGTTTCGCCGCTGACGGGTACGACCTGGTGCTCGTGGCCCGCGACGGGGAACGCCTGGCGGCGACGGCGGATCGGTTGCGTACGGCGCATGGACGTTCGGTTGAGACGATCGTGGCCGACCTGTCCACCCCGGACGGACAGCAGCGGGTGGCCGACCGGGTAGTCGACAAGGATCGTCCGATCGATGTGCTCGTGAACAACGCTGGGCGCAGTCTGAACACACCGCTGCTGCGTTCCGCCGCCGAGCAGGAAATCGCGCTGCTGCAACTCAACGTCGTGGCGGTGATGCGGCTGACCCACGCCGTCCTGCCCGTCATGGTGGAGCGGCGGTCGGGGTCGGTGATCAACGTGTCCTCGGTGGCGGGATTCGGGGTGCCGATGCCTGGATCGACCTACTCCGCCACCAAGGCGTGGGTGACCAACTTCACCGAATCTGTCGCCCTTTCGGTGGCACCGTTCGGGGTTCGGGTCATGGCGCTGTGTCCGGGCTATGTTCGTACCGAGTTCCACCAACGGGCGGGCATCAACATGTCCAAGACGCCGAACTTCCTGTGGCTCGACGCGGATCGGGTAGTCGCCGACGCGCTGCGGGATCTGCGTCGTGGCGCGGTGGTCAGCGTGCCCGATTGGAAGTACAAGGCGGCCGCCTTTGCGTTGCGCCATTTCCCGCGCCGGATGATTGCGCGGATCGTGCGGGACACCAGGGGACACGGGTGACGACGTAGCCGTTTTCGGACGCGGAGACAGATGGTGACTCACCGTTAGTTCACGGATGCGGTCTACACATGGCCGCCCAGACCAGGCCCGGTGGTCGGCTCCGCTAACCGCCGGAGTCCGGCGGAATCCCGCCAACGAACCCGGCGGGAGCATGGTCTCGTTTGGTCTGAAAGTTCACAGGGACCCTTGATCCGGATTCACGAACAGGCAAGATAGGCTAATCGGCATGTCGGAGCGGGACGACCTGCGTAAACTCATCCATGACCTAGCAGTGGTCTGGGGTCGGGTCACGCTGTCGTCCGGAGCGGAGGCGGACTACTACGTCGACCTCCGTCGGCTGTCTCTGCACCACGCCGGAGCTCCGTTGATCGGCAAGGTCATGCTGGACCTTGTTGAGGACTGGGAGTTCGACGCGGTCGGAGGGCTGACGCTGGGGGCTGACCCGGTAGCCGTCGCAATGCTCCACGAGGCTCACCAGCGGGGCAGGGCGCTGGATGCCTTCGTGGTCCGCAAGGAAGGGAAGGCGCATGGTCTTCAGCGGCGGATCGAAGGCCCCGACGTGGCAGGGCGTCGGGTCCTCGTCGTTGAAGACGCGTCAACGACCGGTGGGAGCGTTCTCACGGCCGTGGGCGCGCTCCGAGAGGCGGGAGCGAACGTCGTCGGAACAGCGGCAGTGGTCGATCGAGGCGCGGGCGCGGCGGTTCGAGCGGCTGGGCTGGAGTTCCGGTCAGCGTTCACCCTCGCCGATCTGGGCCTGCCGACCTGACCCTTCAGTCAGGAAAAACTGTCGGTTCGACCTACACTGATATGTGGTCGGATCGATGCTAGTGGTGGAAGGATGTAACACGTGCGTACTGCGCTGGCCGAACTGATTCTGCCGCAGACCTCTCCCCTCAGCGGAGAGGTCTACGACAAGCACGACGCTGACCGTCTCGCCGGTGTCCTCAAGGCTCTGGCCGACCCGGCTCGCCTGCGTCTGCTCAGCCTGATCCAGGCCTCCCCCGAGGGTGAGGCGTGCGTCTGCGACTTGACCGCTCCGATCGGTCTGTCGCAGCCGACTGTGAGCCACCACCTGCGTATCCTCACCGAGTCCGGCTTGCTGGAGCGGGAGAAGCGCGGCGTGTGGGCGTACTACCGCATCGTCCCGTCGGCGATTCAGCAGGTTGCCGACCTTCTGACCCCGCCGCGCAAGCGCGCGACCAAGCGTTCCGGGCGCTGAGTCCGAGTCGCTCACGCCGACTGTCCGGTCGCCATTTCCCTGTACCCGGCGGCGGCGTGAGCGACACCGGCGGTTCGGGGGTGCGCACCGACTCCTGCCTGTCGGCGCACCCATCCGATCCCTCGCTCATCTGTGGTCCCTGGTCCGGCGTTGGGGCGCCGGCCGGGACCTTTGTGCTGTGTGGACCCTTCCCCCCCCCTTTCGGCGGGCGGACGTGTTTGAGTGATGCGACGGGGACTACGGGGTTGCGAGAGCAGGGTCGCCCAGACCGCGAGGACCTTTGTAGAGGCGCGCAACGCGCCACGGGCACCCTCGGGTTCGGGTCGCCCGGTAACGACGCGTGTACGGCCGGTCTACGGCCGTACACGCCCCACCGCTGCGCGGGCCTCTCTGTTGGCGGTGGTGGGCGTACCTACGCCCGGTGACGACGGACGGCGTCGTCACCCGCTTCGGTGGCCAGGCCCCGGCGTCGAGCCCGCCAGCCCCGGAAGATCTCCAGGAAGATCGGGCTCACCGACAGCAGGATGATCACGGCCACGGCCGGCAGGATGTACTTGTCGATGTTGGGCACGTTGCTCAGCCGGGCCGCGAGCACGTAGCCCAGCAGCACGATGCCGTCACACCAGAGGATCGCGCCGACCACGTTGTAGACGAAGAACTGCCGGGCCGGCATCTTCAGCACCCCGGCCACAGGGTTCAGGAAGGTCCGCACGATCGGGATGAACCGCGCCAGGATCACGGCTTTGGCCGGGCCGAACTTGGCGAAGTAGTACTCGGCCTTCTCCACGTACTCACGCTTGAACAGCCGTGAGTTCGGGCGTTCGAACATCTTGCGGCCGTACTTCGCGCCGAGCCAGTGACCGAGCTGGGCCCCGGCGATCGCGCACAGAGGCGCGCCGACCAGCAGTCCCCAGAGGCTGAGCCGCTCCATGTCCTCCAGGCCGGGGATCTTCGACACGAACTCGGAGGCCGCGACACCGGCGAGGAACAGCAGCGAGTCGCCCGGGAAGAAGAAGCCGACAAGCAAGCCGGTCTCGGCGAAGATGATCGCCAGGATGCCGATCAGACCGACGGCGGGGATGAGCGTCGTTGGATCGAGCCACCCCAGTGGCCCGGCGCTGAGGGTATCCACGGCGAGCCAGAGTACCGGTCCAGCGCTTGTCGGTCCTGCCGAGTCGCCGTCTCCCCACAGTTAGAGACGGCGGTCCACCGGAAGATCGGCGTCCACGGCGGCACCCGGCCGTACGTCCAGCGGTCGGGCCGACACGTACCAGACCCGCTCGGCCGGCACCGAGACCAGCTCGCGGCTGGGCCAGCGCAGCGCAGTCAGCGACCCGCCGAAGACACAGCCGGTGTCGATGCAGAGGGTGTTGTTCACCCACTCCGGCGTGGGCACCGGAGTGTGTCCATACACGACGGTCGCCCGACCGCGGTAGTCGTTGGCCCACGGATAGCGCACCGGCAGTCCGTACTCGTCGGTCTCCCCGGTGGTTTCGCCATAGAGGGCGAAGGCGCGCACCCGGCCCGAGGTTCGGCCGTGGTACGCCTCCTTGAGCCCGGCGTGCGCCACCACCAGCCGCCCGCCGTCGAGCATGTAGTGGGCCGCCAGCCCGCGCAGGAACCGCCGGGCCCGCTCGGTGAACGCCGGTCCGGCCGCCTCGAGCTGGGCCAGCGACTCGGCTAGGCCGTGGGCGACCGTGACCCGCCGGCCCGACAGCGCCCGGACCAGCTTGTGCTCGTGGTTGCCCATGACGCACAGGGCCCGCCCGGCATCGACCATGCCCATGACGAGCCGGAGTACGCCCGGGGTGTCCGGGCCCCGATCGACGAGATCGCCCAGGAAGACGGCGGTGCGCCCCTCCGGGTGGGTGGCGTTGACGGGCCGTCCCCGGTCGTCGCGCTCGATGACCCACCCGAGGCGCGCCAGCAGGCGCTCCAGCTCGGCCCGGCAGCCGTGGACGTCACCGATGATGTCGAAGGGACCGGTGAGGTCGCGACGGTCGTTGTCGAGCCGGTCGTACGCGATGCGGGCCGCGGCGACCGCCTCGGGACCGTGCAGGACGTGGACCGCCCGGAAGCCCTCCCGAGCCAGCGAGCCGAGGTGGCGTCGCAGGTCCCGGTCCTGGCGTACCACCACGTCCCGGTCGAGGGTCCGATCGGGACGCTCCTGCGTCCGGCGCCAGCACTCGTCCGCGCTGACGTCCAGCACGATCGCCACAGGCAGCACATCGTGCTCACGAGCAATGCGGATCAGCGGGGCGCGGGCACGCGGCTGCACGTTGGTGGCGTCGATGACGGTGAGCCGTCCGGTCCGCAGGCGCAGGCGGGCGACGTGGTGCAGTACCGCGAACGCGCCGTCCGAGGCCGACTGGTCGTTCTCGTCGTCGGCCACCATGGCCCGGAACGCGTCGGAGGAGAGTACCTGCGTGGGCGCGAAGTGGGTGCGCGCGAAGGTCGACTTGCCGGAGCCCGTAACGCCGATCAGCACCACCAGGCACAGCTCGGGCAGGCGGATCTCCCGGACTTTGGGCGGCGTCACGCGTTCCTCCCCCGGGACGACCTCACCGACGACCACAGTGGATGGTCCGCAGTGGCCGAAGACCGTCGCGGCCGACAGCGTGCCCTGTCCCGGCTCGCGGCCCCGTACCGGCCCATGGCGGCGTACCGGCCCATGGCGGCGTACCGGCTCGGGGCGACGTACGGGCTCGGGGCGGCGTGCCGGCCGGCGGTCACGGCCCGCGACCGCCGGTTCGCGCGGTCAGCGGTAGTCCTCGTCCTCCAGCTCGACGATGCGGGCCTGCTCGATGGCGTCCCACTCGCTGACCTCGTGGCTCAGGCGGATCGCCGGCTCGCCGTTCTCGGTCGGGACGGCCGCGCGGGCCTGCTCGGCGACGTCCTCCGGCGCGGCCTCGAGGTCGCGCTCGTCGGGATCGAGGTGGTCGCTCGCCACCAGGTCGTCGTCGGGCGTGGTCATGGTGGGCCTCCCACGATCGTCTGCCGGCTGCCTGCGGTTCCATCCTCTCACCGCGGGATCGACGGCGGCGCCCAACCGCTCGCCGCCGTTTTCACGGTAGCGGCTCGCCGGAAGCCCCGCGCGCCGATCGTGACGGCGGCCACGCCGGCCCGGGTACTCGCCCGGATCGGGGCTGGGGGATACTTCGCGATGGGACAGCGCGGTCCGCGCCCGACCCCGACCCCGAGTCAAGGAGCCGTTCGATGCCCATTGCAACCGCCGAGACCTACGCGGAGATGATCTCCCGCGCCAAGGCGGGGGGATTCGCCTACCCGGCCATCAACGTTACGTCGTCCCAGACGCTGCACGCCGCCCTGCGCGGGTTCGCGGACGCCGGCAGCGACGGCATCATCCAGATATCGACCGGGGGGGCCGAGTACCTGTCCGGCCCGACGATCAAGGACATGGTGACGGGTGCGGTGGCGTTCGCCGCGTTCGCCCACGAGGTGGCGAAGAAGTACCCGATCAACGTGGCCCTGCACACCGACCACTGCCCCAAGGAGAAGCTGGACAGCTTCGTCCGGCCGCTGCTGGCGATCTCCAAGGAGCGGGTCGCCCGCGGTGAGGAGCCGCTGTTCCAGTCGCACATGTGGGACGGCTCGGCCGTGCCGCTGGCCGAGAACCTGGCCATCGCCGAGTCGCTGTTGGCCGACTGCAAGGAGGCTAAGGCGATCCTCGAGATCGAGGTGGGCGTGGTCGGTGGTGAGGAGGACGGCATCGTCGGCGCCATCGACGAGAAGCTGTACTCCACCGTCGAGGACGCGCTGGCCACCGCGGCCGCCCTGGGCTTGGGCGAGAAGGGCACGTACATCTCGGCCTTCACGTTCGGCAACGTGCACGGCGTCTACAAGCCCGGCAACGTGAAGCTGCGTCCCGAGATCCTCAAGGACATCCAGGAGGCGGTCGGCGCCAAGTACGGCGTCACCAAGCCGTTCAACATGGTGTTCCACGGTGGCTCCGGCTCGCTGCTGGAGGAGATCCGGGCCGCGGTCGACTACGGCGTCGTGAAGATGAACATCGACACCGACACCCAGTACGCCTTCACCCGGCCGGTCGCCGCGCACATGTTCAAGAACTACGACGGCGTGCTCAAGGTCGACGGCGAGGTCGGCAACAAGAAGGCGTACGACCCGCGGACCTGGGGCAAGCTCGCCGAGGAGGGCATGGCCAAGCGCGTCGTGCAGGCCTGTGAGGACCTCCGCTCGGCCGGCACCACGCTCGCCTCGTCCTGAGGTCTGCTGACCCCTGCTGACCCTTGCTGTTGATCTAGGGCTAGGAGTGGTGAGTTGATCTTCAACCACCACTCTACGCCCTAGATCAACGCGTTTCTGGGGGCGTATTCGGGGCGCGGAGGGCGTCGGCGAGGGCGGCCCGGACCGTGTGAACGACGTAGTCCGGGCGTCGGTAGATGTCGACGTCGGTGAAGTAGCGCATCCGCCAGCCCTGGGAAGCCAGGAAGTTGTGGCGAGCGCGGTCGGAGCGTAGACGGTCGCGGTCGAGGTGCGACGAGCCGTCGTACTCGGCCGCGACCCGCAGGCGTTCGTCGGCCAGGTCGAGACGGTAGAGCGGGCGCCCGTACCGGTCGAGGACCGGCACCTGGGGCACCAGGCTGGTGATCCGGGCGTCGCGCAGGATCAGGCGCAGGTGGGTCTCCTGGGCGCACTCGGCTCGGCCGTCGGCGAGCGGCACCAGCGCCGAGGCCTGGCGGAAGCCCTTGAGGCGGCGGTGCCGCGCGACCTCCTCGGCCAGGTCCATGGGTGTGCATGTGTTATTGGCGAGGGCCGCGTCGAGCACGGCGAGGGCGTCCGGGCGGGGCAGGACTCGGGCGAGATCGATCGCGGTCCGCTCCGGCGTGGTGCACCGAATGCCGCGGACCACGAACGGCAGGATCGGCACCACCGATTGATGCACGGTGATGCCGGGTCGCTGGGGGAACGGGGTGCCGGCGGGCACCACGATGTGTATGTCGTCGGAGGCGACGACCCCGAAGCCCAGCAGGGCCGCCGCCGTGTGAAAGCCGATCGCGGCGTGCGGGGCCACGGCGAGCGCGGCCCGGGCGAGGTCCTCGAGGTCCGGAGGCGTGGCGCCGAGGAGGTACAGGCCTCGGTGCGGGCGCATGATGCGGGATCGGGCAGCGCGCCACCGGGCCGCGTTCATGGACATCGGTAGCTCTGACGTCGGCACGAGGACGCCCTCGCCGCGCAGAGTCGCCGGGAACTGCCGAAGCTGCCGGTACAGGGTCACGGTGACGACCGTGGTCAGGGCACCGGCGGCTGGCCATACCTTCGGGGAAATCTGTGGATAACCGGGGTCGCGGACCTGTGGACAACCTCGGAATTTCCGCCCGGCCCGGTCCCGCTGAGCGCGCTCGACCGAGCCGCTTCCCCGTGCCCCCCTCTCTGTTGATCTAGGGCTTGGAGTGGTGATTGAAGATCAACTCACCACTCCAAGCCCTAGATCAACGGGGTGGGGCGGGGGTTCAGGCGTGGGGCGGGGCCGGCGTCAGGATGGGGCGCCAGGCGGGGGTGAACGGGGTGGGCGTGAAGTCGTAGCGCACCCGGCCGGGGGCGAGCGCCACGAGCGCTTCCGAGCCCGAGCCGTAGACCCGGCCCGCGTACTGCTCCAAGCCCGGCTCGCTGCCGTCGAACTCCCGTCGCAGCAGCAGGGCCCGGGGATCGTCGGGCGGCAGCCCGTCGCCGCGCATGAGGTCCAGCCACGGTCCCCAGGCGGCGACCGTTGCCGCGTCGGCGCGGGTCAGCGGCGGGTCGGGCAGGGCCGCCAGCAGTGGGGTGAAGTGCGGGACCAGTGGGTCCTCGGCCGCGTCGACCCCGGCGTTGACGATGATGTGGTCGCCGGGCGCCAGCTCACGCCGGACCAGCGACGCACCGTCCCAGCTCAGTACCACCAGCGACGTGAGCGTGCCGACGAGTAGGTGGAAGCCGTCGTAGCCCGCGAACGACGTCGGCAGCGAGTCCGTGAGTGCAGCCAGCGGCAGCATCCCCCGCGACGGGCGGGACGGCTCTGGCGGCAGCCGGACCCCGTTGAGTACGGCGGCCACGGCCGGCCGGGTGGGGTCGACGGCCAGCCATGTGCCGCCGGCCTGGCGGTCGCGTCCGCCCACAAGGGACGGATAGGTGGGCCAGTGCGACGCCGGAGGGTCCCAGGGGCGGTCGAGGAACTCGTCCCGTACGGCCGCCATGAGCAGCGGCCACGGCGCATCCGGCCGCCACCGCAGGAGCACCGTGCACATGATCGCAACGGTACCCGCGCCGGCGTCCGTCCGGCACATGCCGACTGCCCGACGGCCCATCGACGCCAGTGCGGCCGCCGACCCACCGCCCGAGTCCTTGTAGGGGTCGGCCACCGACGCGTCGCCACCGGGTGGCCGCCCGGGCGGCCGCGTTTCTGCCCCGGGCGCCGCCAGGTCACCGCCCGGTCGCCGCAGCGTCTGCGCCGGATACGCATGAAGTCGCCATGGGATACCCCACCCGGTGGGGCCGGGGTGATCCTGCGGGTGGATCCGTTTCCCCCGAGCGCGGCCCCGAGGCGATTCCGGTCCGGCCGGCCCGGGCCGCGCCGATGATGGTGGGCGTGCGCGACTACGAGTGGGTCGGCGACCTGGAGGCGTACTGCCTGACCGCGATCGTCGGGCTGGACCTCGACGAGGTCGTCCGTCGGCTCGGTGGTGATCCGAGCCGCCCGGCGTCGTCGCGTACGTTCGACGAGTGCTTCTGGACGGCCAACGGTCCACAGTGGGCACAGATAGGCACAGTGGACGGTGGTGTGCTGGTAGCCGAGCACAACGGTTGGCGGGCTGAGGAAATCGTCGAACCGCTCTCCCGTGGAGCCCGGGTCGCCTGCTTCTACCGTAACGTGCAGGCCGTCATGCACTTCGTCTACGCGATCGACGGACAGGTACAGGCGGAGTTCGATCCGTTGCTGGAGCGCGCCCCCCGGGGCGGGGCCGACCCGCACTGCCTGGACGGCCTGCTGGACGACCTGCCGTTCGGGTTGTTCGCCGCCGAGGCGTCGGCCCTCCGCTTGGTCGAGCGGGTGACCGGCGTCCGCATCACCCGGTCCTGGCTCGACTCGCCGCAGCGGGCGGTCGCCCTGCCGCCGCTTCCGGCGGTCGCCCCCTGACCCGCTGGAGGCGGTGTCAGGAAGGCGTCCTTGTTGACGCCAAATGCCCAACAAGGACGCCTTCCTGACGCGGGGTGGTGCGGGGTGACGCCGGGGTGGCTCCGGCGCAGCGTCGGGCGATGGTCAGGCGGCGACGGGCCTCGGCTACAGGCCGTCGGCGACGGCGGCGGCGACGCGCAGCCAGGCCCGCCGGCTCTCCGCCGAGACCGCGGAGTAGTCGACCGGTCCCCCGGAGTCGAGGTGCCGGTCGTACGGGACCCGCAGCACCACTCGGCACCGCTGCTCGAAGTGCTGCTCGATCGCCCGGGGGTCGGCGTCCTGGCGGTGCGGGGGCATGGTCACCACGGCCACCGCCCGGCGCACCAGTTCGCGGCGGCCGGTCTGCTCCAGGTGGTCCAGCAGCCGCGCCGCCGTCTCGGCCGAGTCGTTGCGGGTGGACATGGTGACGACGAGCTGGTCGGTGGCGTCCACGGCCGCCTGCCAGTTGTCGGCCCGTACGTTGTTGCCGGTATCGACGAGCAGCAGTTTGTAGAAGCGTCCCACGACCGCCCGGATCTCCCGGAACGCCGTGCCGGTCAGCATCTCGCCGGCCGTGGCCGCCTCGTCGGAGGCGAGCACGTCGAAGGCGGCCCCGTCCTGGGGACGTACGTAGGCGGCCAGCTCCCCGATGCGCCCGTCCGGACCGGTGAAGCGGTGCAGGTCCCGCAGCAGGTCCCGGACCGTCCGCCCGTGCAGGTCGGTCTGCGCCCGCATGCCCAGCGTGCCCTGGGTCTCGTTGTTGTCCCACGCGAGCACGAAGCCGCCCCGGGTCTGGCCGAAGGTCAGGCCGAGCATGAGCGTGGCCACGGTCTTTCCGGCGCCACCCTTGGGATTGACGATCGTCACCTGACGGAGGCCACCGAACGACCGCCGGACCGCGCTGATGTCGGCCCGGGTCTGCCGTTCCCGCCGGCCCGGGCGCAACCGGACCAGCCCGAAGGTGCTGCGCCGGGCGGCGCCCCGCACCCCGGTGGTGGCGACCCACTCACTCGGGCGCACCATACGGCGCGCGGCCAGGTCGTGAGCGGTGGGCGTCGCGTACTGCAGCGGCACCTCGACGTCGCCGTACGGATGCGGGGTCGGCGGGTGCCCGTTGGGGGCCGACGGCTGGTGCGGGCCTGCGGGCGGCGGCAGCCGGTCGGTGGTGCGCTCGTCCTCGGAGATCGACTGAACCCGATTGATGCTGGCGGGGGCGGGCGACGGCATCCCGGGTGGCGTCGTCGCGGGCGCGGCCGGGTGAGCGGGCGACGCCGGGCGCGGGGCCGGCGCCGGGTGGGCAGGCGGGGCGGGCGCGGACGGGACCGCCCCGGCGGTGGGAGGCGACGCCGGGGTCCAGGTCGGCGCAGGGTGCTCGGCCGGCTGGGGCGGCGGGGCGACCACGGGTGAGACCTCCCAGCGCGTCCAGCCCGGGCGAGACCCCGGGGTCGGACGAGAGGCCGGGTACGTCGTCACGGTCGGGCCAGCCCCGGGCGCCGGGGTGGCCATTGGTGTAGGGCTGGCCGCTGGGGTGGGACGCACCGTTGGGGTGGGCCTGGCCATCGGAGTCGGGTTGGCTGCGGGGACCGGGCCGACCGACAGGCCGGTCGTGGTCGGGCGAGGCGGCGGGACCGACGGGCCGGCGGTTGGCGCGCCGGCCGGGGGCGTCGGGGTGGCTGGAGGCTCGGCGTCGGGTCGCTGGGACCGGCGGACCGGCGGGGTGCTCCACGGCGAGTGCGGTGGGTACGTGGGCTCCGCCGGGGTGGTCGGCTCCGGCTCCGGGCTCTCGGCCGGCTCACGTGGGCCGCCGGCCGGCTTCGCCGGCGCCGTCCCGTCGCCCGTGGGCGCCGGGGCCGGACGGTCGGCTGGGGCTGGCTGGGTCGGGCGGGCGGCCTCCCCGGGTTGCGTCGGCCGGGCACCCGGCTCGGGCGGTGCCGTGCGAGCGGTCGGCTCGTCCGCCACGCTGGCGATCCGCTCCGGCTCCACGTCAGGTCACCTCCTCCCGGGCTCCCGCGACCAGGGCCGGCGCCGCTGGCCGGCCGCCGACGCGGACCAGCGTCGCACATCCGGGCCAGCTGACGCATCACGGTGAGCACGGGGGCGGCTACGGGCCGTACGTCGCCCAAGCCCCCGGCTCGGTCCACCACGAGCGCTTCCGGGTGATCGGCCCGACTACTCCGTCATCGACGGATCGAACTGCACCCGCCGCTGGGGCGATGCTCATGGCCCGCCCCCGGCCTCGCCGCACTTCCACGCGTACGTCGGCGGTCCGCAGCAGACGGCGGCGCAGGTGCGGAATCGCCACCGCCACCTCGACCTGACCGTCGTCGCTGGCCGCGTGGGAAACCAGTGGCAGACCGTCCACGTCGGACGATCCCGCGTTGACGATCGCGGCGGCGAGGATGATCTCGGATCCGTCGCTGAGCACGGTGTCGTCCACCTCGATCCGCGCCTGCAGCGGCGCCGGCGTACTGCCGTCGAACCCGCCGAGCAGAACCGAGTGCAGCGTGACCGATCCCTCGGTGCGCAGCAGGTCCCAGCGCCGCACCCGGTCGGAGAGTGTCGCCATCGCGACATCGGCCGGGGCGGTGGGCAGACCGAGCACAGTGCACAGCGGCGGCACGGCCGGAGTGAGCGGCAACACAGCCAGGGGCGGCAGGTCCGGCACGGTGCGGTTGGCCGGCAGGTCGTCGGGGCGCTTCGACGGCGGGGGCGCGAGCAAGCGAACCATTCGGCGTACGACCGCCCGGATCTCGGCGTCCGTGGCCGCCGCCACCACCAGGCGCGCCTCGCCCGCGGCCACCCGCTTCACCACGACGTCGATGTCGGCGTCGCTGGTGGCGGTCACCAGCTCGGCCGTGACCCCGGCGGCGCGCAGCGCGTCGGCGCAGGCGAGCACGGGCACCCGCGCGGGCCCGCCGTTTCCACACGCGCAGCCGTCGCCCGAACCGCAGCCGTGTCGGTCCGGGTCGCGTAGCGTCAGGATTACCACCGGTGACACGGTCGGGCTCCTTCCGGCGACATGGGTGAACGTTCGGGCGGTCAGGTCGGTGTGTGGGTGAACAGTTGTTAGCCTGTCATCCCGAAAGCCGGGCACCGACGCCATCCCCATACCAGCCGTCGGTCGACGGCCATTGCGAGCGCCCTGGAGGCGAGTCATGCCAGCGATCGTGCTCATCGGAGCCCAGTGGGGCGACGAGGGCAAAGGCAAAGTGACGGACCTGCTTGGCGAGCAGGTCCAGTACGTCGTCCGTTACCAGGGCGGCAACAACGCCGGCCACACGGTGGTTCTGCCCGACGGTCGCAAGTTCGCTCTCCACCTGCTTCCTTCGGGCGTGCTCACTCCGGGCTGTGTTCCGGTCATCGGCAACGGCGTGGTGATCGACCCCAAGGTGCTGCTCGCCGAGATCGACGGCCTGGCCGCCCGCGGCGTCTCCTGCGACCGCCTGCTGATCTCCGCCGACGCGCACCTGATCATGCCGCACCACCGGGCCCTCGACCGCGTGGTCGAGCGGTACCTCGGCTCGGCCCGCATCGGCACCACCGGCCGTGGCATCGGCCCCGCCTACGGGGACAAGGTGGCCCGGGTCGGCATCCGGGTGCAGGACCTGCTGGACCCGGGAATCCTGCGCCAGAAGCTCGAGCTCGCGCTGCGCGAGAAGAACCAGGTGCTGGTCAAGGTCTACAACCGCAAGGCGATCGACGTCGGCGCGGTGGTCGAGGAGTACCTGGAGTACGGCGAGCGGCTGCGCCCCTACATCGCCGACACCCGGCTGGAGCTGGCGCGTGCGTTGGATCGCGGGGTGACCGTGCTGCTGGAGGGCGCGCAGGGCACGCTGCTCGACGTCGACCACGGGTCCTACCCCTTCGTCACCTCCTCCAACCCGACCGCCGGCGGGGCCTGCGTCGGGTCGGGCATCCCGCCCACCCGCATCTCCAAGGTCATCGGGGTCATCAAGGCGTACACGACCCGGGTCGGGGCCGGCCCGTTCCCGACCGAGCTCTTCGACGAGAACGGCGCGCATCTGTCCACAGTGGGCGCCGAGTTCGGCACCACCACCGGCCGGGCCCGCCGCACCGGGTGGTTCGACGCGGTGGTGGCCCGGTACGCCGTGCGGGTCAACGGCATCACCGACCTGTTCATGACCAAGCTCGATGTGCTCTCCGGCTTGGAGCGCGTGCCGATCTGCGTGGCGTACGACGTGGACGGTGAGCGGGTCGACGAGATGCCCATGACCCAGACTGCCCTGCACCACGCCAAGCCCATCTACGAGGAGATGCCCGGCTGGCTCGACGACCTCTCCAAGTGCCGGTCGGTCGAGGACTTGCCGGACAACGCGCGGCGGTATGTCGAGCGCATCGAGGAGCTTTCCGGCGCCCGGGTCAGCGTCGTGGGGGTCGGCCCCGGCCGCGACGAGAACGTCATCCTGCACCCGCTGCTGGATGGGTAGTCGCCGGGACCGGTGGAGGAAGGACGCCCTCTTGACGCCTGATGCCCAATAAGGCGTCCTTCCTGACGTTGGGCGGTGCGGCTCCTGAGGCTGGCATGGCAAAGGCCCGGAGCCATTGGCTCCGGGCCTCGGGTGTTGTTCTGGGGTTTGTCAGTAGCGCAGGTCGGTGGCGAGGTCGGCGTGGGGGCCGGTGCCGTG
>Ga0310826_100445_pt1 | contig 42689 bp, 43 predicted proteins | sample WT_ome_FD_201306 | JGI IMG/M metagenome (GOLD analysis project Ga0310826, IMG submission 201306) | Sorghum-adapted microbial communities enriched on wild type (WT) sorghum from Joint BioEnergy Institute, Emeryville, California, United... ... | reverse complement strand
ATGCCCGAGACCACCCGTCTGGCCCAGACGATCGAGACTTGGTGGCCGGCCATCCTGACCGCGCTCACCGAACGGGTCACCAACGCCCGCACCGAAGGCTTCAACCGGATCATCAAGCAGGTCAAACGCGTCGCCTGCGGGTTCCGCAACATGGACAACTATCGAAGGCGCATCATGGCACACATCGCAGTCACCCGACCGCGACTACAGGCAGCATGATGAGGCCGCCCCGCTTAAGTACCAAGGGCCGGTTACAGGCCACCGCGGCCGCCACCGCCGTCCGCAGCCGGCCCGTCGTGCGGCGTCGAGGCGGCACCTGCGGGATCGCCTCCGTGAACGTCTTTCTGACACAGTCTGCGGTGTGGCATCGCCAGCGGCGCTTGTGCCACACCAACTCCAGCCCATCCGGGCCGTACGGGATGTCCCGCGGCCGGGTGGTCACCGCCTCCTTCATCGAAGTGGACACGACCCCGCAACCGGGACACACCCCGGCGTACTCGGCAGCGGTGACCAGATGAACCACCCGACTGCCGTCCTGGCGGCGTTCGACACACGAGACTGCCACCCCGGGCAGCCCAAGTAGCAACGTCGTACCCTGCTCCAAGGCCCGTTCCTGTCGATCATGCTGCGTGAGACACAGCGATGATCAAGCAGGGACGGGCCCCCTCAACGAAGGCGCGCCGCCCCACCGTGCCCGGCTAACTGGGAAGGGCCGTCATAGGTGTGGCGGACGTACCTCCGGTCAGCGCAGGCTGAAGAACCGGGCCGGCACCTCGCTGGCGGCGTCCCGGTCGACGAGCCACAGGGTCCGCTCGGTACCGCGCACGCCGCAGGCGGGCAGTTGCACCGGTCCGGCGCTGGCGATGAGGGCCATGCCGACGGCCCGGGCCTTCTCCGGTCCAGTGGCGAGCAGCCACACCTCCTCGGCCGTGTTCAACGCAGGCAGCGTCAGGGTGACCCGGTTGGGCGGCGGCTTGGGGCTGCCCCGCACGCCCGCCACCGGCCGGCTTTCATACGCCACCGGGTGCTCGGGGAAGACCGAGGCGACGTGGCCGTCCTCGCCGACGCCGAGCAGCAGCAGGTCGAAGTGGGGCAGCGCCGCGGTCCCGGGGCGCGCCGCTGCGGCCAGCTCGTGGGCGTACGCCTCGGCGGCGGACTCGGGATCGGCGGCCACGTCCGAACCCGGCATGGGGTGCACCCGGGCCGGGTCCACCGGCAGGGCGTCGAGCAGGGCGGCCCGAGCCTGGGTCTCGTTGCGCTCCGGGTCGCCGCTCGGCAGGAACCGCTCGTCGCCCCACCAAAACTCGACCCGGCGCCAGTCCACGGCGTCGCGGGCCGGGCTCTCCCGTACGGCCCGGTAAATACGCTCGGCGGTCCGGCCACCGGTGAGCACCACTGACGCGAGCCCACGCTCGGCTTGGGCATCCAACAGCCGGACGATGAGCCGGGCCGCGGCCGACTGGGCGAGCACCTCCGGGTCCCGGCTCACCCGCACCAGGGTTTCGCTCACTCGAACAGCCCCAACGCCGGTCCGGAGGTCGCGCCCGACGCCGACGTCCCGGTCGGGTCGTGCCAGATGTGCACCCGGGCCGCCGGGCGCTGGCTCAGCCCGGTCTGCCCGCTGAGCGCCTCGAGGGCGGCCGAGTACGCCTGGTCGGGGTCGAGGTGACGCAGTTCCTCGGCGAGCTGGTCGCCCAGCTGGCGGCGGGGGAGAGGCAGCATCCGGTCCGCCATGCCGTTGCGGCGCAGGATCGCCATGCCGTCGGCCCGCTCGACCACGAGCTCGTCCCCGGACGCCAGCCGCAGCGAGACGCCCTGCACGAGCGGACCGTCTGGCCGGACCTCGGGCTCGATGCCCAGCCGCGCGCGCAGCCAGCCCCGCAGCAGAACCCCGGTCGGGTCCTCGGGGGCCGTCCGGATGGTCGCGGCCACCACAGGCGACGACGCGGTGTCCAAAGCGCTGGCCAGGCAGGAACGCCACGGGGTGGCCCGGGTCCAGGCCAGGTCGGTGTCGCCGGGGGCGTAGTCCTCGGCCCGCTGCCGCAGGGCGGCGATCGGGTCCGGGCTCTGCAACGAGTCGGTGATGCGCCGGTCGGCCACCACGCCCAGCGGGTCGTACGCGATGCGGGCGGGGGCGACGCCGTGCCACCAGGTCACCACCGGTACGTCCGGGGCGAGCAGCGGGATCACCACCGACTCGGCGTGGTGGACCAGCCGGCCACGCATACGCAGCACCACGCCCTCGCACGGGCCGAGCCGTCCACCCACGACGATCTCGGCGTCCATGTGGGACTCCGACGGCCCCGAATCCGGCGGCGGCGACTCCCCGCGGACCACGATGATGATCCGGCACGGGTGGGCGGCGGCCGCGGTCGCGGCAGCGCTCTCCGCCTCCCGCACCCGGCTCTCGTCCACTACGGCAACGAGCGTGAGGGCCAACCCGCTGGCGACCCCGCCGGCGTTACGCCGCTCGGCCGCCAACGCCTTGACCACCGCCGTCCCGGTGGTGTCCCACAGCGCGATCACGGCATCCCTCGCAAGCTCGGTCCGGCGATCACGGCATCCTTCGCGACGAGCGCAGACATCACGGCCGCCGCCAGTTCCGGCCGTCCCGGGCGAGCATCTCGTCGGCGGCCCGCGGGCCCCACTCGCCGGCCCGGTAGGGGAACGGGGTGGTGCCGGCCCACGCCTCCTCCAGAGGGTCGATCACCCGCCAGCTCTGCTCGACCTCCTCAGCGTGGGGGAACAGCGTCGAGTCCCCGAGCAGCACGTCCAGCACGAGACGTTCGTACGCCTCCGGGCTGGACTCGGTGAACGCCTCGCCGTACTGGAAGTCCATGGTGATGTCGCGGACCTCCATCGTCGTGCCGGGCACCTTCGACCCGAACTTGAGGGTGACCCCCTCGTCCGGCTGCACCCGGATGACGAGCTGGTTGTTGCCGAGTAGCTCCACGTCGGCCGGGTGGAACGGCTGGTGCGGCGCCTTGTTGAAGATGACCGCGATCTCGGTGACCCGGCGGGGCAGCCGCTTGCCGGCCCGCAGGTAGAACGGCACCCCGGCCCAGCGGCGGTTGCGGATGCCGAGCTTGACCGCCACGTACGTCTCGGTGGTCGAGTTCGGCGGAACGCCCTCCTCCTCGAGGTAGCCCACGGCCCGCTCGCCAGCCACCCAGCCGGCCTGGTACTGGCCGCGCACCGTGCCGGTGGCGATGTCCTCGGGCAGCTCGATGGCCCGCAGCACCTTCAGCTTCTCGGTGCGGATCTCCTCGGGGCCGAAGCTGGTCGGCTCCTCCATGGCCACCAGCGCGAGCAGCTGCAGCAGGTGGTTCTGCAGGACGTCCCGGGCGGCCCCGGCGCTGTCGTAGTAGCCGGCTCGCCCCTCGATTCCCACGTCCTCGGCCATCGTGATCTGCACCGAGTTGACGTAGCGGGAGTCCCAGATCGGCTCGAACAGGGCGTTGGCGAAGCGCAGCGCCAGGATGTTCTGGACCGTCTCCTTGCCCAGATAGTGGTCGATGCGGAACACACCGGCCGGGGTGAACACCTCGTCGACGAGCTGGTTGAGCTGACGCGCGCTGGCCAGATCCGTGCCGAACGGCTTCTCCACCACCACGCGCCGCCACCCGCCGTTGTGCTCGTTGTCGGCCAGGCGGGTGCGCTGCATCTGCTTGAGCACGGTGGGGAAGGCACCCGGTGGGATCGACAGGTAGAACGCCGCGTTGCCCGGGATGCCGTTGCGCTCGCACAGCTCGGCGAGCGTCCGGGCCAGCCGGTCGAAGGCGGCGTCGTCCTCGAACGACCCCGGCACGAAGATCAGGTTCTTCGACAGCCGGGCCCAGACGTCCTCCCGCCAGGGCGTCCGCGCGTGGTCCTGCATCGCCTGTCTGGCCATCGCCTCGAAGTCCCCGTCGCCCCAGTCCCGGCGGGCGAAGCCGACCACCGCGAAACCGGGGGGCAGCAGCCCCCGGTTGGCCAGGTCGTACACGGCCGGTAGCAGCTTCTTGCGGGCCAGGTCACCGGTGACCCCGAAGATGACCAGGGCACACGGCTCCGGGATCCGGGGCATACGCCGGTCCAGCGGGTCCCGCAGCGGGTTGCGGCGCGGCGCGCCCAGGCTCCCGGAGCCGCTGCTCATGGGAGACTCCGTGCGGCCAGGGTTCGGGCCGCGGCCAGCACCGTGGCGATGCCCGCGGCTCGGTCGGTCAGGTGCAGCCGCAGCAGCGGCCGTCCGCGCGAGGCGAGCGCGGCCCGGTCGCCGGCCGCCTGGGCGGCGATCAGCTGCCCGAAGGTGTACGGCTTGCCCGGCACCGGCAGGTCCTCGGTCACCGCCCCGGTGATCTGCAGGAACGCCCCGACCGACGGCCCTCCCTTGTGGTACTGCCCGGTCGAGTGCAGGAAGCGCGGCCCCCAGCCGAAGGTGACCGGCCGGCCGCAGGCCTGGGCCAGCGCGGGCCGGACGTCGGCCAGCGCGGCGTCGCCGAACCGGTCCAGGTAGGCCATGACCGCGAGGTAGCCCTGGTCGCCGATCTGGCCGAGCAGCCAGGCCAGGGCTTGTTCCACTGTGGAGGCTCCCGCGCCGCCGTACCCCTCGACCGGACCGTCCACAAAGGACGGCACCTCGGGGGTGAGGCCGGCCGCCAAGATGCGGTTGGTGTTGTCCTTGCTCTCGGCCACGTTGGGCTGGTCGAACGGGTTGATCCCCAGCAGCCGCCCGGCCAGCGCGGTCGCCGCCTCCCACACCAGGAACTGCGCGCCCAGGGGGCCGTTGACGGCGACGTCGGGGCGGATGCCCCGGCCGGGCACCTCGGCCGCGGCCAGCGACCCGCCCACGGTCACCGTGAGCACGTCCGTCCCGGTGGCGCCGGGGGCCGACGGGTTCTCCACCACCACGGGGAGGATGCCGGTGCCGTCCTTGCCGGTGGACTCGGCCACGAGCTGCTCGATCCAGTCGCCCAGCCCGGTGATGCCGGTGCCGTCGTCGACCAGGGCCAGCTTGTCCCGGCCGGCCCGGGCCGCCCCGCCGAGCGCCGCGCCCAGGGCCAGCGCGGGGTTGCCCTTTCCGTCCGTGCTCAGCGAGCCCGCGAACTCCTCGGCCTGGTCGAGCAGCTCGGCGACCTTCACCCCGGCCAGGTACGAGGGCACCAGCCCGAACGCGGTGAGCGCGCTGTACCGACCGCCCACCTCGGGGTCGGCCAGCACCAGGTGCATGCCGGCCTCGCGGGCCACCGCCTCCAGCGGGGAGCCGGGGTCGGTCACCACCACGAACCGGCTGGCCGGGTTCTCCACGCCGGCGTCGACGAACGCCTGCCAGTACGCCCGGCGGTGGGCGTCGGTCTCCACCGTCGAGCCCGACTTGCTGGCCACCACCACGATCGTACGGTCGAGGCGGTCGGCCAGCGCGGCCCGCACCTGGTGCGGGTCGGTCGTGTCGAGGATGGTCAGCTCCACGCCCAGCGTCCGGGTGATGACCTCGGGGGCCAGTGACGAGCCGCCCATGCCGGCCAGCACGACGTGGTCGCACGGCGGCAGCTCGTCGCGCAGCGCGGCCAGCCGGGGCAGCAGGTCCCGGCTACGCCGGAACGTGTCCACCCAGCCCAGCCGGATCGACGCCTCGGCCTCGGCGGCCGGTCCCCACAGCGTCGGGTCCTTGGCGGCGAGCAGGCCCGGCACGCCGGCCTGGACCAGCTCCTGTCGAGCCGCCGCGGCGCCCGGGACGCCGGCCGCGCCCCAGACGGTGAGACCGGCCGCCGACTCGGCGTCGTCGGTCAGCTCGCTGGGAATCGTCGACTCAGCCACGCGCGGCCTCCAACTGGGTACGCACCGAGGTGAGCAGCTCGGCCCACGACGCCTCGAACTTGGCCACACCCTCACGCTCGAGGGCGGCGGTCACGTCGTCGTAGTCGATGCCGAGCCCGGCCAGGGCCGCGAGCGTGGCCCGGGCCTGCTCGTACGACGCCTGCACCACCCCGGGCTTGACCTCGCCGTGGTCGGCGAAGGCGTGGATGGTCGCCTCCGGCATGGTGTTGACCACGCCGGGCGCCACCAGCTCCTCGACGTAGATAACGTCCCGGTAGTCGGGGTTTTTGGTCGAGGTCGACGCCCACAGCGGCCGCTGCGGGTGGGCGCCGGCGTCGCGCAGGGCGGCCCACCGGTCGGTGCTGAACGCCTTCTCGTAGTGCTCGTAGGCGAGCTGGGCGTTGGCCACGGCGGCCTTGCCGCGCAGGGCCAGCGCCTCGGGCGTATTGAGCTTCTCCAGCCGCTGGTCCACCTCGGTGTCCATCCGGGACACGAAGAAGGAGGCCACCGAGTGGATCTGGCTGATGTCGAGCCCGTTGGCGCGGGCCTGCTCCAGCCCGGTCATGAACGCGTCCATGACCGCGTCGTAGCGGTCCAGGCTGAAGATCAGGGTCACATTGACGCTGATCCCGGAGGCCAGGGCGGCCGTGATCGCCGGCAGTCCCTCGCGAGTGGCCGGGATCTTGATGAAGAGGTTCGGCCGGTCGACCAGCCACCACAGCGCCTTCGCCTCGGCCACGGTCCGCGCCGTGTCGTGGGCCAGGCGCGGGTCGACCTCGATCGACACCCGTCCGTCCACACCGGACGATGCCTCGTACGCCGGCCGCAGCACGTCGCAAGCCCAGCGCACGTCGTAGGCGGTGAGCAGCCGGGTCGCCTCCTCGACGTCGACGCCGCGCAGGGCCAGGTCGGCGACCTGATCGGCGTACGGGCCAGTCTCCGACAGCGCCTTGGCGAAGATCGTCGGGTTGGTGGTCACCCCGACCACGTGCTGGTCGCGGTGCAGGGCCGCGAGCCCGCCGCTGGCCAGCCGCTGTCGGGAGAGGTCGTCGAGCCAGACGGCCACCCCGGCCGCCTGCAGCTCACCCAGTCTGTCGGTCACGGCGTAACCCCCTCCGTCCTCGCCAGCGCCTCCCGGGCCGCCGCCACGACGCGGTCGGTGGTGAAGCCGAACTTCTCGAAGACGACCTGGTAGGGCGCGCTCGCCCCGTAGTGCTCCAGGCCCACGCAGACACCGGTGTCCCCCACGAGATGGTGCCACGACATGGTTACGCCCGCTTCAACACTGACCCGGGCTTTCACCGATGGCGGGAGCACCGACGCGCGGTAGGCCTCGTCCTGGGCGGCGAACCACTCCTGGCAGGGCATGGAGACCACCCGGGTGGGCACGCCCTGGGCCTGCAGCGCCTCCCGGGCCGACAGGCACAGCTGCACCTCCGACCCGGTGCCGATGAGGATGACCTTGGGCTCGACGGCCGCGCCGTCCGGGCCGGTCGCCTCAGCCAGCACGTACGCCCCCCGCAGCACGCCGGACGCGTCGCCCAGCGTGGTGCGGTCGAACGTGGGCACGTTCTGCCGGGACAGGCACAGCGCGGTCGGGCCGTCGGTGTGCTCCAGGGCGCCGCGCCAGGCGTAGACGGTCTCGTTGGCGTCGGCCGGCCGGACCACCGACAGGCCCGGGATGGCGCGCAGCGCCGAGAGGTGCTCGACCGGCTGGTGGGTGGGGCCGTCCTCGCCGAGGCCGATCGAGTCGTGGGTCCAGACGAAGACGACCGGCAGCTTCATGAGGGCGGCCATCCGTACGGCCGGCCGCATGTAGTCGCTGAAGACCAGGAACGTGCCGCCGTACGGCCGGGTGCCGCCGTGCAGGGCGATGCCGTTGAGGATCGCCCCCATGCCGTGCTCGCGGATCCCGAAGTGGAGGGTGCGGCCGTACCAGTCGGCCGAGAAGGCCTTGGTCGAGAACTCGGGCGGGGCGAACGAGGGCTCGCCCTCGATCGTGGTGTTGTTGCTCTCGGCCAGGTCGGCCGAGCCGCCCCACAGCTCCGGCAGCACCGGGCCCAGGGCGTTGAGGACCTTGCCCGAGGCGGCCCGGGTGGCGACGCCCTTCGGGTCGGCCGGGAAGGTCGGCAGGGCGGCGGTCCACCCCTCCGGCAGGCGCCGCTCCGACAGCCGCTGGAACAGGGCGTACCGCTCGGGGTTGGCGGCCGCCCAGGCGTCGAAGCGCTCCTGCCAGGCGGCGCGGGCGGCCTGGCCGCGCTCGCGCACCTTCCGGGCGTGCGCCAGCACGTCGTCGTCGACCGCGAACGTACGCTCCGGGTCGAGGCCCATGACCCGCTTGGTGGCCGCGACCTCCTCCTCGCCCAGCGCCGACCCGTGGATCTTGCCGGTGTTCTGCTTGTTGGGGGCCGGCCAGCCGATGATCGTGCGCAGCGCGATGAACGACGGGCGGCTGGTCTCGGCCCGGGCCGCCTGGATCGCCGCGTACAGCGCCGCCACGTCCTCGCGGTAGCCGTCGGGGTGCACCCAGTCGACCCGCTGCACGTGGAAGCCGTACGCCTCGTACCGCTTCAGCACGTCCTCGGACGTGGCGATCGCGGTGTCGTCCTCGATCGAGATCCGGTTGTCGTCCCAGATCACGAGAAGGTTGCCCAGCTTCTGGTGCCCGGCCAGCGCGCTGACTTCGTGGGAGATGCCTTCCTCGATGTCCCCGTCCGAGCAGAGCACGATGATGTCGTGGTCGAACGGGCTGGTGCCGGGGGCGGCGTCCGGGTCGAAGAGACCCCGCTCGCGCCGCGCCGCCATGGCCATGCCGACCGCGTTGGCCAGTCCCTGCCCCAGCGGACCGGTCGTCGTCTCCACACCAGGGGTGTGGCCGCACTCGGGGTGGCCCGGCGTGAGCGAGCCCCACTGCCGCAGCTGCTGCAGGTCGGACAGCTCCAGGCCGTACCCGGATAGGTATAGCTGGATATAGAGAGTGAGGCTTGAGTGTCCGGCGGAGAGGACGAAGCGGTCCCGACCCGGCCAGCGCGGATCGCTGGGATCGTGCCGCAGCACCCGCTGGAACAGCAGGTAGGCGGCGGGAGCGAGGCTCATGGCGGTGCCGGGGTGGCCATTGCCGGCCTTCTGGACGGCGTCCATGGCCAGCGTGCGTACGGTGTCGACCGCCCGGCGGTCGAGGTCGGTCCAGTCGAGTGAGGTCACATTGACGAACCCTACCTACCGTGTGCCGCTGGCCTGGGCTGGCCCTACCTATCGTTTGCAGTCGGGATGGTCCAGAGCCGCAACCGATAGGCTCAGGCGACCCCACTCGCACGCCCCAGGGAGGCTGCCGACCATGTCCCGTGTTCGCCGCGCGCTGGTCGCGGTGGCGAGCGGGCTGCTGCTCGTGGCGGGGGCCTGCGGCCGGGGCGCGCCACCGTCCACCGAGCCGCCACCGACCGAGCCCGCGCCCCCCAGCCCGAGCGTCAGCCTGCCGCCCGTCGGTGTGGACTGCCGTGACCTGGCCACGAAGGGGCGGACGCTGCACCTGACGAACGCGGCCGACCTGTCGATCGCGGCGGTCGAGTACGGCGCCGGGCCGCGGGGCGTGGTGCTGGCCCACCAGAGCGACGCGAGCATGTGCCAGTGGCTCCGCTTCGCCATGGTGCTGGCCGACCAGGGGTACCGCGTGGTGGCGTTCGACTTCGCCGGGTTCGGCGCCTCCTCGCCCACGGAGTCCAAGACGTACCTGGAGGACATCCGTACGGCCGTCACCTACCTGCGGGAACGGGGGACGCCGCGGGTGGTCGTGATCGGGGCGTCGATGGGGGCGACCATGAGCATCGTGGCGGCCGCGGCGATCCGACCGCCGCTGGACGGTGTGATCGCGATCTCACCCCCGCCGATCTTCGACAGCGTCAACGCCGAGCGGGCCGCGGTGGAGCTCGGCACCCCGGCCCTGTACATCGCGGGGGAGGCCGACGGCGACTACGACGTCTACGCCGAGGACATCTACGACGCGACCCCGGAGGATCTGCGCGGCCTGCTCATCGTCGACGCTCCGGAGCACGGCGTCGAGCTGGTCGAGGCCAGCTCGCTGGCCGGGGCCCAGGTGCGGGCCGCGATCATTCAGTTCCTCGAGGAGCACCTGTGGCCGTCGCCGTCCGCCTCCTCGACGCGCTGATCGGTCGACCCCGCGGACATGCCCCGTCCCGGTGACCGCGATCTCGACCCGCCCACCCAACGGCCGGTCGGGCTGCGGGCGGACGTAGGCTGGCCAGCGTGAGTGTGGCGGAGGCGCCGGTGCCTGAGCAGATCGACCAACCTCCCCGGCGCGCGTCGGCGACGCTGGTTCCGCCGGCGACCACCGAAACGTCGGCCACCGAGTCGATGGCCAACGGGACGGCGATCAACGGGGCAGTGACCGCCGAGATCGCGGCCGTCCGGCCGGTCCCGCTGACCGCGCGGCTGCGGGCCTACGTGGCGCTGACCAAGCCCCGCATCATCGAGCTGCTCCTCGTCACCGCGGTGCCGTCGATGGTGGCGGCGGCCGGTGGGGTGCCGTCGCTGGGTCTGGTGGCGGCGGTGCTGGTCGGTGGAGCGCTGGCCGCGGGCGCGGCCAACGCCCTCAACTGCTACCTCGACCGCGACATCGACGAAGTGATGCGGCGGACGTCGCGGCGGCCGCTGCCGGCCCACACCGTGGCGCCCCGGTCGGCGCTCATCTACGGCCTGGTCCTGGCCGTGGTCTCGGTCGTGGTCATGGCCGTGTTCACGAACTGGCTGGCCACCGCGCTCACGGCCGGAGCGATCGCCTACTACGACCTCGTCTACACGCTGTGGCTCAAGCGGCGGACGCCGCAGAGCACCTTCTGGGGCGGGGTGTGCGGGGCGGCCCCCGTCCTCATCGGCTGGGCCGCGGTCACCGGCTCGCTCTCCTGGCTGGCGCTTGCGCTCTTCGGGATCGTGTTCTTCTGGCAGTTGCCACACTTCTACGCGCTCGCGCTGCGCTTCGCCGACGACTACGCCCGGGCCGGGGTGCCCATGCTGCCCGTGGTGGCCAGCGCCGGTCGGGTGGGGCTGGAGTGCGTGGTCTACGGCTGGCTGACCCTCGCCGTCTCGCTCGTGGCCGTCCCGCTCGGCGGCGGCTGGATCTACGGCGCTGCCGCCCTGATCGCGGGCGGGGGGTTCGTGACCGAGGCGCACCGCATGTACGGGCGGATCCGCCGGAACGAGCCGTCTCGCCCGATGCGCCTGTTCCACTGGTCCACGGCGTACCTGACCGTGGTCTTCGTGGCCCTGGCGATCAGCACACTGGTCGGCTGGTGACCGTCCGGTATCTCCCGGTTGGTTGCCGGGTATCACCCAGAAACGCCGGAATTGTGGGTGTTTAGGGGTGATTGCTCGGTGGCTTGTCCGGGTTTGGTGGGACTTGTGGGGTGGTACTGACCACTTCTGTCCGAAGTAGTGTCAGGTTCGCGTCTGTCCGGGTCGTTCACGCTTAGTGTGGCCCGCATGGCTGATGGTTATACCGGGCTGCACACCCGCCGCGCTGTTGCCGCTAGGACGTCGATGCTCGCCGCGGTGAAGGCGGCTGAGGCTGCGACATCGCGGGTCCGGGCGGTTGTCGACGCCGTCGAAGAGGGGCCCCAGGCCCCGGCCGGCCTCGTCAACGGGCTGCGCGCGTTTGCCGCCGGGCACGGGGGTGCCACCGCTGTCATCGAATACGCCGGCCGCAAGGGCGCCCGGATCGTCCTCACCGGCGGGGACGGCGCTCAGGCCGCCGACCATTACGCCGAGTCGACCGAGGCGGCCCGCATCGCCTGTGCCCAGGCCGGGGTCAGCGTCGAGCACGAGTGGGAGCGCGAGCTCACCGAGCAGATGCAGATGACCGCCGACCTGTGGGCGGGCCGGCGCCGCGTGCTGAGCCGGTGACGCGTCGAGCCGGTGACCCGACCCTTGGTCCGGTGACCGGCGATCGCTCCGGTGACCGGCGATCGTTCCGTGACGGCGGTCGATGGTAAGGCCCCAATTATGCTTCGGTCGTGACTGACCCCCTCGACCGCCGTCCCGCCGTCGCCCTCGTCACCTGCTCGGAGCTGTCCGACCTCGACCCGGACGACCAGCTCTTGCTCGCCCCGCTGGCCGCCCTCGGCATCGACGCCACCGCAGCGGTCTGGGACGACCCGGCCGTGGACTGGGCCGCGTTCGACCTCGTGATCGTGCGCAACACGTGGGACTACCCGCTGCGGCGGGACGAGTTCGTGGCCTGGGCCCGGTCGGTGCCGGCCCTGGCCAACCCGGCGGACGTCATCGCCTGGAACACCGACAAGCGGTACCTGCGCGACCTGGCCGCCGCCGGCGTTCCCGTGGTGCCGACGACCTGGGTCGCGCCCGGGGAGGCATGGTCACCTCCCGCCGAGGGCGAGTTTGTGATCAAGCCGGCCGTGAGCATCGGCAGCCGCGACTCGGGCCGCTACCGGCTTCCGGAACAGGGCGATCTCGCCGCCGCCCACGTGGCTCGCCTGCAGGCGGCCGGACGCCTGACCATGGTCCAGCCGTACGTCTCGTCGGTCGACAGCTACGGCGAGACCGCCCTCATCTTCCTGGGCGGGGCCTACTCGCACGCGATCCGCAAGGGGCCGATGCTCTCCGGCCCCGATCCGCTCGTGCAGGGGGCGGACGGCCCGGGCCTGTACGTCGAGGAGGAGATCACCGCCCGCACGCCCACCGAGGCGGAGCGCGCGGTGGCCGAGGCTACGCTGCGGGCGCTGCCGTTCGACGCGTCGCGGCTGCTCTACGCGCGGGTGGACCTGCTCGCCACGCCGGACGGCCCGATCGTCATCGAGTTGGAGCTCACCGAGCCGTCGCTCTTCGTGGGCACGGCGGCGGGCGCCCCGGAGCGCTTCGCCGCGGCCGTCGCCCGCCACCTCGGCGCCCGGCGCGGCGCTGCGGGCTGAGGGCACGCAGGACTGAGGCTGGTCAGGACCAAGCGGGCGCCCCGGACCGGAAGCGGCGGCCGGTGGCCGCGCCCAGGACCGGAGCGGCGGTGTTCCGGGCCGGTGGCCGCGCCCAGGGCTGACCGGTCGGCGAAGGCGTCCCGTCGGTCGTTCCGGCCCGGTAGAGACGGGGGTGTGACCCGTCCCGCCGTTCGCGTCGGACCTGATCCGCGGGCGAGCCTGCTCGCCGCGGCCGTCATCGGAATCGGCCTGATGGCCGCGGTGGACGAGATCGTGTTCCACCAACTGCTGGCCTGGCACCACTTCTACGACCGGTCCACGCCGATGGTGGGGCTCGTCTCCGACGGGCTGCTCCACGCGGGCTCCCTCATCGCCCTGGTCGGTGGCTTCTTCTGGTTCGCCGACCTGCGGCGGCGGGCCGCGTTCGTGCCCCGGGTGGGGTGGGGCGGTCTCCTCCTCGGCGCGGGCGGATTCCAGGTCTTCGATGGCTTGGTCGACCACAAGGTGCTGCGGACCCACCAGATCCGCTACGGCGTGGACCTGCTGCCGTACGACCTGGCCTGGAACCTCGGCGGCGTCCTCCTCTTCGGGGTCGGCGCGGCGGTCGTCCTGGCCGGCTCGCGCCGGCCCCCGTCATGATCGGCCCGATGCTCGCCCACGCCGGCTCGACGCTCCCGTGGGCTGGCCCGTTGCCCGGCCCCGTCGGTCCGATGCTTGCGCACGCCGGGCACGGTGGCGGGACCGGCTGGAGCGTGGCGTTCCCGGTCGGGCTCGGGCTGGCCGTTCTCTATGTCGCCGCGGCCGCACGGGCCCGCCCGGGCTGGCCCCGGTCGCGCACCGCGAGGTGGCTGGCCGGGTGCGGGGTGCTGGCGGTGGCCGGGGCACCGCTGGTCGGTCCGCTCGGCGATGCGCGGGCCCACGTCCTGGCGCACCTGCTGGTGGGGATGGTCGCGCCGATCGGCCTCGTGCTGGGCGCGCCGGTCACGCTGCTGCTGCGGGTCTGTCCGCCCCCGCGGCGCCGCGCGATCGTCGGCGTCCTGCGCAGCGCCCCGGCCCGGGCCCTGAGCCATCCGGTCACGGGTCTGGTCCTCAGCGTGGGCGGCCTGTGGATGGTCATGCTCAGCCCGCTCTACGCCGCCGGCCCGGTACCGCACCAGGCCCTGCTGGTGCATTACCTGGCCGCCGGCACCCTGCTGACCTGGGCGCTCGTCGGGACGGACCCGTCCCCGCACCGCGCCGGCCTGCCGATGCGGGTCGGCGTGCTCGCGGCCGCCGCGGCGGGGCACGCGGTCCTCGCCAAGTACGCCTACGCCTCCGCCGAACGGATGGCGGGGGAGCTGGCCACCGACGCCCAGACGCTCGAACGCGCGGCCATGCTGATGTACTACGGCGCCGACCTGGCCGACCTCGCCCTGGCCGTCATCCTCTTCTCGTCCTGGTACGCCCACCGCGGCCGCCGGTTTGCGCGCACCCGGCCCGCCACCGTCCGGAACCCGACCAGTGTGACGTTCTGATCTTGTCCTGTTACCGTTCCCGATGTGGTCAGGCTGGCGTGGCGGCGATTGACGGCGTGGGTGATCGACTGGCTTGTGATTCTCGCCTGGGTGGCCGTGACGGCGGCGGTCGGTGTGCCCCTCTACCTCGCCGGTGTCACCGCTGACCTGGGCGTGGTCGCGCTCAACGTGGTGTCGGCTGTCGTGGTGGTACTGCCCGTCGTGGTCGGTCTGGCCCGGGCCGAGGCCAGCCGCCGTCAGGCCTCCGTGGGCAAGCGGGCCCGGCGGCTGCGCGTCGTCGATGCGCGGACCGGCACGGGCGTGACCTTCCGCCAGGCGCTCGCCCGCAACGCGCTCAAGGTCGGCCTGCCGTGGACGATCGGGCACGTCGCGGTCATCGCCCTCGTCACCGACAGCGCGGACGGCACCGTGGCCCCGGCGGTCTGGGTCGTCACGGCGCTCGCCTACGTAATTCCCCTGATCTATGTCATCTCGCTCATCGTCGGCGACGGGCGTACCCCCTACGACCGGGTCGCGGGAACCCGCGTGGTCGCCGACGAGTAGGCCGTAAAGGCGCCCGGCCCGGCCGCCCCGGGGCGTAGCGTCGGTGGGTGACCACGCGCGAGAGGGGGGATCGCGGTGTTCGTCCAGGTGATCCAGGGGCAGGTGAGGCACGCGGAGCCGGTCTACGTGGAGCTTGACGCGTGGATGAAGGAGATCGGTCCGGGGACGCAGGGCTGGCTCGGGTCGACGGCGGGGGTGACTACCGACAAGCGCTTCATCGGGCTGGCCCGGTGGGAGTCACCCGAGGCGGCCGCCCGGCACGGCGCCCGGCCGGAGCAGGACCACTGGTGGCGCGCCTTCACGGAACTGTTCGTCGATCTCCCCACGATCCGGGAGACGTCCGACGTCGTCACCGACCTGCGCCGCGAGCCGCGGGGGGCACGATTCGTCCAGGTGATGCAGGGCCGCAGCACGGATCCGGGGCGGGCGTACGAACTCGCGGGCGCCCACAGCGACGAGTGGCGGGCCTTCCGGCCGGAGATCCTCGGCACCGTCGCCTGTATGCACGGCGACGACGCGTACACCGTGGCGGTGTACTTCACCGACGAGCAGGCCGCCCGCGAAGGGGAGCGCCGGACGCCGCCGCCGGACCTCGCCGCCGAGATGGACGAGGTGAACTCGCTCGCCGTCGGCGTGCCGGAGTTCTTCGATCTCCGCGAGCCCTGGATCCACTCACCCGGCCAGTAGGAAGTCGGCGACCAGCCGGGTGAACTCCTCGGCGTGGGAGACGTTGGGTAGGTGAGCGGCGCCGGCGATCTCGACGAGGCGGGCGCCGCGGATCCCAGCGGCCACGGCCCGGCCGAGCTCGGGCGGGGTGGACTGGTCCTCGCTGCCCGTGATGACCAGCGTCGGCGCGGTGACCTTGGCCAGGTCGGCCGACAGGTCCATGGTCTCCAGCGCGCCGCAGCAGGCCGCGTAGCCGTCGACCGGGGTGGCCAGCACCGCGTCGAGCAGCTCCTGGCGCAGCTCCGGGTGCGCGGCGGCGAACTCGGCCGGCAGCCACCGGTCGACCACGGTGGCGGCGATGGCGGCCATTCCCTGTTCCCGTACGGTCGCCGCCCGCATACGCCAGGTCTCCGGCGTCCCGAACGCCGCCGCCGTACCGGCGAGCACCAGCCGGTCGACCCGTTCCGGATGGTGCGCCGCCACCCACAGCGCGACCGCGCTGCCCAGCGAGGCGCCGGCCAGGTGGCAGCGGTCCACCCCGAGCCGGTCGATCAGGGCGATCACGTCGCCGCCCAGGTCGGCCACCTGGTACGGACCCGGGGGTACGGGCGAGGCGCCGTGCCCGCGGTGGTCGTAGCGGACCACCCGCAGCCGCTCGGCCAGGGCCGGCAGCTGGAACCGCCACATCGCCCCGGTCGTGCCCAGGGACGAGCCGAGCACCAGGACCGGGGCGTCCTCCGGCCCGTCCACGGTGAAGTGCACGGCCACGGCGCTCACGCGGCCACCCCCGCCGTGACGGCCGCCCGGTCGGCGGTGGGCGTCGGCTCGGCCGGGGTCCGGGCGCGCACCGACCAGACCAGGGCGAGCGTGCCCAGCCAGACCGCGCAGGCCCCGGCCATGTGCAGGCCGACCAGCAGCACCGGCAGGTTCGTGAAGTACTGGACGAAGCCCACGAGGCCTTCGGACAGGCAGATGCCGAGCAGCACGGCCGCCCGGTTGGCCGCATGGCTGGCGCCGACCGCGCGCAGGGCGAGCCAGGTGGCGACCACGAGCCCGACGAGGAGGAAGACCAGCTCGGCGTGCAGCTGGGCGATCGACTCCAGATCGAGGCCGTTGCGCGGCACCCGCTCGTCACCGGCGTGAGGCCCGCTGCCGGTGACCATCACGCCGATCACGATCACCGTGAGGGCGGCCACCACCACCAGCCGTACGAGAGTCCACAGTGGACGGGGGACGGTGAGGGTCGGTGGGTCGTCGGTCTCCGCGGTCGAGCGCCAGAACGCGTAGGTGGCGAGGATCACGGCGACCGACGCGAGGAAGTGCAGGCCGACCACCCAGGGGTTGAGGTCGGTGAGCACCGTGGCTGCGCCCACGACCGCCTGGGCCGGGATGCCGAGCCCGGCCAGCACCGACAGGGTGACCACGCGGCGCCGCCGCGGCCGCTGCCGCAGGGCGAGGACGAAGCCGGCGATCGCGATGGCCGCGAGGACGCCGGTGAGCGTGCGGTTGCCGAACTCGATGACGCCGTGGATCCCCATCTCCGGGGTGGGCACCAGCGAGTCCTCCGTACACATGGGCACGGTGGGGCACCCCAGCCCGGAGCCGGTCAGCCGCACCGCCCCGCCCGTGATGACGATGCCGACGTTGGCGATCACCGATGCGAGCGCTACTCGGCGGAGGAGCAGCGGGCTGTCGAGCGCGATCGTGGGGTACACGCCGTGATGCTACGCGCGCCGCGGGCCGGTCCGACCGGGCCATCCGGCCCGTCCCGCCTTCCGGCCCGGGTGGCGTTGCTCACCGGGACCGGGGACCCCGGGGCGGGCGGCCTCGAAAGGGTCCGCCACCATGGGCCGCGCAGATGTCGCTGACCCACGGGAGCCGGCCCGTCGTTCACCTGTGGAGGTGTCGGATGTCACGGTTCCGGTTGGTCGTCCTCGGGCTGGTGGCCGCGCTGCTGGCCGGGGCCGGGTGTGTGCCCGAGGCGCCGCCGGAGATCCCGGTCGTGACCAGCACACCCACCCCGACCGTCACCCTCATCGACCTCAAATCGCTGCTGGTCCCGCGGCGCGACGTGGCTGTCGTCAGCGGTCCGGAGTACGGCGACAGCCGGGACATCGCCGAGATGATCGCCGAGGGCTCCGACGTGGACGAGACCGCGGAGTTCCTCGACCGGTACGGCTTCGTCCGCGGGGTTCACCAGTGGTGGCTCAAGAACGGGGTCGACCGCTACGTGATGCTGCTGCAGTTCACCGACGAGGAGAACGCGGAGCGGTACCTGAGGCGGCTGGCCCGCAGCATCGGCCCGGTACCCGGCACGCTCGCGGACATCCCGGGCAGCCGCACCTTCCGCGACGCCGAGGGCACCTTCTTCGGCGTCTTCTACCGGGTGGGCGTCATCGTCGTCGATATCCGCGTCTTCTCCCGGACGCCGAGCACGTACGAGGAGGTCGTGGGGGACCTGCCCCAGCGCCAGTACGAGCTGCTGGCCGACTACGCGTAGGCCGAACCCGCGGTACGCAGGCCGCTGCACCGGGGCCGGCTACACGCGCGTGAGTGGGAAGTGCGGGGGCGGCGGCAGCTCGACGTGGATGGCGTCGCCGGGCCGGATCAGGCCGCCGCGGGCGACCGTACCGTCGACGCTGCGCTTGCTGAAGGTGTGCGTCGGGCTGACGTGAACGGAGATAACGACGCCGGTCATAGCGTCAGCCTAGCCCGGGACGGAGTTAGGTAAGCCTCACCGTAGTGAAGGGAGTCACTCTTCCGGGGATTTGCCGCGGCCGGCCGAATTACGTAACGTAGCCGTTGTGAAAAACCCGGCCGGTGCGAGCAGCGCCGTGCTCGTCACCGGCGACAGCCGGACGCGAGCGCGGGTCGCGTCGTACCTGCTGTCGCACGGCTGGGCCACCGCGGGTGAGGTGAGCCAGGCGCTCGGCCTGAGCCAGGCCGCCATCCGCAAGCACCTCGACGCGCTGGCCGCCGAGGGTCTGGTCACCAGCCGGGAGCGACCGGCGGTCGGGACGCGAGGCCGCGGACGGCCGGCCCGGGTCTTTACGCTCACCGACGCCGGCCGGGCCCGCTGCGGAGGGCACACGTACGACAACCTGGCCCAGGCCGCGCTGCGGTGGATCGCTCGGGACGGTGAGGAGGCGGTCGCGGCCTTCGCGGCCGACCTGGCCGGCAACCTGGAGCGGCGGTGCCGGGACGCGACCGCGCACGCCGGGGACGACCCGATCGCCCGGGCCGAGGCGCTCGCCGCCGCGCTGTCGGCCGAGGGGTACGCTGCCTCGGCCTCGGTGATCAGCTCGGGCGGACAGCTCTGCCAGCACCACTGCCCGGTCGCCCAGGTCGCCGCCGAGTTCCCCCAACTCTGCGAGGCCGAGACCGAGGTGATCTCGCGCCTCGTGGGCACCCACGTGCAGCGGCTGGCCACGATCGCCCACGGCGACGGGATCTGCACGACGCACATTCCGGACCCGCGACGGCGCAGCCTCCGGCCGAGTATCGAGCAGCAGAAGACCGAGAAGACACCGGACACCGAGAAGTCTGAGAACACCGAGAACACCGAGAGGGTGCGGTAGATGACCGAACAGCAGACGGCTCCCCGGCCAGCCGAGTCGGCGAGCGCGACATCCCAGGCCGAGACGCTCGCCCGTCTGGCCCGGTACCAGTACGGCTGGGCGGATACCGACACCGCCGGTGCCAGCGCGCGGCGCGGCCTGTCCGAGGAGGTCGTGCGCGACATCTCGGCGAAGAAGAACGAGCCCGAGTGGATGCTCGAGCTGCGGCTGAAGGGCCTGCGCCTGTTCCAGCGCAAGCCGCTGCCCGACTGGGGCGCTGACCTCACCGCCATCGACTTCGACAACATCAAGTACTTCGTCCGGTCGACTGAGAAGCAGGCGAGCAGCTGGGACGAGCTGCCCGAGGACATCCGCAACACGTACGACCGGCTGGGCATCCCGGAGGCCGAGAAGAAGCGGCTCATCGCCGGGGTGGCGGCCCAGTACGAGTCCGAGGTGGTCTACCACAAGATCCGGGAGGACCTGGAGCAGCAGGGCGTCATCTTCCTGGACACCGACACCGGCCTCAAGCAGCACGAGGACCTGTTCCGGGAGTACTTCGGCACCGTGATCCCGGTCGGCGACAACAAGTTCGCCGCGTTGAACACGGCCGTCTGGAGCGGAGGCTCGTTCATCTACGTGCCGAAGGGCGTGCACGTGGAGATTCCGCTGCAGGCGTACTTCCGCATCAACACCGAGAACATGGGCCAGTTCGAGCGGACGCTCATCATCGTCGACGAGGGTGCTTACGTGCACTACGTCGAGGGGTGCACCGCGCCGATCTACTCCTCGGACTCCCTGCACGCGGCGGTGGTCGAGATCATCGTCAAGAAGGGCGCCCGCTGCCGGTACACCACGATCCAGAACTGGTCGACCAACGTCTACAACCTCGTCACCAAGCGGGCCGTGGCCCACGAGGGCGCCACCATGGAGTGGGTCGACGGCAACCTCGGCTCCAAGGTGACGATGAAGTACCCGGCCGTGTACATGGTCGGCGAGCACGCCAAGGGCGAGGTGCTCTCGGTCGCCATGGCCGGTGAGGGCCAGCACCAGGACGCCGGGGCCAAGATGGTGCACGCGGCCCCGCACACGTCGTCGACGATCGTGTCCAAGTCCATCGCCCGCGGGGGTGGTCGGACCTCGTACCGCGGGCTGGTGCAGGTGCTCGAGGGCTCGCACCACAGCAAGTCGACCGTCAAGTGCGACGCGCTGCTGGTCGACACGATCTCGCGGTCGGACACGTACCCCTACGTGGACATCCGTGAGGACGACGTGGCCATGGGCCACGAGGCCACCGTATCGAAGATCAGCGAGGATCAGTTGTTCTACCTCATGAGCCGGGGCATCTCCGAGGACGAGGCGATGGCCATGATCGTGCGTGGCTTCATCGAGCCGGTCGCCAAGGAACTGCCCATGGAGTACGCGCTGGAGCTCAACCGCCTCATCGAGCTGCAGATGGAGGGCGCGGTCGGATGACGGTCCTCGATTCGGTCAATGAAGCCCTGGAACTGGGGCCGGTCGAGTCGCACCTGCACCCGGAGGGGTCGTTCGACCTCGACGACCACCCGGTGCCGACCGGGCGGGAGGAGATCTGGCGCTTCACCCCACTGAAGCGGCTGCGCGGCCTGCACGAGGAAGCGCCGCTGGACGGCACCGCGTTCGAGGTCGAGACCGAGCTCGCCGACGGGGTGACGGCGGCGTCGGTGCCGGTCGCCGAGTCGGCCCGGGGTGCGGCGAACTTCCTGCCCACCGACCGGATCGCGGCCCGGGTCTGGCAGGCGGCCACCTCGGTCTTCGAGGTCAGCATCCCGGCCGAGGCCGCGGTCGACGGCGTGAGCGTGATCCGGCTGCGGGGCACCGGCACCGACCGGGCGGGCGCCGGCCAGCTGCTCGTGCGCGCGGGCCGGTTCAGCCGGGCGACCCTGGTGGTTGTCTACAGTGGATCGGCGGTCTGGGCCGAGGACGTCGAGATCGTGGTCGAGGACGGCGCCGAGCTCACCTTCGTCACCGTGCAGGACTGGGAGCGTGACGCCGTGCACGCGGTGGCCCAGCACGCCCGGGTCGGGCGCGACGCCACGCTCAAGCACGTGGCCGTCAGCGTCGGGGGTGACCTCACCCGCAGCGACCTGTCGGTGGAGTACGCCGGGCCGGGCGGGCAGGTGGAGCTGCTCGGGCTCTACTTCGCCGACGCCGGCCAGCACATCGAGCACCGACTCTTCGTGGACCACACGGCGCCACGGACCCGCAGCAACGTCCTCTACAAGGGTGCGCTGCAGGGCAAGGACGCCCACACGGTCTGGGTCGGCAACGTGCTGATCCGCAAGGTCGCCGAGGAGATCGACACCCACGAGGAGAACCGGAACCTCGTGCTTACCGACGGGGCCCGGGCCGACTCGATCCCCAACCTGGAGATCGAGACGGGCGAGATCCTCGGGGCCGGCCACGCCAGCGCGACCGGTCGCTTCGACGACGAGCAGCTGTTCTACCTCATGTCGCGGGGCATCCCCGAGGTCGAGGCCCGCAAGCTCGTCGTGCGGGGGTTCTTCGCCGACATGCTGGCCGAGGTGCCGCTGGAGGATCTGCGTGAGCGGCTGACCGCCACGATCGAGAGCCGGCTGGCGGCGGCGGGGGCCTGAGCCAATGACGTACGTCCGTGTCTGCTCCCTCGACGACGTGGCCCCCGGATCGGTGGTGGCCCGGGACGTCGACGGCACGCCGGTCGCCGTCGTCCGCTGCGAGGACGGCACGGTGCACGCGGTCCGGGACGTGTGCAGCCACCAGGAGTACCCGCTGTCTGACGGCGAGGTGGTGGGCTGCACGATCGAGTGCACCTGGCACGGGTCGGAGTTCGACGTCCGCACGGGCAAGCCGCTGAACCTGCCGGCCACCGAGCCCGTCCCCGTCTATCCGGTGCAGGTCCGCGACGGAGACATCTACGTAAGCCTTTCCCCAACCAACGGAGTTGTTGCATCGTGAGCGTTCTCGACATCCGTGACCTGCAGGTCGCCGTGAAGCTGCCCGACGGGGAGCTCAAGCCGATCCTGGCCGGCGTCACCCTGACCGTCGAGTCGGGACAGACGCACGCCATCATGGGCCCCAACGGGTCGGGCAAGTCCACGCTGGCCTACTCGATCGCCGGACACCCCAAGTACGAGATCACCGGCGGTTCGGTCACCCTCGACGGGGCGGACGTGCTGTCGATGACCGTCGACGAGCGGGCCCGGGCCGGCCTGTTCCTGGCCATGCAGTACCCGGTCGAGGTTCCGGGCGTGAGCGTGGCGAACTTCCTGCGCACCGCCAAGACCGCGGTCGACGGCGAGGCGCCGAAGCTGCGTACCTGGGCCGGTGAGCTCAAGGCCGCCATGGAGCGGCTGGGCATGGACCCCTCGTTCGCCCAGCGCAACGTCAACGAGGGCTTCTCCGGTGGTGAGAAGAAGCGGCACGAGATCGTCCAGATGGAGCTGCTGCGTCCCAAGGTGGCGATCCTCGACGAGACCGACTCAGGCCTGGACATCGACGCGCTGCGGGTCGTCAGCGACGGCATCAACCGGGTCCGCGAGGCGGGGCAGACCGGCCTGCTGCTCATCACCCACTACACGCGGATCCTGCGCTACGTGAAGCCGGACTTCGTGCACGTCTTCGTCGGCGGACGGATCGTCGAGCAGGGCGGGCCGGAGCTGGCCGAGCGGCTGGAGGAGGAGGGGTACGAGCGGTACCTCGCCGGGGCCGGGCCGGCCGCTCTCCACTAGGGACTGATCGCTTTCCACTCGGGACTGTTCACGATGGAGTCGACGATGACGACAGCCACCACCGCTCCACCCCTGGACGTGGAGCGGATCCGGGCCGACTTCCCGATCCTGGGCCGGGAGGTCAACGGCCGACGCCTGGTCTACCTCGACTCCGGCAACACGTCCCAGAAACCGCGCCAGGTCATCGACGCCGTCCGGGAGCACTTCGAGCGGCACAACGCCAACGTGGCCCGCTCGGTGCACACGCTGGGCACCGAGGCGACGGCGGCGTACGAGGGCGCACGCGCGAAGGTGGCGCGGTTCATCAACGCGCCCAGCGCGGAGGAGGTCGTCTTCACCAAGAACGCCTCCGAGGCGATCAACCTGGTGGCGTACGCCATGCTCGCCGCCTCGGTGGACCGCGGGTCAGCGGTCGATCCGCGGTTTCGCCTCGGCCCGGGGGACGAGATCGTCATCACCGAGATGGAGCACCACAGCAACATCGTGCCGTGGCAGCTGCTCTGCGAGCGGACCGGCGCGACGCTGCGGTGGTTCGGCCTGACCGACGAGGGCCGGCTGGATGAGTCCAACCTGGACGATCTGGTCAACCCGCGCACCAAGCTGGTCTCGATGGTGCTGGTCTCCAACATCCTCGGCACGGCCAACGACGTCACCCGCATCGCCGCCCGGGTGCGTGAGGTCGGCGCGCTGCTGATGATCGACGGCTCGCAGGCGGTGCCGCACCGCCCGGTCGACGTGCAGGCGCTGGACGCCGACTTCCTTGCCTTCACCGGCCACAAGATGCTCGGCCCCACGGGCATCGGCGTGCTGTGGGGCCGCGGGGACCTGCTGGCCGCCATGCCGCCGTTCCTCGGCGGGGGATCGATGATCGAGACGGTCACGATGGAGCGGTCGACGTTCGCGCCGCCGCCGGCCCGGTTCGAAGCGGGCACGCCGCCCATCGCCGAAGCGGTGGGGCTCGGCGTCGCCGTCGACTACCTGACCGCTGTGGGCATGGAGTCCATCGCCGCCTACGAGAAGGAGCTCGCCGGCTATGCGCTGGCGCGGCTGCACGAGGTGCCGGGCCTGCGGATCATCGGCCCGGACACCACCGAGGGCCGGGGAGCAACGATATCCTTCGATCTGGCCGGGGTGCACCCGCATGACGTGGGGCAGATCCTCGACGCCGAGGGGGTGCAGGTACGGGTCGGTCACCACTGCGCCCGGCCCACCTGCGTACGCTTCGGGGTGCCGGCCACGACCCGGGTGTCGCTCTATCTCTACAACACCACGGAGGAGATCGACGCCCTGGTGGCCGCGCTCGAGAAGGTGCGGGGGGTGTTCGGCTGATGGACATCGATCAGCTGTACCACGACATCATCATGGATCACTACCGACAGCCGCGGGGACGCGGGCTGCGGGAGCCGTACGACGTACAGGTCCGGCACGTGAACCCGACCTGTGGCGACGAGGTGGACCTGCGGGTGCGCATCGTGGACGGCAAGGTCGCCGACATTTCCTACGAAGGCATGGGCTGTTCGATCAGCCAGGCGTCGACCAGCGTCGCCCACGAGCTGCTGACGGGACGTACGGTCACCGAGGCGCTCTCCACAGTGGAGCGTTTCCATGAGATGGTGGGCTCGCGGGGTCAGATCGAACCCGACGAGTCCGTGCTCGAGGACGCGGTCGCGTTCGCGGGCGTGGCGAAGTACCCGGCCCGGGTGAAGTGCGCCCTGCTGGGGTGGATGGCGTTCAAGGACGCGGTGGTCCAGGCGCAGGAACTGGTCGGAGGCAAGGATGAGTGAGACAACCCAATCCCCCCAGGCCGCTCCCACCGCGGCTGAGTCCACCGGGGCCGCGCCGGGCGTGAAGAAGGCGTCGATCGCCGACATCGAGGAGGCGATGAAGGACGTCGTCGACCCCGAGCTCGGCATCAACGTCGTCGACCTCGGCCTGGTCTACGGCATCCACGTCGATGACAACAACGTGGCGACCCTCGACATGACGCTCACCTCGGCCGCCTGCCCGCTCACCGACGTCATCGAGGACCAGGCCCGGGCGGCGCTGTGCAGCGGTCCGGGCGGTGGCCTGGTGGCGGACTTCCACATCAACTGGGTGTGGATGCCGCCGTGGGGCCCGGACAAGATCACCGACGCCGGCCGCGAGCAGCTGCGGGCGCTCGGCTTCAACGTCTGATCGCCACCGACGGGCGTCCGCACTCGTACCCTTGGAGAAGGCGACCGGCCGGGCGAAGGAACCCTTGGGGACGATGATCCTGTCGGGCAGGACATCCGCCGAGAGGTGCTGACCGGCAGGTGGACCCCACGGCCCGCCACCGGGCAATAGGCTCGGAGCGTGGCCCAGTGGAGTCTTCCCTACCAGCACATACCTGCGCCGCTGGCGTTCGTGCGCGCCCTTTTTGTGTCGACCCTCCTGATGGCTCCGCTGGTCTACGTCGCCAGTCGGGTCGCCGGCGAGGCCTCGTGGGTGCACCTGGTCCCCTTGGCCGCCGTCGTGGCGGTGCTGCAGATCCTCGTCTGGCGTCACCTGCTTGTGGGTGTGGCGGTCGGCGACGCGGGCATCCGGGTGCGCACGATGTGGCGCCAGACGGTGGTGCCCTGGGCCGCCGTGCAACGGGTGCTGGTCGTGGAGGACCCCCAATACCGCAACTGGATACTCACCATCGTCGCCCGCGACGGCACGCGGATCGCCACCCCCGTCTGCCAGCGGGCGTTCCGCATCGCGCGGCCTCCGGGACCGCTCGGCTGCGTGATGCTGCCCGCCGCCGAGCTCGAGGCGCTCGGCCACGCCCTGGACGCCATGGCCGTGGCGAGGAACCGACCGGTCCGCGCGTGACGGATGACGGTGGCACGGCGAGACCGACCCCCGAAGCCGCCACGCTGTCGCGCCACTCCGATCGCCGCAGCGGTCGGGGGCCCAGCGTACGGTCGAGCGTCGATCATGCCGGCGAATATGGGCACCCGCTCGCCGCCGGGCGAGGTTATTTCCGGCCGGTTACCGGCCCGTCGGCGGCTGTCAGGTGGCGGGTCGCCTCTCGGATGGACAACGGCGAGAGCACCGTCCGATGTGAATCCACAAAGGACCGTACGGACTCGGGGTCGATGCGGGCGTACTGGCGCAGGGCCCAGCCGATCGCCTTGCGGACGAAGAATTCGCGGTGGCCGGCCTGGCGGGCGCAGTACCGGAACAGGCGCTCGGCGTCGGTGCGCTGCTTGTACTGCAGTTGGTGCAGGATGGCGGTGCGGATGAGCCAGATGTTCTCGTCCTCGATCCAGGCGTCCATGGTGGAGACCAGGCGAGGGTGGGCGGCCACGAGCGGCCCGACCGTGTGGGCGGCCAGAGTATCCACTGTGTCCCACCACGACTTGGTGGTGATGAGGTCGCGAACCGTCGTCAGCAGCGCCGACGAGCCGACCCCGACGTACCGGCGCAGGTAGGCGCACGCGAAGTACTGGTATTCCCGCTCCGGCCGGGCCCAGCACGCCCGGGCCACCGCGACGAGGTCGGCCTCCGTGGGCGCCGCCAACCCGGCGAGCACCGCCCGGTTGAGCTTGGTCATCTGCGGGGTCGTCAGCCCGACGAACGGAAACTGGTGGCGCATGTACGCGGCCGCCCCCGCTGCCCGGACCGGATCGGCCGCCGGTGGGTAGATCTCGTCGAGCCGGGCCAGGATGGCGTCGGCGAGCGCGGTCACGCCGGCTTACCCTTGACCGCCGCCAGGACCCGGTGCAGCAGCCCGGGCTTGCCCGGCCGGTACGCCTTGGCTGCGCGGCGGAGCAGCTTGCGGTCCAGGTAGCTGAAGTGCAGGTGGCCCAGCGCCTCCGGTGGCGACGGCATGGGCTTCTCCCAGTAGAGGGGCCGGATGAACCGGTCCCGCGTCTTGCTGAGCTCCAGGGCCAGGCGCCACTCATGGTGCACCTCGGCCGAGGCCGCGGCGGCTGCCGACCAGTAGAGCTGGAAGATGTCCGACTCCCGGATCATGCTCTCCAGCCGGGCCCGCCAGTCGTCGCCGCTGCGCAGGTCGAGACGATCGACCAGGATGCGGACGCCCAGGCCCTGGTAGGTCGCGATGCACTGATCGACGATTTCCGAGTCGCGGCGCGAGTAGGAGATGAAGATCTTGTCGAAGATGCTGGCGTTGGCCACGGTCAGGAACTTCTCGGCCTCGCTCTGCACGGGGACCCCGGCCGGCCCGGGCCGGTGGACCTCGAACTCGACGGGCACCTGGCCGATGATCAACGGGCCAACGAATATGTCGATGTAGCCACCCAATGGGCCCGACGGGGTGTCGGCCGGCACGGTCATCTGGAACGTCAGCTCGCGCACGGCATCGTCGACCGTGACATCGATGCGGCTCGGCTCGAAGGTCGCCCCGAGCACGTTGGGCACGATCGAGATGGTGGTGCCGGACGCGACCTCCCGGGCCGCCGCCCCCTGGGAGACGGCCGGGGCCCCGCCCAGCTGGGGCGCCCGCCGGTCGATCAGCGCCCGCACCAACTCGCGCGCGTCGGGCCGGTGCACGAAGAACAGCAGGGGGTAGCGCCGCTGCGCCTCGATGCGTCGCCGGTACGCCGCGGAGAACTCCAGCCGCCGGTCGGCCTCGGGCGACGGCAGGGCTTCGGCCCGCGCGGGCCGCCGGTCCACGGGCGGGGGCGCGTACGGCGCCGGGGCCGCTCGATATTGCTCATTCTCGAAGTACGACCACGCGTCCCCGTATGCTCCGCCCGGCGTCGCAGGGCTTCCGGGCACGGCTGGGCCACCGGGCGTCGCGGGGCCTCCAGGCGTCGCCGGGCCCCCGGGCACGCCGGGCCCCCGGGGCACGTCCGGCCCGCTCCATCCCGCCGCGGGCGCCGGCTCGGCCGCCATGTCCGCCTCATCGGCGGCCGGCTCGGCGGGTGCGCTCCGCTGACGCCGGGACGGCGGCGGACCGGCGGGTCTGGGCGTGTCGGGCGGCGGCGGTGCCGCAACCGGCGTGGGGAGGTCGACGGCCGGTGGGGGCGGCGCCGGTGGCTCGCTTTCGGAAGGAGGAGGAAGGGACCGCTCGATTCCGTCCCAGACGTCCCTGGGGAACCGGAACGGACCGCCCGCCCGCGCGATCCAGCCATCCAGCTCCGAGTCGGGGACCCCCGCCTCCCGCAGGCAGGCCACGCCCGCGTCGAGGTCGGCCTGGTCCTGCGTCCGCTGGTACCGGGTGAGCAGAGCCTCGCCGAGGAAGGTGAGTCGTCGGCTGCGGCGGTAATGGTCGGCGGGCGTGGTGGCGACGGCCTCGGTCAGATAGGCGATGGCCTCGTCGAGGTCGGCCGGGTCGCGGGTGAGGTCGTAGCGCTGCCGCAGGGCCACGCCGAGAGCGGCGAGTCGGCTCGGCCGGTCGGGGTGGTCGGCCGGGAGCGCGGCCAGATCCTGCCGCCGCTGCTCGATGGTCCGCTCGAGAGCCTCGCGATCGACGGTCACCGGTGGATCGTATCGAGCCCGGCCCTATGAGGCTGGCTCACGCCCGTGGGGCAGGCACAGGCCCCGGGGTCGTGGGGCAGACTCAGGCCATGGCAGGTGGGAACGTCCGGCCGGCGGCGGGCGGAGGACGCTGGGTGGACGTCGACCCGGAGCGCCTGCCGGCCTGGCTCAACCGGTTCGCGGTCAACCACGGTGGCTACCGGGTGGCCGGCGCCGACGAGGCGGGTCGGGTCGAGGCGCCGCTGCGGATCGAGGCGGGGGACGGGACGACCCTGGGCTTGTGGCCACCACCCGGGGCGACCGTACGGCCTGACCTCGAGCAGTTCATCGACGAGGCGCTCCAACCACGGCGCATCGGGCTGTTGCTGGCCCGGCAGGCGTCGGTGGCGGTGGGCATCGCCGAGGGTCCTTGCCTCATTGAGTCCAAAGTGGACACGTACTACGTCCAGTCGCGTACGGCCGCCGGTGGCTGGTCGCAGCAGCGCTACGCCCGCCGCCGGGTCAACCAGGCTCGGGCCGCGGCCGAGAGCGCGGCCGACCAGGTCGTACGAGTCCTGCTGCCCGCCGTGGACCGCCAGGTCGACCCCCACCATGCGGTCGACCACCTGGCCGCGGTCGTGACGGGCGGCGACCGGCGTACGGTCGCGGCGATCCTGGCCGACCCGCGGCTGGCCCCGCTCCGACCACTGGTGGCGGACCGGTTCCTGGCCGTGGGCGAACCGCGGCGCCGCACGCTCGAGGAGGCGGTCACGCTCGCCCGCCAGGTCCGCATCCTGGTCCGCGATCCCGACTGCACGTGATCATCGACGGAATTCCGGTGGCGGCGTCGGGTAGGCTGGCCCCGTGCTCGTGCGCACTCAAGTCTGACCGGCTCCGCACCGACCGCTGACCGCGGCTCTGTCTGGCTATCGAAGGCCCCCGCGGTGGAGGCGGCCGGTGCTCACGCATGTCCTGCAACCGGTCCTGACACTGCGAGAGCGAGACTTCCCATGATCACAGCCACTGGCCTGGAGTTGCGTGCGGGCGCCCGCATCCTGCTCGCCGAGGCCGACCTGCGGGTGCAGCCCGGTGACCGGATTGGTCTGGTCGGGCGCAACGGCGCGGGCAAGACCACCACCCTGAAGGTGCTCGCCGGTGAGGGCCAGCCGCACGCCGGAAAGGTCGAGCGGCGCGGCTCGGTGGGGTACCTGCCCCAGGACCCCCGCACCGGCGACCTGACCATCACGGCCCGGGACCGGGTGCTCTCGGCCCGGGGCCTGGACACCCTGCTGGCCCAGATGCATGCCCTGCAGGAGGAGCTGGCCAGCCGGCCGACCGACGCCGCGATTCGGCGGTACGGGGAGCTGGAGGACCGCTTCGCCGCGCTCGGCGGATACGCGGCCGAGTCGGAGGCGGCCCGCATCTGCGCCAACCTCGGCCTGCCCGACCGGGTGCTGAGCCAGCCGATCGGCACCCTCTCCGGCGGTCAGCGGCGTCGCGTCGAACTGGCCCGCATCCTGTTCGCGGATTCCGGGGAGGCGGGCGGGGGCGTGCTGCTGCTGGACGAGCCGACCAACCACCTCGACGCCGACTCGATCGCCTGGCTGCGGGGGTTCCTGGCCAACCACAAGAGCGGCCTGGTCGTCATCTCCCACGACGTCTCCCTGCTCGAGGCGGTGGTCAACAAGGTCTGGTACCTGGACGCCAACCGGGCTTGCGTGGACGTGTACAACGTCGGCTGGAAGACGTACCTGGAGCAACGGGAGGCGGATGAGCGGCGGCGCCGCCGCGAGCGGGTCAACGCCGAGCGGAAGGCCAGCGCCCTGCTGGCCCAGGCGGACAAGATGCGGGCCAAGGCGACCAAGGCCACCGCGGCCCAGAACATGATTCGGCGGGCCGAGCGCCTGCTGGCCGGCGTGGAGGAGGAGCGGGTCGCCGACCGGGTGGCCAAGGTACGCTTCCCCGCCCCGGCGCCGTGCGGCCGTACGCCGTTGGTCGCCACCGGCCTGTCCAAGTCGTACGGATCGCTCGAAATCTTCACCGATGTGAATATCGCGGTGGATCGCGGGTCGCGGGTCGCGATCCTCGGGCTCAACGGTGCTGGCAAGACGACGTTGCTGCGCATCCTGGCCGGCCTGCTGGAGCCGGACACGGGCGAGGTCCAGCCGGGTCACGGACTGCGACTGGGGTACTACGCCCAGGAGCACGAGACCCTCGACGTGAACCGCACGGTCCTGGAGAACATGCGCAGCGCGGCGTCGGCGGCGGCCGCCTCGGCGGGCGGGTCGGCGCTCACCGACACCGAGCTGCGCCGGATCCTCGGGGCGTTCCTGTTCACGGGTGACGACGTGGAGAAGCCGGCCGGGGTGCTCTCCGGCGGTGAGAAGACCCGGCTGGCCCTGGCCACCCTGGTCTGCTCCGGGGCCAACGTGCTGCTGCTCGACGAGCCGACGAACAACCTGGACCCGGCCAGCCGGGAGCAGGTGCTCGACGCCATCGCCCGCTATCCGGGGGCGATCGTGCTGGTGACGCACGACCCCGGCGCCGTGCAGGCCCTCAAGCCCGAGCGGGCGATCCTGCTGCCCGACGGGGTCGAGGACGCCTGGAGCGACGACCTGCTGGACCTCGTTGAGCTCGCCTGAGCGAATCGAAACATCTCGTTCACCGGAACGACATGAATCCAGGCTCGCCCGGGCCGGCATACGCGCGACTCGGGTCTCAGATCGCTCGTCGCCGCCGGCCACGGCCATCATCGCCGGCTCGGCGCGATCGCCGCGTCGGCCGCCGTATGGTTCAATCCGCGCAAGGATTCTGTGCCCTGGGGAGGAGCATGGCTCGCCACCGCCTGCGTCGACGCCTGGGCCGGCTGGTCGCCGTCCCCGTGGCCGTGTTCGCGCTGCCCGTAGCGTTCCTGCTGGTGGCGCTCAACGCCGTCGCCGAGACCCGGCAGCCCGTGGCCAATCCGCTGGTGTGCGAACCATCCATGGAGGAGTGCGAGTCGTCGGCCGACCCGAGCACCGATCCGGGGGGCGGAGCCGAGCCCAGTGAGGAGCCGCCGAGCGATCCGTCCCAGCAGTCGCCCGACCAGCCGGTGCCGCCTCCGCCCGCCGCCGGGGGCGGGGGTGGGTCGGGGGGATCGGGCGGAGGCTCCGGTGGTGGATCCCGCGGTGGGTCCGGGGGCGGCGCCGTCGCCTTGCCCACGCCCGCGCCGATCGCCGCCTCGGTCAGCCCGGCCTATCCGAGCCTCTCCGCCACGCCAGCCTCGTCGTCGGCCGGGGCCACGCAAGCGGCGTCCCGCGATCTTGCCCAGACGAGGGAGGACACCATGCCCTCGGCGATGCTGCTCGGCTCGACGGCGGGCATCCTGATCGCGTTCGTGGTTGCCGTGGCCTTCCTCATCCGGGAGCGGCGGCTGCAGCGCGAGGAGCTCGAGGAGCTTGAGCTCGAACACTGGCGCACCTACCGCTGACGTCCGCATCGAGCGCCGAGGCCCGGTCACCAGGCACCGCTGACGCCGAGCACCCCGTGTCGCGCCGGTCCACCCCGACACGCTGACGCCGGTCACCAGGGGGTCGCCAGGACGGCCTCCACGACAATCGCCGTGACGGCTCCGACCGCCACCAGCGCGGCCGGAACCGGGGGTGCCTCGTCGCCCTGCACCGCCGGGGCCACGGCCGCCACGGTCAGCCAGGGGAAGAACGGCAGCCAGGCCGCCTCCGCCCCGCCGCGGGCCAGGCCGGCCGCGACCGAGAAGGTCACGGCGGTCCCGGCGCCGACCAGGAACGGCCAGCCGGGCGTGTTGCGCAGTCGCCGGGCGCTGCGCACCAGGGGCGGTCCGGCCGCGAGCAGGAGCACCACGATGCTGATGAAGCTCCAGGCGAGGGCCGGCCGGTGCGGTTCGACGCGGGTGGCGTAGTCGTCGCGGGCCATGAGGAGGCCCTCGATCCAGCTGAAGCCGGCCGCCTCGGCCACGAAGACCGGCAGGAGGGCGCCCAGACCGGTGGCGAGGTTGAGGAACGGCCGCCGTCGGGCGAAGTACAGGCAGACCGCGGAGAGCCCCAGCCAGGGCGCGGCGTAGGAGAACAGGGCGGCGACGCCGAGCGTGACCCCGCACGCCAGCGCCCAGCCGGCGGCCCGTAGGCCCGTACGGGTGCGATCGCTCGCGCACACCCCGAGCAGCACCATGGCCGCCCCGAGCACGGCCACGGCGACATTGACTGATACGGATATCCAGACCGCGTACGGAGCGAGCATGAGCACGGGGGCGAAGGACCGGGCGGCCCGCTCGCCACAGACGCCGCGCATGGCCGCGATCGCCAGCGGGGTGACCAGCGCGCCGAGGGCGGTGATGACCACGCCGAGGGTGAGGCGTTCGGTGAAGCCGATGCGCTGCAGCGCCCACAGCAGCAAAACGGGGCCCGGCGGGTGCCCGCGCGCCGCGACCGACAGCTCGTCGGCCCGGTCCGTGTAGGTCCGCAGGTAGGCGAGCACGTCGTCCCCGACCGCGGGGACGTCGGTGAGGTAGTTGTCCGGGGACTGCAGGGACCGGGTCAGGCCGGCCGCGCCGTCGACCAGGGCGAGGCCGAGCGACCAGGCGAAGGTGCCGGCCCAGCCCAGCACGAGCAGGGTCCGCCAGCGGACCGTGTCGAACCGGCCGCGGACGGCGGCCACGAGCACCACGGCGGCCACGGCCGGCGCGAGCGCGCTGCCGAAGCCGAACGCCCACCGGTACGAGCCCAGGAAGGGGGCCGACCGGGTGCCCAGCGCCAGGCCAGCGCGGACGGCGACCCAGGTCAGGGCGAGCCCGGCCGCGGTGACGCCGAACCAGATGGCCAGGTCCCGCCGCTCGTCGGCCGGCACGCGCAACGACAGCGCGCCGGGCCGTCTGTCGGGGGGAGGGCTGGCGGTCACGGCCGACACGGTACCCGGCTCCGATTTACGCGTTGCTCACGCCCGGGGCCGAGCGGGTTCGGGGCGATCAAGCATTGACGTATACCCGTCCGTAGACGCCCGAACGCGTGTGACGGGTGGCGCATGATCGTCCCAGGCGTTCTAATAGGTGATGACCGGGAACATCGAAGCAGTCCGCACGACGCCCGTCTTCGCCGGCGTTAGCGGCGCAACGGTGGTCCATCAACCGCCCAAGTAGGACGTGAGGGAAATTCAGATGGCAGCGACGACCACGGCACCCACGACCGATAAGGGTCGGCGAATTGTCGGTGCGGAGCGTGCAAGTCTGGCAAAGGACCTGGTCAAGCGCTATGCGTCCGGCGAGAGCATTCGTGCACTCGCATCGTCCACCGGCCGTTCGTACGGCTTTGTCCACCGTGTTTTGACTGAATCAGGAGTTCAGCTTCGTCAGCGCGGTGGTGCCCGACGGCGCAAGAAGACGGCGTGAGTTCGTTCCGCCGGGTTGTGAAATGCCGTTTCACTACATGGCGTGGCGGCATTGATGGCTGACCCCGACGTTCGGGTGGACCGTGACGGGCCGGTGGCGACAGTGACGTTGTGCCGGCCCCGGGTCCTCAACGCCCAGACTCCCCAGATGTGGGCCCAGCTCCGGGCGAAAGGCCGGGAGATGGGCGGCGACATCCGCGTCGTCGTGGTGCGCGGGGAGGGCCGCGCGTTCTCGGCCGGCCTCGACCTGGCCGTGGCCCGCGGCGAGGCGCCGGCCGACGGCGGCGGGTCCGACGCGGCGGAGCCCACGAGCCTCGCCCGCATCGGTGCCCTGCCTGACGAGGAGGCGAGCCGGCTGATCGCGGGCTTCCAGGAGGCGTTCGCCTGGCTGCGCCGGCCCGACCTGATCAGCATCGCCGCGGTGCAGGGCCACGCCATCGGTGCCGGCTTTCAACTCGCCCTCGCCTGTGACCTGCGCGTCTGCGCCGACGACGCGCAGTTCACCATGGCCGAGGTGACGCTCGGGCTGGTGCCCGACCTCGGCGGCACCAAGCGCTTGGTCGAACTGGTCGGTTACGGGCGGGCGCTGGACATCTGTGTCACCGGCCGCCGGGTCGACGCGGAGGAGGCCGTCCGGATCGGCCTGGCGACGTCGGTGGTGCCCCGCGACCGCCTGGACGAGGCGGTGGCGGAGCTGACCGCCCGGGTCCTCGCCCACCCGCGCGACGCCGTGGTGGAGATCAAGGCCCTGCTCGCGGCGGCGGCCGGACGCAGCTTCGCCGACCAGGAGCGGGCCGAACGGGAGGCCCAGATCCGCCGGCTGCGCGACCTCATGGGCACCGGCGAGTAGCGCCCGCCCTCTGAGTAGCCGCGTCGGCCACAGGCGTGGCCGGCGGAGTCTCCTCGGCCCCCGGTGCACCCGCCCGCGCCGGCCGGCGTAGCCGCTTCGGCCCCGCGGACACACCCGCCCGGGGTATCCCCGCTCGGGCGGGCGTTTCGCTCTGCGCGAGACTCGTCCCATTCCGGAACAAGCCCAGTCGGATGGGCGGTTGTGGGCTGCGCAGCATACGGTCGGCCCGGGAGGTGAGGCGCGTCGTGGGTCATCCCGGTGGGTTGATGCACGCCGGCTGGGGCATGCGCAGCTCCATGCGCCGGCGGGACGAGCTCGGCGACCGCCGGGTGAGCCGGCAGACGGCGCGGCGGGTGCTGCGGTACGCGCGACCGTACGCCCCGATGATCAGCCTGTTCCTCCTCGTCGTCGTCATCACCTCCGGCATCGCCGTGGCCACGCCGGTGCTGGCCGGCACGGTGGTCAACGAGATCAGCAACCCCAGCGACCGGGCCGTCCGGGTGGTGGTGACGATCGCGGTGCTGATCGCCGGCCTGGCCGTGGTGGACGCGGCGCTGTCCATCGCCCAGCGCTGGCTGTCCGCGCGCATCGGCGAGGGGATCATCTACGACCTGCGCACCCAGGTCTATGACCACGTGCAGCGGATGCCCCTGCAGTTCTTCACCCGTACGCAGACGGGCGCCCTGGTCAGCCGCCTCAACAACGACGTCATCGGGGCCCAGCAGGCCTTCACCTCGACCCTCTCCGGCACCGTGGGCAACCTCATCTCCCTCGTGCTCACGGTCGGCGTGATGGCCAGCCTGTCGTGGCAGGTGACGGTCCTGTCGCTGCTGCTGGTGCCCGCGTTCCTGGTGCCGGCCCGGCTCGTCGGGGTGCGGGTGGCCCGGCTGACCCGGGAGTCGTACCAGCTCGACGCCACCATGAACTCGACCATGACCGAGCGCTTCGGGGTGGCGGGCGCGTTGCTGGTCAAGCTCTTCGGCCGCCCGGAGGTCGAGGCGGCCCGGTTCGCCGACCGGGCCGCGCGGGTGCGCGACATCGGTGTGCGGCGGGCCATGTACGGCACGTTCTTCCTGGTCGGGATGATGCTGGTCGCGGCCCTGGCCAGCGCGTTGACGTACGGCGTCGGGGGCGCGCTCGCCGTGGCCGGCACGATCCAGCCGGGGACCGTCGTCTCCCTCGCGCTGCTGCTGACCCGGCTCTACGGGCCGATCACCGCGCTCTCCAACGCCCGGATCGACATCATGAGCGCCCTGGTCTCGTTCGAGCGGGTCTTCGAGGTGATCGACCTGGCGCCCGCCATCGCCGAGAAGCCGAGCGCGGTCGACATCCCCAAGGGCGCGGCCACGATCGAGTTCCGGGACGTGCACTTCCGTTACCCGTCGGCCGCGGAGGTCTCGCTCGCGTCCCTGGAGGACGTGTCCACACTGGACCGTACGGTCAGCGACCCGGTGCTGCGGGGCGTGAGCTTCACCGTCCAGCCGGGACAGTTGGTGGCCCTGGTCGGGCCGTCCGGGGCGGGCAAGTCCACGACCGCCATGCTGGTGCCGCGCATCTACGACGTGACCTCGGGCGCGGTGCTCGTGGGCGGGATCGACGTCCGGGACGCTTCCCTGCAGTCGCTGCGGGACGCGATCGGCGTGGTGACCCAGGACGCGCACCTGTTCCACGAGACGATCGCCGAGAACCTGCGCTACGCCAAGCCCGACGCCACCGACGAGGAACTGTGGCAGGCGCTGGACCGAGCCCAGATCGGGGATCTGGTGCGCTCGCTGCCGGATGGACTGTCCACGGTGGTGGGTGAGCGGGGCTACCGGTTCTCCGGCGGGGAGAAACAGCGCATCGCCATCGCCCGCCTGCTGCTGAAGTCGCCGTCCATCGTCATCCTCGACGAGGCGACCGCGCACCTGGACAGCGAGTCCGAGGCGGCGGTTCAGCGGGCGCTGACCGAGGCGCTGGTGGGCCGGACGGCGCTGGTCATCGCCCACCGCCTGTCGACCGTGCGGGCGGCCGATCAGATCGTCGTGCTCGACCGGGGTGAGGTCGTCGAGTGCGGCACCCACGAGGAGTTGATCGCCAGGGGCGGCCTCTACGCCGACCTCTACCGCACCCAGTTCGCCGTGGACGCCCCGGCGGTGAACGGGATGCTCGTCGAGCCTCAGAGGACGGTCTCGTAGAGCGGATACGGCAGCCCGTCGACCGCATCGCCGTACGGTGTGAAGGCCAGACCGCACCCCGCCACCAGGTCGGTGACCGTTCGCGACACCAGGACCGCGCCGGGCTCGGCCGCCCGGGCCAGCCGGCCGGCGACCTCGACGCCGAGGCCCCCCACCGTCCCGGCGTGGCGCTCCACCTCGGCCACGTGGATGCCGATGCGGAGGTCGACGCCCCACGGAGCCAGCGCGGCCCGCAGGGCGGCGGCGGCCCGCACGGCCCGGCCGGGGCCGTCGAGCAGGGCGGTCAGTCCCGATCCCGCGAGGGCGACCACCTCGCTGCGGTGGGCCTCGACGACCCGGCGGGCCGCCTGCGTGGCTGCCTGGGCCGCGGCCTCGCCCACCGGCTCGCTCGCCAGTTCGGCGACGAGCACAGTGGCGAGGAATCGTTCCGGGACCGCGCCCGCGGCGGTGCCGGTCACGAAGGACCGGATGGCGGCCAGCAGGGGAGCGGTGTCGCCGCTGTAGAGGAAGTGGTCGACGCCGGGCAGCGTGACCAGCCGCGCGTCCGGGATGCCGGCGGTCAGGGCGTACGCGTGCGCCAGCTCGTAGGCCGCGTCCTGCTCGCGGTGCAGGACGAGCGTGGGGACCGCGATGCTGGCCAGGACGGGCGTGACGTCGATGGCGCTCATCGTCTCGACCAGGCGTCGGGCGGTCACCGGCGTGGCGCTCTGCCGTTCGTACCGAGCGAGAAACCGACGACCCGCCGCAGTGGCGGCCATGCTCGCGGCCAGCGCCGCCAGGACGCGCCCCGTGCCCCACCGACGCTCCACCCAGGCGAACTCGGGGCGATCGGCCTGGCCGAGCCAGGGGTGACGGGCCCAGGTGCCGTGCAGGATCAGCCGGTCCACCCGCTCCGGGTGCATGGCGGCGAGCACGATCGCCAGCGATCCGCCCTCCGAGGAGCCCAGCACGGTCGCCCGCGTCACCCCCACCGCGTCCATGACCGCGCGCACGTCGGCGGCCCGCTGCTCGAGGGGCGGGACCTCGCCGGGACCCAGGCGCTCCGACACACCCGTGCCCCGCTTGTCGAGGACCACGACCCGGCAGAACGCGCCGAGGCCACGCAGGAACCGCGCGATCGCCGGATGCTCCCACTGCACCTCGACGTTGCTGACGAACCCGCCGATCAGGACGAGGTCGGGCCCGGAGCCGAAGACCTGGTACGCGATCGCGGCTCCGTCGTGGCTGACGTAGTGGGTCTCCGGGACCGGCTCGAGGTCCACTGCTGGAGCGAGGTCCCGGGCCGACTCGATGTCTCGCGCCGGGTGGAGCCAGGGTCCCGGGCGGTCGCCAAGCGGAGGCGGGTCGCCCGGCGGGCGCGGATCGGCTGGCGCGTGCGGGTCGGCTGGCGCGTGCGGGTCGGCTGGCGCGTGCGGGTCGGCTGGCGCGTGCGGGTCGGCCGGCGCGTCGACCGGGGCGACGAACCGGTAGCCACGGCCGTGCACGGTTCGGATGACCCGTTGGGACTTGCCGTCGTCACCCACCGCCTGGCGGGCCTGCTTGATCCGCGTGGTGAGCGCGGACTCCGAGACGAACCGATTGCCCCAGATCTGGTCGAGCAGCTCCTCCTTCGGCACGACCCGGTCGCGGTGGGCGACCAGGTAGGCGAGCACCTCGAACACCTGCGGCTCCACGTCGATGCTCCGGCCGTCCATCCGAAGCTCGTACGTGTCGGTGTCGAGGTCGACCCCGCCGAAGCGGTAGCGCATGGGCGCAGCATAGGGGCCGGCGTCAGCCCGGGGCCGCGACGCGACGGTGCGTCACGGGCCCGGGCGTGGGCGGCCGGTGTCCGGCCCCGGGGTGGCGCGTCACGCGCCCGGGGTGTGGCGGTGGGTTTCAGGCCCCGGGCGGGGCGGCGTGCCGCGGGGTGGGTGGATCACGAGGCCGGGGCCAGCCGCCGGGTCAGGGCGGCCACGACCTCGGCCGCGATCAGCGCGTGCCCGCGGCGGTTGACGTGCAGGCCGTCGGCGCTGAACAGGTGGTCGCCCGTGGCCGGGTGGTCCAGGAAGCTGACGTACACGCCGCCGCAGCGAACCGTGATCGCCTCGGTCAGACGGCCGAGGGCCCGCAGGCGCCGGCTGATGCCCGCCCGGTGGTCGGGCGGCGCGAAAGACGTACGCCCCAGGTCGAAGCAGCCGAAGGTCACCACGAGCGCGCCCGCCTCGTGCAGGGCGGTCACCATGCGCGACAGCTCGGTGGCCACGGCCGCCTGCGCGGCCGGGTCGTCGAACGAGCGGCGCAGCGCGTCGTTGGCGCCCGCGGCCACGACGGCCAGGTCCGGCCGGAAGGCGCAGGCCCGGGCGAGCTGCCCGGCCCGGATCTCCGCGGCCCGGGCGCCGTACTGGCCGAGGTTGAGGTACTCCGGGTGGCCCAGGGCGTCGACGAGCTGCTCGGCCCAGGAGCGATCGGGGAAGCCAGGCACGGGGTCGCCGGTGCCCACGGCGATGCTGTCGCCCATGACGAGCAGGCGGCGCCAGGTGCCAGCGAGCGAGCCGATGAGGTCGGCGGCAAGGGCAGGGTGCTGAGTCATGGCCGTCAGTCTTCGCCCGATCGCCCGCGCAACCTTGGGGCCGATCGGGAGGAGACCTGAAGACTTCGTGGAGAACCGGCCCGAAACGGCTGCCCGCCGGGCTCGCGAAACCGGCGCCGGGCTTCACCGGGCCGGCCGGGCCCGCCCGAGGCTCGTTGGGCCGGCATCGAGTCTCCGGGCCGGCACCTCGTGTCACCGGCCAGGTGGCGCCGTACGGTCGCGGCCTCAGGCGGTCGGGCGCCGGACCGCCGTCTCCACCAGGTCGAGCACCCGGCCCAGGTCGGCCAGGGGCCGGCCCATCGCCAGATGGAGAACCATGCCGTCGTAGGCGAGCTCGAGGAACTGGGCGAGCACCGAGATGTCCACATCGGAACGTACGGTGCCGGCCTCACGCTGGCGGTGCAGCCGTTCCCGCGTCGCCTGCGCGATCGCCTCCGAGCGGGCGGCCCAGCGGCTGGCGAACGCCGGGTCGGTGCGCAGACGCCGCGACACCTCCAACTGGGTCCCGAGCCAGCCCGCGATCTCGGGCTCGCCGGCCCCCTCGGCCCGGGCCAGCAGGTCCCGCATCACCTGCACCAGGCCGTTGCGGGCCACCGTGGCCACCATGGCGGCCGCGTCGTCCTCGGCCACCGCGAGGAAGAGCGACTCCTTGTCGCGGAAGTGGTGGAAGATGGCGCCGCGGGAGAGCCCGATCTCCTCCTCGAGCCGGCGGACCGTGGCACCCTCGTAGCCGTAGCGCGCAAAGCACGCCCGGGCGCCAGCGAGGATCCGCTGACGCCGGGCTTCCAGCTCGGCGGCGCTGACCCGGGGCACGAGATCGATCGTGACAGTCCGCGATGATGGTTTGCAAGCCGTACGTACGGTTTGTTACAGCACGGGTTCATCACGAGCGCCTCGGCCGCCCTGCGCTCCCCGGCCGCCCCGAGTGCCTCGGCGGTACCTTGCGGCCCACTCGGGGTCGTGCACGTCGGTCGTATCGTGCGTCTCATGGTGGACAACGACCAGCTGGGTCGGGTGGTGCCGGCCTCCTGGTCGGAGACGCTGGAGTCGTTCGCGACGGAGGCGGGCGAGAACACGGACGCCGCCCGGGGCCTCCAGTTGGCCTTCTGGGGCTTGGTCGTCTGCCTCGTCGGGTCGCCGCTGGCGCTGGTCGGCCTGTTCTTCAGCCTGCGGGGCCTGCTGCGGTCCGGTCGCCTCGGGGGCCGGGCCGTCGCCGTGGCGGGCGTCGCCGCCAACATGGTGGCCATCGCGGAGCCCGTCGTCGCGCTCACGCTGATGACCTGACCATGCGGTGGCCGGACATGGGGCGCCGGTGAATGGGCGCCGTATGACTGGGGCGCCGAACAAATGGGGGCGCTGGAAAACCGGTTGTGCGGGGGGTAGCTGGCCGTGCTTGGCTGGACGCCAGATCGATGCGGCACCGCGACCGGCTCGGGGCCGGGACCGTTCGAAGTGCCGCCGCGAAGGGAGGGGTGAGCCGACATGTCCGCGCCCGCGTGCGGCTCTCTGGCCGTTGCCCACCTTCGCCCCGCTCCGGGTCGCGCTGCCTGACCCAGACGTCCGTCGCCACAGGTTCCTGTGGTCTGACCGGCTTCCCGCCGCCTGACCCAGGTTCAGGTCCTCTGACGCTGGTCCACGTCGCGTGACGTCATCGCCGTCAGCGCGCCCGCGGGGTCCCGATCGATCAAGGAGACCACCCGTGCGTTCGCACGATGACGCGTTCTCGTTCCGCGCCGGACGTTACCGGCCGAGTCGGACCGGCCGATCCAAGCGCCCGCGATTCGACGATGACGATTTCGATGGCTTCAGCGGCGTCGACGTCAAGGGCGGCTACTCGCATGATGATGATGACTTCGATGGCGGTGATGGTGCCGCGTTCGCGGCCCGGGGCCGCCGGCCGCAGTGGGACACGGTGGACGACGGGCCCGGGGAGGGCCGGCGCTGGTCCACGTGGGACCAGTCCAGCCCGACCGAGAAGGGGCCCGAGCCGTACCCGGAGTGGCTGGTCACCGACCTGGGCGCGATCGACACCGAGCTCGGGGTGCTGAAGACCGGCAAGGAGGCCGACGTCTTCCTCATCGAGCGGGGTGTGCCGGGCACCGGGTCAACCCCCGGCCGGTCCTGCCTGCTGGCCGCCAAGCGGTACCGCTCGGCCGAGCATCGCCTGTTCCATCGAGACGCCGGCTACCTGGAAGGGCGCCGGGTCAAGGAGTCCCGGATGAACCGGGCGATCGCGGGCCGGACGGACTTCGGCCGGCAGCTCATCGCCGCCCAGTGGGGAGCCGCGGAGTTCGCCGCCTTATGCCGCCTGTACCAGGCCGGCGTACCGGTGCCCTACCCGGTGCAGATCGTGGGCACGGAGGTGCTGCTGGAGTTCATCGGCGACGGGCGAGTGGCGGCGCCTCGCCTGGCCGAGCTGCGTCGGGACACCGCCGACCTGGTCGACCTCTGGCACCAGCTGGTCGACGCCATGTACACCATGGCCCAGCTCGGCTACACCCACGGCGACCTGTCGGCGTACAACATGCTTGTCCACCATGGACGGTTGGTCATCATCGACCTACCGCAGATCGTCGATGTGGTGGCGAACCCCCGCGGTCCGGCGTTCCTGGCCCGCGACGCGCACAACGTCGCCCGGTGGTTCGCCAGCCGGGGCGTCCGCCAGGCTGACGGGGACGAGTTGGCGGCCGACCTGCTCCGCGCGGCCGGTCTGTCCCGCTGACCCCCGGGCTCGACCCTTCGCAACCCTCCCCGGACCGTGGCGGCGGCGCTCGCCGAGGTGCCCCCGGACCGTGGGTGGGCCGCGGAGGGGAGACGTCGTGTGGCTCGACGAGGAGCGTTCATACACTCCACCTATGCTGGAAGAGTCGGCACGTCGACCGCTTTGGCCACTGGCCTGGCTCTGCGCGGCATTAGCGTCGATCATTGCGCTGATCGGTCTGGCCGGGCTCTGGTGGCTCGCCATCCCCCGGACGGGCGGAGTGTGTTTCGCGATCTACCCGGCCCCGCCGGGATGCTCCGACTCTCGCATCCCGGTGGCGGCCGGCTGGTCGGTGGGACTGGTGGTCCTGCTCATCGTGAATGTCTGGGCGGCGCTGTTCCGGCACCGACTGAGGACCGCGGTGTCCGCGTTGTCTTTGCTGGCCATGGTGATCGTTGCCGGGCTGGCTTACCGCGCGGTCCTGTATGCCTAGAAGGCCATCTTTGATCGATGGCCTTCTAGGCGACGGTCAGGTGACTAGCAGCTGAAGCCAGCGGCACAGACCCGGATGTCGTACGGGTAGAAGTCGACCAGGGTCAGGGGCCACGGCGAGACGACGCCGTAGGCTTCGTCTTCGGACTCAAGGCGTCCCCAGTTGAGCCCGACGAACATGACGGCTCTTCACCGTTAACCGGGCACGGAGGGTCGGCGAGCCTGCCTTGAGGGAGCCCGCCCTTGCTTGATCATCACTGTGTCTGATGCAGCATGATCGAGAAGGACGGGCCTTGGAGCAGGGTAC
>Ga0310826_100441_pt1 | contig 43009 bp, 42 predicted proteins | sample WT_ome_FD_201306 | JGI IMG/M metagenome (GOLD analysis project Ga0310826, IMG submission 201306) | Sorghum-adapted microbial communities enriched on wild type (WT) sorghum from Joint BioEnergy Institute, Emeryville, California, United... ... | reverse complement strand
CGCCGACAAGGGCAAGTGGGGCGGCGTCTGCCTCAACGTCGGCTGCATTCCGTCCAAGGCCCTCATCCAGGCGGCGCACCAATTCGAGGCGACGCGGCATGCGGAGCGTTTCGGCATCCTGGCGGACAACGTCCGGGTCGATTTCGCGAAGGTGCAGGATTACAAGGAATCGGTGGTCGGCCGGATGAGCCGCGGCGTGGAAGCCCTGCTCAAAGCGGGCGGAGTGCAGATGTTCAACGGGGAAGCGATGTTCATCAATGAGCGGGAAGCCCGTCTGTTCAACGACCAGGAAGCGCCCCGCTACCGGTTTGAACACTGCATCATCGCCACCGGATCGCGGCCCGTGGTGCTCAGGGGATTCCCTTTTGGCGGACGCATCCTGTCCTCCACCGAGGCACTTTCCCTGCGCGAAGTGCCGAAGCGGCTCGCCGTGATCGGCGGCGGCTACATCGGCGTCGAGCTGGGGCAGATGTTTGCCAAATTCGGCGCCAGGGTGACCATCCTGGAAGCCACGGATTCGATTTTGCCCGGTTTCGAGCCGGACCTGAGCCGCCTGGTCGCCAAACGGCTGGCGCAATCCGGCGCCGAAATCGTCACCGGGGCCCGTGCGCTCGGCGCCGAACAAAGCGACCGGGAAGTGACCGTCACCTATGAGGCGGGCGGCAAAACGGAAAAGGTGACGGCGGACTACCTGCTTGTCACCGTGGGACGACGTCCCAACACGGACGGGGATTTCGGGCTGGAGCTCGCCGGCGTCAGGACGAACGATCGCGGCCTGATCGAGGTGGACGGGCAGTGCCGCACGAGCAATCCGCACATTTTCGCCATCGGCGACGTCGTACCGGGGCCGGCTCTGGCGCACAAGGCGTCCTACGAGGGCAAGGTGGCCGCGGAAGCCATCGCCGGTTTGCCGTCCCGGGTGGACTACAAGTGCATCCCCGCCGTCGTGTTCGCCGATCCGGAGTGCGCCAGCGTCGGGTACACGGAAAAGGAAGCGAAGGAGAAGGGGTTCGATGCCGTCTCCGCCCGATTCCCTTACGGCGCCAACGGCCGGGCCGTGACCCTGGGGGATGTCGAGGGGTTCGTCAAACTCGTCGCGGACCGGAAAACGGGACTTCTGCTGGGCGCGCACATCGCGGGGGCGGAGGCTTCCAACCTCATCTCCGAATTCGCGCTGGCCATCGAAATGGGGGCCGCGGCGGAAGACATCGCGCTGACCATCCATCCCCATCCGACGCTGGGGGAATTGGCGATGGACGCCGCGGAACTCGTCCTCGGCCATCCGATCCATGTTCCGCCCGCGAAGCCGTAAAACACGCGTTCACAACCCCGAAACCTCCCGTGCCGCAAGGCGCGGGAGGCTTTTTTTCCAACAACGGGCCAACCATGTTACAATACTAGAGACAGTTAGTTTTCGATAATCGGTAAAAGGGTGTTGCCGCTTGCGCGCATATCTGGACCTGCTCAAGGATATTTTGGAAAACGGCGTCCCCAAATCGGACCGCACCGGCACGGGCACGATTTCGGTGTTCGGCCGGCAGATGCGCTTCGACCTGTCGCAGGGATTTCCGCTGGTCACCACGAAGCGGATCCACCTCCGGTCGGTGGTGCACGAGCTGCTCTGGTTCCTGAAAGGGGACACCAACATCCGCTACCTGCGGGAAAACGGCGTGACGATCTGGGACGAGTGGGCCGACGAAAACGGCGACCTCGGGCCGGTATACGGGGCGCAGTGGCGCGCGTGGCCCGCGCCGGACGGACGCACCATCGACCAGATCGCGCAGGTGGTGGAATCCATCCGCAAAAACCCGGATTCCCGCCGCCACATCGTGAGCGCCTGGAACGTGGCGGACATCGACAAAATGAAGCTTCCGCCGTGCCATCTGCTGTTCCAGTTTTACGTGGCGGGCGGAAAACTGTCCTGCATGTTGACGATGCGCTCGGTGGACACGTTCCTCGGCCTTCCCTTCAACATCGCCGAATACGCGCTGCTCACGCACATGGTGGCGCAGCAGTGCGACCTTGAGCCCGGAGAGTTCATCTGGTCGGGGGGAGACGTACATATCTATCTCAACCACCTGGAGCAGGTGAAGCTGCAGCTCACCCGGGAGCCGTATCCGCTGCCGAAGCTGGTCATACGGCGCAAACCGCCATCCATTTTTGATTACATCTACGAAGATTTCGAGTTTGTCGACTATCGCCATCATCCCGCGATCAAAGCGCCGGTCGCCGTGTGAGAAAGGCCGTTTCCGGCCTGCGCCGGCCCGATGACCCGGAAATAAGGGGAGGGAAACCGGAAACCGTGTCGGTAACCTTGATCGCCGCCGTGGCGCGAAACGGCGTGATCGGCGCGAACAATCGGCTGCCGTGGCGCCTTCCCGCCGATCTGGCCTATTTCAAAAGGCAGACCCTCGGAAAAACGGTGCTGATGGGCGCGGCCACCTGGCGCTCCCTGGGCCGGCCGCTGCCGGGACGGCATAACGTGGTCCTTTCGCGTACCATGGAAAAGGCGCCGGAAGGATGCGATCTCGTCCGTTCCGTCGAGGAAGCCCTGCGCCTTTACGGCGGCCGGGAACTCATGGTGATCGGGGGCGCGGTCGTTTACCGGCAGTTTTTGCCGCACGCGGACCGCATGCTGCTCACCGAAATCGACGCCGACTTCGAAGGGGATGCCCATTTCCCGGAATTTGACCGAAGCGAATGGAAGATGGTGTCGCGGACGCCAGGGGTAACGGACGAAATCAACCCGCTGCCCCACGCGTTTTGCGTATATGAAAGAATTCGTTAGGAATCCGGGAGGGATTCGGTTGGACGGCCCGACGCTGCTGACCGGAACCGAAATCGGACTCATCCGCCGCTATGTGGCAACCAAATACGCCCATCTGCCCGCCCCGCGGCGCGCCGACATCGTGGCCGATGCCGTCCGCCGCGCGGTACTCCGCCGGCTGCCCGCTTTGCCGGAGCCGTGGCGAAGGGAGCTGGCGGAAGAGCTGATCCGGCGCTGCCTGGTCCGGGAGCGCCGCGACATTCGCCGGGAAGACGTCCTGGCCGTGTGCGCCGAGCGCGAGTGGGGCGAACGCGAGCTTTCCGAAGCGGTCGCGGCCTGGACGCGCGGACAGGCACCGGGGCGCCCGGACGGCACCGGGGAACGGTCCGGGGCGATCGCCCCCGGATCGGGGGATACGGCGCCGGCGCCGGTTTCCGCATCCGTGCCGGCCTTGGCTCCGGCCGAACTGTCGCCGACGGACAGCCCCTCCGCGGCGGTGCCGGCCGAAAGCGCGCCGGTGGTTCGGGCGGAACCGGCTTGGCCGGGGATTTTTCGCCGGCTGTGGCCCGCAGGGGGGAGAGCGGCCCCGGCCTTTGCCCTTGCCGCGCCGTCCGCGGCGGGCGTCGTTCCGGCGGCAACGGCGCGTCCGGCGGCAGGCCTTGCGCACCTTGCCTGGGCGGCGGCCACCTTCCTGCTGACGGCGGGAATATGGCTGGCTTTGCCGAAGCCCGCCCAGGAAACGCCGGCGGCGCCGGCCGATCCGCCAGTGCGCCCGCCGGCGGCGGAGACCGTGCCGGAACCGGTCCCGGCCGCGGATGCGCCGGGCATGCCCGAGGAACTGCGCTATGCCGAGTTTGACCGGGAACCGGTCAGGGAATATTTGCGCTCCCGCGATTCCCTGCTGGCGGAGGAGCCGTATTTCGAGGCCATCGTGGAAAGCGCGCGGGAGCACGACGTGCATCCGCTGCTCCTGTTCGCCATCGCCGGCCAGGAGCAGGGTTTCGCGCCGAAAACGCACAAATACGCGGAGCGCATCGCCAACAACCCGTTCAATGTCCATGAAAGTTGGGAAAAATACAACACGGACATCCGCGATTCCGCCGGCATCGCCGCGCGCACCGTCGCAAATCTCGGCAGCAGCCGGCCGGCGGGATACGATCCGTTCCTGTGGCTCAACACCCGATACGCCGAAGACCCCAATTGGGCCGACGGCGTGCGCTGGTTTTTTGACAAGCTCGTTTCCGTCGCGGAGGGAGAGAGCCTTCCGGCTTCGACCGCGACTTCGCCTTCGTCTTCTTGACGTGTTTCGCGAACTCATGGTTTGTCATTCGACCGAAACATAAAAAAAAACGAAGGTGAAGCCATGCCGATGGAAAACGTCAATCCGGCGAAACCGGCCGCCGCGGCGAGGCGCAGGGCCGGGCTGCTTGTTGTCCTGCCGGCCGTCCTCGCGCTGTATACGGCGGTCAATTATTATGTGGGCTGGCACGGCGAGCTCATGCTCAGGGCGCTGGGCGCTTCCCGGTTCACGGGGATCTGCTGGGCCCTGTTCGCCATGGCGGCTTTCGGCCTTCTCCTGGGGAGGCTGCCGGGCATGCCGGGTCCCGCGAAGCGCCTGCTCAAAGTGGCCGGCTACTGCCATTTCGGCGTGCTGCAATACGGTTTGCTGTTTTTGCCCCTGGCCGATGCCGCCTATCTGGCGGCGAGGCCTTCGTCCGCGGCGCCCGAGGACAGCGGGCGCCTCATCCTGCTTCTGGGCGGCGCGGTGATGGCGCTGATGGCGATCCTGTTTGCGCGGGGCGTCCGGAACGCGCGGTCGCCCGTCGTGCGTACCTACGATTTGGAGGTGCCCAAACCGGCCGGGCACATCCGCCGGCTCCACATCGCGGTCGTTTCCGACCTGCACCTGGGCCATCTGGTCGGCAACCGCCATCTGGACCGCCTCCTGCGGGAGATGGACCGGCTGCGGCCGGATCTGATCCTCCTGGCCGGGGATGTAATCGACGACGACATCGAACCGTACATCCGCAACCGGATGGGCGAGCGGATGAAGCGGCTGAAAGCCCCCTTGGGGGTCTACGCTGTTCTGGGCAACCACGAATACTACAGCGGAAAAATCGAAGCGTTCGTCAAAGCGATGGACAACGCGGGGATCGCCGTCCTGCGGGACGAGGCGAAACTGGTGGGCGGCGCGTTGTACGTCGTCGGGCGCAAGGACAAAACCGCGGAATCCGCCGACCCGGAAGGGCGGAAGCCCGTCGCCTCGCTGATCGCTCCGCTGGATGCGTCCAGACCGGTTCTGGTCATGGACCACCAGCCGACCGGTTACGGCGAAGCGGAGGCGGCCGGCGTCGACGTGCTCATTTCCGGCCACACCCACCGCGGGCAGATGGCGCCCAACCACTGGATCACGCGCCGCCTTTTCGAGCTGGACTGGGGCTACAAGCGCAGGGGAAACATGCACGCCGTCGTCTCCAGCGGTTTTGGCACCTGGGGACCGCCGCTGCGCCTCATGAGCCGTTCGGAAATCGTCCTGCTGCGCGTCCGCTTTGCGGACCGGGCAGGGGACGTGGCGGCGAAGGAGCCGGATCGGGCGAACGATGCCCGGCAGGGGTGAGCCCGCGAATCCCCGCGGCGCGTGAAAACCAGGGAACTTGGGCAAAATTGCAAGAAATTTTCAGCCAGAATGAGAAAAAAGCCTTTCAATCCGGGAAAATTTGCCGCTATTCCGATTTTCCGCCCGTTGAAAACGCACAGGTGTTTTCATTATCATGGAAATAGCACTCTTCCATTAAGAGTGCTAACATTGTCGGTTTGGGAGGAATCGGCACCAGATCCCGGCCACAAGAGGATAGCAGGCGAAAAAGTCTCCGGATTCCCAAATTCCTTTTCATATCTCCGCAAAGAAGACCCGACAGATGCCTTCGATCGACCGGTGAGGAAAGTTCCGACACCCGACCCAGTGGGGAATCTGTACAGACGTCTTCTTTTTTGTTCCAACGCAGAGCTTGCGAGGGTTGGCCGGGAAATATGGAAAGGAGGAGGTATCCTTGAGAGCTTTGCTGCTTGCAGGCGGACTGGGCACCCGAATGCGCCCGCTTACGGAATCCATGCCAAAGCCGATGGCGCCGGTCGGGAACCGTCCCTGGCTGGAACAACTGGTTTTGCACCTGAAGTCGCAAGGAATCCGGGAGATCGTCATGGCGGTCAAATATTTCCCGGACCGCATCCGGAAGCATTTCGGAGACGGCAGCCGCCTCGGGGTGCAGATCCGTTACGCGATCGAACCGATTCTGCTGGGCACCGCGGGGGCGATCAAGAACGCCGAACCGCTCCTTGGCGACCGCTTCCTGGTGCTGAACGCGGACATCATCCAGAACGCGCCGATCGAGCCTCTGCTCCGATTCCACGAATCGCACGGCGGCGTGGCGACCATCGGGCTCATCGCGGTGGATGACCCCACTTCCTACGGGGTGGTGGAGCAGGACGACAGCGGCCGGATCCTCCGCTTCGTGGAGAAGCCGGGCAAGCACGAAGCGCCGTCCAACCTCGTCAACGCCGGCATATATATCTTGGAGAAAGAAGTGTTTCGCCATATTCCCCCCGGAAGGGAAGTGTCGATCGAACGGGAGACGTTCCCGCGGCTCATCGCCTGCGGTGCGGGAGTCTGCGGAAAAACGATCGAAGGCTATTGGATGGACATGGGCACGCGCGACCGATACCGGAAAGTGCACTGGGATCTCCTGGACCGCACCTTCCGATTGCCGCTGCGAGGAAAGGAGAGGAAAAAAGGCGTATGGGTCGGCGAGCATACCGTCGTCTCCTCCGGCGTCTCGCTCGTGCCGCCGGTGCTCCTTGGCGACCGTGTCCGAATCGGTGAAGGCAGCGTCATCGGGCCCTATGCGGTCATCGGAGACGGTTGCGAGATCGGGCGGGGCGTCCGCGTCACCGAAACGATCATGTGGAACGACTGTCGCGTCAGCGACGACGCGCATTTGAACGGATGCATTTTCGGCGCCAACCTGCAAATCGGGCCGCGCCACTTCCTGTACGACGCGGTGGTCAGCCGCGGCGCGGAGGTGAGGCCGGAATGATCCGAATTGCCTATTTCGGCACTTACCCTCCCAAAAAGTGCGGCATCGCCACCTATACCCATCATCTGAGGCAAAGCGTAAAAGCGGCAAGGCAATGGAAAATCGCCGATTCCGTCTACGCCTTGACCGACGGCAAAACCGCCGAACCCCATCCGGATCCCGCCGTTCACTCGCTGCCGAAGGAAGACCGGCAGGCATACCGCAAAGCCGCGCAGCGGATCAACGCGGGCGACGCCGACGTGGTGTCGCTGCAGCACGAATTCGGCATTTTCGGCGGGGAAGCCGGAAAACATGTGCTGGAACTGCTTGAACGGCTTGACAAACCGGTGGTCACGACATTTCACACCGTTTTTGAAGAACCGCGGGAACCCTACGCTTCCGTCCAGCGGGAAATCGCATCCCTAAGCGACAGGATCGTCGTGATGAACCGGAAGGCGGTACCCTTGCTTGTCCGGGCTTTTGACATTCCCGAGGAAAAAATCGTCTGCATCCCGCATGGCGCTCCCGCCCCGGTGCCGGAAAAACGCGAAGAACTGCGCGAAAGGTTCGGCTGGCGGGACCGCAAGGTGATCATGACGTTTGGCCTTCTCAGCCGGGGGAAGGGGCTGGAGCTGGTGATCCGCGCGCTTCCGGAAGTGATCCGGCAGGTGCCGGACGCGCTGTACGCGATTCTTGGCCAGACCCATCCGGAAGTGCGCAAGCGGGAAGGCGAATCGTATCGCGAGGAACTGAACGCGTTTGTCCGTAAGCTCGGTCTGGAAAACCACGTGGTAATGATCGACCGCTACGTGGATGAGCAGGAGCTCGTCCACTACCTGACCGCCTGTGACCTGTATGTGACGCCGTATCCGGGCATGCAGCAGATCACGAGCGGCACCCTTGCCTATGCCGTCGGCCTCGGCCGTCCGGTGCTCACCACGCCGTACAGCCACGCCCAGGATCTGCTGGCCGAATGGCGGGATGAGCTGCTGCTTCCCTTCGGCGACGAGAAGGTCTGGGCGCGGCGCATCGCCGGCATGCTGTCCGATCCGCAGCGAATGCGTCTTTGGGAGGAACGCATGCGGGCGATCGGCGCTCCGCTGCATTGGCCGCGCGTGGGAGCCGCCCACGCGCAGCTGTTCCGGGAAGCGGAGCGGCGGACCCGGTTCGAACCCCGCGCCAGGGCGGTGGGTCAAAGTCTTTCGACGAAGGAAGCGTGAAGCCCATGGTGCCGGCAATTTCCACGGAGGCGCAAGGCGTTGCCTTTCGCCACCTCGAACGGATGACGGACGACACCGGGCTTTTGGAACATAGCATGGGATGCATTCCCCGCAGGGAAGAAGGATACACCACGGACGACAACGCCCGGGCGCTCTGGGCCTGCCTCGAATGGCTCGATCTGCTCCCGCCGGAAGACGCCGGACGGCGGGAGACGCTGGCGGGGCTGGCCGACCGGTATTTGTCCTTTTTGCTTTGGGCCGCGAGGAAGGATGGAACGTTTCACAACAATTTTACATACGGCAGGCTTCCCGAAGAGGAAGAGCCCTCCGAAGACTGCCACGGACGCGCGCTTTGGGCCTTGGCCCTGGCCGCGGAGCGGTGGACGGACAACCGCCGCGGCGTGGTGGCGGAGACGCTGCTGGCCGCCGCGCTTCCCCATGTGGAAACGATGCGCAGCCTTCGCGGCCGATCCCACGCCCTGCTGGCCCTGTGCCGGCTGTTGGAGGCGGCGGATAGGAAAGGCGCGCCGGGGCCGGGAAACGGCGGCCCGGGCGTGCATGGCGGGGAATTTCCATCCCTGCCGCAAATCGAAGGATGGGCGAATCTCCTGGAGAAGCGCCTGACGGATTCGTTCCTTGAGCATGCCGACGCGCGCTGGCGCTGGCCCGAAGCGGCGATGACCTACGCCAACGGCATCCTGCCGGCGGCACTGTGCGCGGCTTATCTGCGGTCCGGCCGCCGGGAAACGGGGGACATCGCGCGGCAGGCGCTCGATTTCCTGATCGAAAAAATGACCACACCGGAAGGCTGGATTCGCCCCATCGGCAACAAGGGCTGGTGCACCCGGGAGCATTGCGCCCGCTGGGACCAGCAGCCCCTGGAAGCGATGAAGCTGGCCCTGGCTTGCCGGTACGGCCATCTGGCGTTCGGCGGTTCCCGATACGCGGAGACGGCCCGCGCCTGCCGCGCCTGGTTCCATGGCCTGAACGACGCCGGTGTGCCGCTGGTCGACGAGGACGGCGGCTGCTGCGACGGTCTCCATGAAGAAGGCCCCAACTGCAACCGCGGGGCCGAATCGACGCTGTCGTATCTGCTCACGGAGGCGATCTGCCTGCGCATGGCCCGCGAGGCCGGCGAGGCCGCCGGCCAACCGGCCGCCATGGGACCCTCCCCGGATTGACAGGAGCGGGCGGCTTTGTTACGATGACAAAAAATCGACGGCTTCACCGTGGAGGAAAATGACGATGGGTTGTGGCATACAACCGGACATAATACAAAATAGCATCCGCATGAAAGCTGCCCGGCGGGCCGGTTCGCTGTGGAAAGGCGGTCGCCTGCCGTCCGGCAGCTTTTTTCGTTGCTCTCCATGGCCGTCCGAAAGGGGAGGATGGAGAGATTGGATTCCTATCCTCGCGCGCCCGAGGCGGAACCCCGGTTCCACAACACGACGCAGACGAACATGACGCCGGATGAAGTGAAGCGGCACGTCCTGCGGTTCATCGCCCAGGATCCGCGGGCCGCGTATCACTTCATCATCGGCACCGACAGCCACGTGTACAGGGGTTACACCAAATTCGTCACCGGCATCGTCGTCCACCGGCTGGGCAAAAGCGCCTGGGCGTGCTACCGGCAGATCGTCATGCCGCGCGAAGTGAGATCGATCCGCGAAAAACTGGCCCTGGAGACATCATTCTCTCAGCAGGTGGCCGCCATTTTTGACGAAGACATGGTCCGCCGCATGGAAGAGCTGCTTCTTCCGTACGTCTACCAGGGCGCCATGCTGGACATGTTCATCGACATCGACGCCGGAACGGAGCCGATCGTCAACAAAACCTCCCTGTACGTGCAGGAGATGGTCAAACGGGTGGAAGCGATGGGGCACTATCTGGCCCGCGTGAAACCCGAGGCGTACGTTGCTTCCGCCTACGCCAACCGGTACACGAAACGCGCCGTCCGGCGGGTGATGTGAGAAACGGTTTTTCGCGCCTTTTTCGTCAAACCACTTCCCGCCGCCTCTTCAACCTGATCAGCAGCGCGAAAGACAGCGCCGAACAGACGAGCGCCAGCAGCGCGATCGTCGCGTATCCCGCCTGCAGACTGAACCAGTCGATGATATAGCCGACGAACATGTTCCCCGCAACGTTCCCGATTCCGAGCAGCGTTACGGTGAAAGTGAGGGCGGTATCCAGGCCGCGGGCATACCGTTTGGCCAGGATGGCCATCACCGTCGGGTAGATGGGGGCAATGCCCATGCCGGCCAGGGCGAACAGGATCGCCGCCGGTTCCCCGAGGAAGACCGCCGCCAGACCGCACAGCCCCGCAAACGCGGAAATCAGCATGACGGACTTGGTGTATCCGATGCGGTCGGTGACGGGTCCGAGCAGCAGCCTGGCCAGCATGAAGAGCAGGAAAAACAGCGACAGCATGCCCGAAGCCCGTTCCGTATCCCACCGGTACACGTTCTCCAGATAATAGACCAGCCAACTGCCCACGGACATCTCCGAAACGACGCCGAAGGTGAGCATGCCCACGATCAGCCAGGCGGACGGATCGGCGGCTATCGTCTTGAGCGAAATCCGTTTTCCCTCGTCGGAACCGTCTCCGGGAACCTTCCCCAAAAGCGCGGGCACGATCGGCAGCAGGGAAAGCGAAAGCAGCAGCGGAAACATGCCGCGCCAGCCGAGCTCGCCGGCGCTTCCGATCTCCAGCGTCATCGCGTACGCGGCGGATACCGGCGCCACCATGGAGCCAAAACCGTAGAAAAAATGCGTCAAATTCATCATCGCGCCGGTGTTTTTCGTGAAAATTCGCGCCGCGATGATGCCCAGCCCGATCTCCAGCATGCCGTTTCCGATGTAAAGCAGAAAAAAAGAAGCGGCCAGAAAGGCGAAATTCGCAGACAGCCCGATCAGCCAGCCGGACAGCGCCATCGCCAGAAACGCCGCGACGGCCGTCGGCCGGATGCCGATTTTGCGGGCCAGAAAAGCGGTAAATGAACACGCAATCAGGTAGCCCAGGGCGTTGATGGCCAGCAGGAACCCGATTTGGGACTCGCCCAGGCCGAACTCGGTCCGGATGGGGAGGATGGCGGGGCCCCTGATGTTCTCGGACAGTCCGAAAACAAAAAATCCGCCGAATACGACAAGAAGCAAAAACACGTAATGGATTCTGCGTCCGGTCTCCAAATGCAATGCGCCTCCGACGGAATTATCGTTTTGATAGAAAAACATACTTATCATTTTATCTTATTTATTAATAAAAAAGGATAATTTCATTTTTGAGCATGGTCGAACAACTGCGGAAATCCGGTGCGTTTGCCGCTCATTTGAATTTTGGCGCACTACTGTTACACAAAATCCGTATTTTGTACATATGTCTTTGAGTGCCCAATGGTTGCTTGGCGCCGTTCCTTCAACTCCTTGGATACGTCCCCTTTGCTTCTTTCATTCTCATTATCTCGCGAGATAAACCAAATATTGCGACACAACTTTTTATATCCGAGTTCCGAGTTCGGCTGAGATCCATGCGTTAGAACATTTGATTGCTTGTGTGTGAACCATCGTGTAATCATCTAATCGATCGTCCAATTTATCGTGTGATCGATTTCGCTTGCGTTGGATTTTTGCGGACCGCATCGCATTTCGGACACTCAGTCCGTATACATGGTCAATTTGGCTTGTTTGGGATCTTTTTCGGACATTCAGTCCGCATGGACATCGTTTTGACCTGTGCAAGCGTTGACAACCGGATTTTTTTGCGATCATACGGACCATATGTCCGAAAAGTTTGGTTGTAAACGTCTACATGGGGGCTATTTCGGACCATATCTCCTTTAAGTTGTTCCACCTTCGTCCCCGGCGAACGCCCATCCCTCCCCTCCTCCTTTCTGTTTCCATCACTTGGAAAAATTGCGGCAACCGCTTTCCCACGAACTCCTGTTTCGTTTACAATGAGATTGGCGTTTGCCCATCCAAAACAAGGAAAAGGAGTGCCGGCCGATGAATCCGTTCTGCTTCCAAAATCCCACGACGCTTTATTACGGATCGGGACAAATCGAAGCCCACCTGGCGAGCGAAGTGAAAAAATACGGCAAGAACGTCCTGCTCGTTTACGGCGGCGGCAGCATCAAGAGGTTCGGCCTGTACGACAAAGTGATCGGCATTCTCCGCGAAGCCGGATGCAACGTTTTCGAACTGCCCGGGATTGAACCCAACCCGCGTTTGTCTTCCGTCTACAATGGCGTTGAAATCTGCAAGACGAAAGGCGTCGATCTTGTGCTGGCCGTAGGCGGCGGCTCCGTACTGGACGCCTCCAAGGCGATCGCGGCCGGCGCGAAATACGACGGGGACGTCTGGGATTTCTACACCAAAAAAGCCGAACCCCGCGACGCCCTCCCGCTGGGCACCATTCTGACGCTGGCCGCCACCGGATCGGAAATGAACGGCAACAGCGTCATCACCAACTGGGAAACCAAAGACAAGCTTGCGATGGGTTCCAGCCATTGTTACCCGAAGTTTTCGTTCTGCGATCCCGAAAACACGATCACCGTCCCCCGCGACCAGACGGTGTACGGGATCGTCGACATGATCAGCCACGTCTTCGAGCAGTACTTCTCCCCCGCCTCCAACACGCCGCTTCAGGATCGTCTCTGCGAAGCGGTGATGCGGACCATTATCGAAGCCGCGCCGAAGGTGCTGGAAAATCCGGAGAGCCATGAAGCGCGCGAAACGATCATGTACTGCGGCACCATGGCGCTCAATTACATGATCAGCATGGGAATGGAAGGCGACTGGGCGACCCACGACATTGAACACGAAATCAGCGCCATCTACGACATTCCCCATGCCGGAGGACTGGCCATCGTGTTCCCGCGCTGGATGGAATATGTCGTCGACGCCGGCCCGGGCAGGTTCGCCCAGATGGCGGTCCGCGTGTTCGATGTGGATCCCTCCGGCAAATCGCAACGCGAAATCGCCCTGGAAGGCATCGAACGGGTCAAGGCGTTTTTCCGGTCCCTCGGCGCCCCGACGTCGCTGGCCGACTACAACATCGGCGACGAGCACATTCCGCTGATGGCCGAAAAAGCGGTCCGTTTCGGGCCGATCGGGGGATTCAGGCTTCTGGGCAAGGAAGACGTGGAAAACATTTTGCGGGCCTGCCTGGGGTGAGATCACATGCGCGTCGTCGTCATCGGCGGAACGGGACATATCGGGACGTATCTCATTCCCCGATTAATCCGCCTTGGCCATACCGTCGTCAACGTGAGCCGGGGGAACCGCGCGCCCTATCAGCCGCATTCCGCCTGGCACCAGGTGCAGCAAGTCGCCGTTGACCGGGAACAGGAAGAAGCGGCCGGACGCTTTGGCGAGCGGATTCGGGAACTCCAACCGGATGTCGTCATCGACCTGATCTGTTTCAAAGAAAACAGCGCCAGGCAACTGGTGGAAGCGTTGCGGGGCGTCGTGCGGCATTACGTCTTTTGCGGGACGATCTGGGTGCACGGCCCGAGCGTCGAAGTGCCGACCGGCGAAGAGGAGCCGCGCAGACCCTTTGGGGACTACGGCATCCAGAAAGCCGCCATCGAAGCGTACCTCTTGGACATGGCCCGCCGCCACGGGTTTCCGGCCACCATCCTGCATCCGGGCCACATCGTCGGGCCGGGCTGGGTGCCGCTCAATCCCCAGGGGAACTTCAATCCGGACGTGTTCGCCCGGCTCGCCCGCGGCGAAATGGTTCTGATTCCAAACTTCGGCCTGGAAACGGTACACCACGTGCACGCCGACGACGTCGCCCAGGCGTTCGTCCAGGCGATGGCGAACTGGAGCGCGTCGGTCGGCGAAAGTTTCCACGTTGTCTCGCCGGCGGCGCTCACTTTGCGCGGCTATGCGGAACAGGTGGCCTCATGGTTCGGCCGGGAAGCGCGCCTCGAGTTTGTCCCCTGGGAAACGTTCAAAAACGCCGTCGATCCCCGGGACGCCAAAGCCACGTGGGAGCACACCGCCCGCAGCCCCAGCTGCAGCATCGCCAAAGCGGAACGGCTGCTCGGGTACCGGCCCCGCTACCGTTCGCTGGAAGCCGTGCGCGAATCGGTCCAGTGGCTGTTGAATCACGGTGCAATCAAGGTCTGAGCGTTCAATCCATCAAATTGCGCGCCAGTTTCTCCAAGAGCGACCGCAGGAGCGCTTCCTCCTCATCCGAAAAGTTGCGAAGCGCCCTGCGGTCCACCGTTTCGGCGAAATGGAGCGTTTCTTCGGCCAGCTTTTTTCCTTCTTCGGTCAAAAAAATTTGCCTGGACCGCGCGTCCGTCGGGTGTTCCCGGCGCGCGACCCACCCTTTCCGCTCCATACCCTGGATCAGGCTGGTCACGCTGGGCCGCTCGATGTTCAGGATCGTCTCCAGATCGGAATTGGTGACCCCCGGAAAGTGATACAGCACGCCGAGGGCGCTCCACTGCGTGGCGGTCAGCCCCGCCTGCCGGGTCAGCGCTTCCAGTTCCCGGCGCATCGCGATGTGGGCGATTTTCAGGAGCCGGCCGACGGGGCCGCGGTTCCATATCCACGGAATCGGCGTTTCGTGCAGCCGCACCCGGGTCCCTCCTTTTGCCGCGATGGCGAAGTTTGCTTTACGGGACGTTTTTCTCCCAAGCGACTTCGATCTGGATGCCGTTGTTGTCCGTAAAAATGTAATCCTTGAACTCTCCCAAATCATAAACCTCCGTCACCGGGATGTCCAGTTCCAGCAGCCGGCTGCGCAGCGCCAGCGCCTCCTCTTCCGAAGCGGCGGCAAACGCGATGTGCTGCAGTGCACCGGGCAGGAAGCGGTTGATGTCCGCCGAGCGGGGATCCCGCTGCAGCCGCCGGATGGCGTCCGCGCTCTGGAAAATTTCCGCCTCCGGATATTCGAAGAAATGCAATCCCTTCGTCTCCGCCCCGCCGGGATGAATGAAGCAATGCCTGCCTCTCCCACCCCTGGCGGGATACACGGGTCCGGCTTTCATGCCCAGGACGTTTTCGTAAAAGGCGATGGTCTGGTCCAGATCCCGCGTCACCAACGCGAGATGATGGAATCCGCGCCAACCGGAAGCCGCCAATTCATGCCTGTTCCGATCGTTCATGCCTCTTCCCTCCACGGACCGCCTGTTTGGCGCAGCGCGTTCTCACCCACGCAATGAGCGCAAATACGATCAGCCATTGGGCGGGGATCAGAATTTCGAACGTGTGCCCGGCTTGCCATTCGGCGAACATGGCGCCGATCATGAGGCACCCTAGGAAAGCGGCCGCAGCGGTCGTCAGCCTGGGAACCAGGAGCGCCAGACCGCCCGCCGTCTCGGCCAGGCCCACCGCCACCCTGCTCCAGTCGGGATACCCAAGCTCCCGAAACATGGCGATCATCCCATCCGTACCGATCAATTTCTGCACGCCGTTCCAAAGGAAAAACAGCGCCGCCAACCCCACCGCGATCCATCCTGCCGCTTTCAGCCAACGAGCTTGCACTTTCCGCACCTCCAAATCATGAGCAATCCTCTCTGTTGCAGATATGGTTAGAATTCTAACTAACTACATCATAACGAACGATCCGCAACGAATCAAGCTCCATTTTCAGAGGCGATTCTACAAACAAAATACCCGCTCTTTCGAGCGGGTTGATCCAACGCCTCAAAGTCCGGGATATATCGGAGCCGTCCCCATATAAGGCATCGCCATGGATGCGCCATATCCCGGATGTGCGGCGACACCGTCATATACTTCCTGTTCCATGTACATCCGGTGGCAAACCATTTTGTCAAGCCGCGGAACATGGACGACCATTCCGGGCGCCAGTGCATAAGGATGCGGAATGTGCGGATTCATGGCTTCGAGGATCGGCCTGGGGCAATTGTACATTTGCGCCAGGGTATCGTAGGTTTCCCCTTCTTTCACGTGATGCTGGATATGGTGCATCCCGCTTCGTTCGTCATTTTCTCTGAAGGGAAACGGGAAAACGAACGGAGAAATGAAGAAAAACGGAATAAATCGTCGCCGCGGAATAAAGAACGGCGGGTGAAACGGTCCGGGCCCAAAGCCTCCACCCGGGAAAAACTGACGATCCACCAAGCTCGGCCTCCTTTGTTCCCATCATGGGCAAGTGTTGATGTTCAATCCAATTTTATGCACCATAGGCCGGGATGGTTAAATGTCCCAATAATGTGCGGGATTATCAGTCGGGCAAATGATTAAGGTTTACATATAAAACATTATGTAAACATCAAATTGTGGAATGCCCTTAATTTGCTTCGGAGAAGCCGCAATGAGTCAAGGTCTATTTCATTAAGTTTACATAATAAATATTATTTCTACATTACTCAGTTTGTGGACTTTTTCTGAATCTCGGAACGTTTCCCCTCTTGTAAATTTTCATTGGAATTTTATAATGGATTTCGTGAATTCAAGCCGCAATGGGCTTATGCGGCATCTTGGGAGGACTTGTTCGGCGTGGCTGTCATTGCGGCGCTGATTTTTTTGGTTACCCTTGTCCTCGTGATTTGGCGCCCGGGGAATCTTGGCATCGGCTGGTCCGCTTCCCTGGGCGCCTTGCTTGCGCTTCTTACGGGGGCCGTCACCATGGCGGACGTGGCGGAAGTGACGGGCATCGTCTGGAACGCCACGTTGGCGTTCATCGGCATGGTGCTCGTGTCCCTGGCGCTGGAGGAGATCGGCTTTTTCGACTGGGCGTCTCTGCACGTGATCCGGATGGCCCGCGGGAACGGCACGCTGACGTTTATTTTCGTAATTTTGATGGGGGCCGCGGTCTCCGCGGTGTTCAACAACGACGGGGCGATCCTGATCATCACCCCCATCGTGCTGGCGATGGCGCCGGCCTTGAACCTGTCGAAAGCCGCAGTCATTCCCTTCGTCATGGCCAGCGGGTTCATTGCGGACACCGCTTCCCTGCCGCTGGCGATCAGCAACCTGACGAACATCATGACGGCGGACATGTTCGGCATCGGATTTGCCGAATACGCAAGCCGCATGGTGATGCCCAATCTGTTCTCCATAGCGGCCAGCGTCGCCGTGCTGTTCCTTTTCTACCGCAAAAAAATTCCGCGCCGCCTCGACCTTTCGCAACTCAGGGCGCCGGCCGAAGCGATCCGGGACCGGCGGCTGTTCCGTTTGTCCTGGGTGCTTCTGGTCATTCTGATGGCGGCGTATTTTGCGAGCGAATGGCTGGCCGTGCCGGTGTCCCTGGTGGCGATGGCCGCCGCCGCCATCCTGCTTGCCGGCTTTTCTCGCCATCCGGAAATCCGGGCGGGCAGGCTCGTCAGGAGCGCGCCATGGGCCGTGCTATTCTTTTCCGTCGGGATGTACGTGGTGGTGTACGGACTTCGCAATGCGGGCTTGACGGACGCCCTCGCAGGCGTCATCCGCAGCCTGGCAGATCACGGTTTGGCCGTCGCCGCCGCGGGGATGGGATTCATGGCCGCCTTTCTTTCGTCGGTCATGAACAACCTGCCCGCCATGATGGTGGACGCCTTGGCCATCCAGGAATCCGGTGCGCAGGGCGGCATTCTGGAAGCGCTGGTGTACGCCAATGTGATCGGCACCAATCTGGGACCCAAAATGACGCCCATCGGTTCCCTGGCCACCTTGCTCTGGCTCCATATGCTTTCCCGCCGGGGCATCGGCATTTCCTGGGGGTATTACTGCAAAGTCGGCGTGATGCTGACCATCCCGACGCTGGCCGCGACGCTCTCCGGGCTGATCCTGTGGCAATGGGCGCTCAGCATGCCGGAAGCCGGCGCCTGGCTGGCGTGGATCGCTGTCGTGTCGGTGTTCGTCGTTGCGATGTGGGCCGCCCTCGGTGCGGCGCGAACCCGAAAGCACAAAAAAGTGACGTTAAGCCGATAGCTTTTTGCATTTACCCTAAGCTCCTCCCATCCATATGACGAACAGCGTGATGACCGCGAGCACAAACAGGACATTGACCGCCAATCCCCATGCGGCCACGCGTTTCCGGAATCTTCTTTGGACGGAGCCGACCAGTCCCAGCAAAATCCCCAGGATGGCGGCGGCCAGCGACAAAACCAGGAACATGGCCATTTCCTGTTCCGTGAAATAGGCGACGAAAAAGACGGCGACGGCGATGAGAGCAAGGATCAGCGAGAGATAGCCCCAGACGGATTCCCTCTTTTTGTCGGCGAAAATCATCGGCACACCTCCTCCCTTTTCCCAAAATTTTCCCACGGCAAACCCGATGCTGCGACAAAAGGAATGGGTAATATGTAAACGTTTGCTTTATGCCACAGGGATAAATTTTCGTTTCCACCCTTCGTGATCCTGCCTCGTTACATCTTAAATTTTTTAAATTTTTCTTATTTCAAACTTATACGACTGCCAGGTTGCTCCGCCCGCCGTTTTTCCGCCCTCTGCTTTTCTTTCGGGTTGCCGTGGACTACAATAAATTCAGCGCTTTTTTCAAAGGTGCCAAAACTGGCTGGGAGGGCTGCCGCATGAATCCGTTCCGCTTTCACAACCCGACGGTGCTCTACTACGGTGCCGGACAGATCGAACAACACCTGGCGGAAGAAGTGAAAAAATACGGCCGCAAGGTCCTGCTCCTCTACGGTGGCGGAAGCATCAAACGCTTCGGCCTGTACGACAAGGTGACGGGCATACTCCGCGGAGCCGGCTGCCAGGTCTTCGAGCTGTCGGGCGTCGAACCCAATCCGCGCCTGACCACGGTCCACAAGGGCGTTGACATCTGCAAAAGCGAAGGCGTCGAACTGGTGCTCGCCGTGGGCGGCGGCTCCGTTCTTGACGCCGGCAAGGCCATCGCCGCCGGAGCCAAATACGACGGGGACGTGTGGAACTTTTACATCCGCCGCGACACCATCCGGGACGCCCTGCCGCTGGGCACGATCCTGACCCTGGCCGCCACGGGCTCGGAGATGAACGGCAACAGCGTCGTGACGAACTGGGAGACCCAAGAAAAAATCGGCACGGGCTCTCCCCATCTTTACCCGCGCTTTTCATTCTGCGACCCGGCCAACACGCTGACCGTGCCGCGGGATCAGACCGTGTACGGCATCATGGACATCATGAGCCACGTGTTTGAAAACTACTTCTCCACCGCAACCAACACCCCGCTGCAGGAACGGCTGTGCGAAAGCGTGCTGACAACGGTGATCGAAACTGCGCCCCGGCTGGCCGAACGGCTGGACGATCCCGAAGCGCGGGAAACCATCATGTATTGCGGAACGATGGCCCTCAACGGCATGACCAACATGGGCATGCCCGGCGACTGGGCGACCCACGCCATCGAGCACGCCATCAGCGCGGTCTACGACATCCCGCACGGCGGCGGCCTCGCCATCGTGTTCCCCCGGTGGATGGAGTACGTCGTCGACGACGCCGAAGGCAAACTGGCGCAGCTGGCCGTCCGCGTGTTCGGCGTGGACCCGGCGGGCAAGTCGAAGCGCGATACGGCCTTGGAAGGCGTGATGCGGCTGAGGGAGTTCCTCCGTTCCATCGGCGCGCCCGGATCGCTGGCCGACTATGGGATCGGGGACGAAAACATTGCGCTCATGGCCGAAAAAGCGGTGCAATTCGGCCCCATCGGCCGCATCCGGAAACTGGAGAAAGCCGACGTGGAGCAAATTTTGCGGGCCTGTCTGTAATAATCACACGGGGAGGTGCGTGCGGTTGAGATACCGCCACCTTGGGAAAACGGGAATCCGCGTCAGCGAGCTTTGCCTGGGCGCCATGACTTTCGGCATGTTCGCGGACGAGAAGGAAAGTTTCCGCATCATGGACCGCTTCGCGGATGCGGGCGGCAATTTCATCGACACGGCGAACGTCTACATGCAGGGCCTGTCCGAAGAAATCGTCGGCAAATGGCTGAAGGGGCGCGACCGCTCCCGGTTCGTCATCGCCACGAAAGTCCGTTTCATCATGGGCGACGGGCCAAACGACCTCGGACTCAGCCGCAAGCATATCCTGGACAGCGTGAAAGCCAGCCTGCGGCGCCTTGGCACAGATTATATCGATCTCTATCAGGTACACGCCTGGGACGCGAAAACCCCGCTGGAAGAGACGCTGTCCACCCTGAATGATCTGGTGCGCGCCGGATACGTGCGCTACATCGGCGCCAGCAACTTCAGGGGCTGGCAGCTGCAGAAAGCCCTGGACCTCAGCCGGCAGCACGGATGGGAAGCCTTCGTCAGCCTGCAGCCGCAGTACAATCTGCTGAGTCGGGCCGTGGAGTATGAACTGATCCCCGTTTGCCTGAACGAAGGTCTGGGCGTCATCCCCTGGAGCCCCCTCCGGGGCGGTTGGCTGAGCGGCAAATACCGCCGGGGCATGTCGGCGCCGCCGGAAGGAACCCGGGTGGCACTGGCGTCGCAAAAAGGTTGGTCCGAAAACTGGGAGCGCTACAACAACGAGTTCACCTGGAACGTGCTGGACGCGCTGTTCGAGGCGGCGCAGGCCTCCGGCAAGACGCCGGCCCAGACCGCCATCAACTGGGTTCTCCACCGGCCAGGCATCACCGCGCCGATCATCGGAGCCCGCAACATGGAGCAGCTCGAGGACAACCTGGGGGCGATCGGCTGGGAGCTGGCGCCGGAACTTACGGAACGGCTCAACCTGGCCAGCCGTCTCCCGGTCATCACCTACCCTTACGACGACGCCGCGGAGCAACAGCAGCGCAGAGGACGCGAATACGAAGACTGAAAAAAAGAAAATCGGAGCCGCAAATTGTTGCCGGCTCCGATTTTTTTGCGGCAAATCAGCCTTCTCACGATTTCACGTTCAAGTCGGATTGCCGACGCGAGACCCGCGCGGCAAGCGCCCGGTGGCCGGCGACGGTCATCAGGGCAACGCCGGAAACCACCAGGAGCATGGAAATCATCTTCGTGAACCCGACGGGCTCGTGCATGGCGATGGCGGATGAAATGAGGCCGACGACGGGAATGGCCAACAGGCCCACGGAGACATGGATGGCGGAAAGTTTCTGGTTGACAAAGGTAAAGGCGACAAAAGTCAGCCCATTGGCCACGATTCCGTTGTACAGCATCGCCGCCGCAAAATCGGCAGACAAGGGAATCGCGCTGCCATCCCCCAGGATCAGGGCGGGCGGCGCGATGACGGCCAGGGCGGTCAGACACGCCCATGGCGCCGTATGGATCGGATTTTCGTTCCATTTCATTTTCTTGACCAGGAAGATCGACACCGCCCAGGAGATGGCGGCCAGAAGCAGCGAGAGGTTGCCCAGCACCGCCGTCCGGCTGCTCCAGTCCAGCGCCTGCGGATTGAACAGCAGCAGAATTCCGACAAAGCCGGTGATGACGCCGGCCATCTCCAGGCCCCGCAGCCTTTCGCCCAGAAACATCACCGCCAGCGGAACGACCCAAAGCGGCGTCGTGTACACCAGGATGGCGGATCTGCCGGCTTCCACGTAATGAAGGCCGATGCTGACAAAAAGAAAATGAAGCCCGTAATGGAGCACGCCCGCCGTCAGGATGAACGGCCATGTCCGGCGGGCGGGGAATCCTAGCTGCCCCGCCATGAGCGCAACGGCAAACAGCGTGATGACGCCCAGGATCGTCCGCCACAGGGCAAAAGTCAGCGGTCCCACAAGCAGCAGGGCGAACTTCATGATCGGCCAGTTGACGCCCCAGGTCAAAATGACGAAAATCAGCACAAGCCAGGCGTTTCGCTCACCCGTTCCGGAGGTCACGGAAGGTTCCCTCCGACCATCGCCTGACCGCTCCATTTGGCGGCGATCTCCGCCGCTTCCCGTTCAATGCGGTCAAACAGCTCCCGCACCGAAAGCAGCTCCCGGATCAGCCCGATCCCCTGCCCGGCCCAGCCGAATCCTTCCGCATCGTCGCCTTCGTGGATGAATTTGCGATTCCTTTCGCCGGAGATCAGGTCCCGGAGCGCCTCGAATCCGCCCCCCGCGGTCTCCGTATCGAGGATGCGCTGCGCGAAGGGGGTGCGGACCACCCGCCCCGGGGTGCCGATGGACCGCTTGATGACCAGGGTGTCCGTCTCGGTTCCCTGCAAAATGGCTCTGACATAATTGGGGTGGGCCTGGACGCATTCCTTCACGGCGATGAATCGGGTGCCCATCTCGATGCCTTCCGCCCCCAGCGCCAGGGCGGCCATGAGACCCCGGCCGTCGGTGATCCCGCCCGCCGCGACCACCGGGATCGACACCGAGTCGACAACGCGGGGAATGAGCACCATCGTGCCCGTGTCGTCCCTTCCGATGTGCCCGCCTCCCTCCTGCCCCACGGCCATGACCACGTCCGCCCCGAGGGATTCCGCTTTTTGCGCCTGCCGGACGGATGCCACCAGCACGAGCTTCACCGCGCCCGTGCCGTCCAGCATGCGAAGATACGGTTCCGGATTGCCGCCCGTGAAGGAAAAAACTTTCACCCCTTCCTCCTGGGCGGTTTCCAGCATTTCCTGGACAGGCCGGGGGGAGTGGCCGATGGGAAAATTGACGCCGAAGGGTTTGGAGGTCATGTTTTTCGCCTTGCGAATCTCCTTGCGCAGCTCTTCCCTGTCATGGAAAGACGCCGTCGAGATCTGCCCCAGCCCGCCCGCGTTGGAAACGGCCGCCGCCAGTTCCGCATAGGCGAGATAGGCCAATCCCCCCTGGATGATCGGCAGCCGGATGCCCAGCAACTCGGTGATTTTCGTTCGCACGGACATGCCCCCTCCGCCGGTCAATAGGTTTTCGTCATTCCGCCGTCCACCATCAGCATTTGTCCGGTCACATACGCCCCGTCATCGGAAGCCAAAAACAGCGCCGCCCCCGCGAACTCCTCCACCGTCCCCGAACGCCCGAGGGGAATGCCGGATTCCGCTTCCGCCGCCGCCTGTTCCGGCGTGACGCCCCGCCTGGCCGCCGTGGCGTTGTCCAGTTCCCGGATGCGGTCGGTCAGGATGCGCCCCGGTCCCAAACCATTTACAAGGATGCCGTGCGGCGCCAGCTCCATCGACAGCGTTTTCGTCAGCCCGGCCACGGCGGCGCGCATGGCGTTGGACAGAATGAGGCCAGGAATCGGCTGTTTGATGCTGACCGAAACGATGTTGATGATCCGACCGCCGCCCCGTTCCTTCATCATCGGGACGATGCCGCGGGTCATGCGCACGACGCTCATCAGGTTGAGATCGAACGCATTTTGCCACGCCTCGTCGTCCAGATCAAAAAACAACCCCGCGGGAGGCCCGCCGGCGTTGTTCACCAGGATGTCCACCGAACCGTAAGTTTCCCGGATCGCGGCGAGCAGACGGTTCACGTCTTCCCTGCGGGATACGTCCGCGGCCAGCCAGGCCACTTCCGCCCCGGTTTGTCCGCGAATGTCCTCCGCCGCCTTGCGGATGGCTTCTTCCGAGCGGCTGGCGGTAAACAGCCGGGCTCCCTCCTGCGCGAAGCGCAGCGCGATTCCCCTGCCCAGTCCGCGGCTCGCCGCCGTCACCACAGCCGTTTTGCCCCTGAGTCTCATCGCGCATTTCTCCTTTCGTCACGGCAACACCACAATGCTGGAAGCCAAAAGGCGTTCCTTGCCGTCCGAAGGCCGGTTGAGCACCTTGCCGTTGTAGTAGAACGTGCTCGAACCCCCTCCGTCCAGATTGTACGCGTCGCGAACGTTGAACTCAAGCAGTTTCTCCTGCGCTTCTTCCAGCGTGACCCCGAGGCTGTAGTCCTTCTGCCGGCCGTCGATGACGATGAACAGGAGATCCCCGTTGGAAAAATGGCCGATCATCGTGCGCGGCTCCCGGCGGTTCGCCCATTTGGAAGGGATTTTCTGCTTTTTGCCGTTCTTGAGCAGGGTGGGCACGAACGAGGCCCCGTGCTGTACGCCCAGCTTCTCCAGTTCTTCTTTGGTCTTGATGTTGCCGCCGACGAGCCGGCCTTTTTTGTCAAACCCGATGAAGCTCCAGTCATCGCCGGGGACGTCGAAGGTCTTGATCTCCCCGTCCACGACGGTGATGCCCATCGGATAGATCAGGCCCTTTGCGGTGGCGAAGCCGCCGCCATTGACGGCCAGCTTCGCGCCGGTGCGCTTCGCCGCCTGGCTCGTCGTTTCGCCCTTGTCCCCGACCTTGTCGTGGGACAGCACCAGGCGCACGGCGCTCGGGTCGTGCAGCTTCACCTTGGCCATGTATCCCCGGTAGCCGGCTTCCTTCAGTGTGAATACCTTGATGGTGGCCCGCTTGCCGAAGGTTTGTCCGATGGGGTCGCCGAGGATGTTGGACAGCACCTGGTCCAGCACGTCGCTGGTTTTCTTCTTTTGCTCCCGGCTTTGCTCGATGATTTGGTCCACCGCGGCTTTCTGTTCGGCGGTGCGTTTTTTCTCCGCCTCGGCCAGGGCAATCAGATCCGCGATGCGCGCCCGGATGTCGTCGATGCGCACTTCGGAAGCGCCGACGGAATCGGCCATGCCTTCGTATACGAGACCGGTTTCCTCCAGTGTCCGGGAGGCCTCGTGGGCGGGTTGGCGAACCGTGCCCGTGTCCAGCAATGTCCGTTCCGCGTCGCCGACGAGCGCGGGAGTCCGCGCCTGGACGGCGCCCATGACCACCAGCACCGCGGCCAGGATGGCGGCGAGCCCCAGCTGGAACTTAGTAAACACGGGCCGCTTCCTCCAGTTTCCGGATGGCGTTCTGCAAATCCTGCAGCTGCTTGCTCAGGTCGGTAATGCGGTTGCTCAGGGCCTGTCTCGTCTCGTCCGTCTGGCCCAGCGCGTCGCCCGCCAGGGACAGCTCTTCCTGCACCCCGGCCAGGCCTTCTTCCAAGGCGGCGAGCCGTTCCAGAAGCTGGCCGGCGCTTTCCCGCTGCTGTTCCAGCTGCCCGTGCAACGCGGCTACGTCGCCTTTCAGGGCGTCCAGACGGGATTCGTTCGTCTGCCGGATGTCCTGCAATTCCTGCCGGATGCCGGTGATGTAATGATCGGCCGCCAGGTAGCAGCCGTAGGCCAGGCCGCCCCATATGAGGATGGCGGCCGACCAGGCCAGCCATCGGGTTCCCGTGCCGCGCTTTGCTTTTTCGCGTTGGCGGACGCGTTCTCCGCGTTCCGGCAGGGTGCCGATCTCATGCTGGATCTCGCCCGTATGTCCGATCATCGTTCACCGCTTCCTTCCCTGCTCCGGCCGCGCGCAAAGCTCAAGCCGGCGTTTGTCCATAACAACCATAACATAAAATAAAACGTCCGAAAAAATCGAAGGTTGCGGAATAACATCGACTTTGCCCGGCGGCAAATAACGCCGGGCGGCCCGGAAAGACCGCCCGGCGCGTATCCTTGAACTCACGAATGACAAAAAAATTTTTTCAGGGTGATCCTTGATTTTTCCCTTGCAATGCAGATTCGCCGTCGTTATAATAAGGCTGATGGCTAATAATGATTATCATTGATAAGGAGATTATAGCCATGGGTGTTCCGGAAATGCTGATTCCCCTGCTGGCTCTTATCCTGATCGGACTCGGCGCCGCCGTGTTGTTCCTGGCCACGGATCTCGACCAGTTCCGCCGCCAGCTGGCCGGCGGGCGCAAAGAAATGCCTTCCGTCCGGGCGGGCGGCTTCCTCGCCGTCGGCAAGGCGGAACTCGAGCTTTCCGGAAATCGGGCCGACTGATGCCATAATCCATGAGCTTGCGGACTCCGCGTACGGCGCGGAGTTCTTTTTTGTGCCCTCATCGTTTTTTGCATAATCCGGCAATTCCCGACTCTTTGCAAGAAAAAATCCCTCCAGGCGGCACCGGTCATATTTCAGGTGCAAGCCTGGAGGGGGCGGTTCCCTGGACAGCTTCATGTTCCGCCGCAATATCAGGTCGGTTGCCGGAGCAGCCTGAGCCCGTTCAGGATGACCAGAATCGTGCTGCCCTCGTGCCCCACTACCCCGATCGGCAAGGGGATGCCTACGCCGAAGTTGGCGGCGATGAGCATGACGATGACGGCCAGGGCGAAAACGATGTTTTGGATGATGACGCGGCTCGTGCGTTTGCCAAGGGCGATGGCGCCCGGGATCTTGCGTAGGTCGTCCCGCATCAGCACCAGGTCCGCCGTTTCCAGGGCCGCGTCGCTGCCGGCTCCGCCCATGGCGATGCCCACCGAAGCCGCGGCCAAGGCCGGCGCGTCGTTGACGCCGTCGCCCACCATGGCGACGGAGCCGTAGGTTTCCTTCAGCTTTTTGACGATCTCGACTTTCTCCTGCGGGAGCAGGCCGGCGTAGACGATGTCGATGCCCGCTTCCCGGGCGATGGCCTGCGCCGTCCGCTCCTGGTCCCCCGTCAGCATGGCCGTGCGCACGCCAATTTCCTTCAGGCGCCGGATCGCCTGGGCCGCTTCCGGGCGGATGCGGTCGCGAAGCGCGATCACGCCGGCGGCGCCCTCATCGTCGTGAATGATGGTCACCGTCTTGCCTTCCTGCTGGAGCCGGTCGATGATGTCCCTGAGTTCCGGTGTCAGATTCGTTGAATCCATATACGTCGGTTTGCCGATTTTCCACAGCTTGCCGTCCAGCTCCGCCTGCACGCCCCAGCCCGTACGGGATTCGAACGATGACGGGCGAGTGGGGGTGATCCCCTCCTCCGCCGCCTTCCGCACGATCGCTCTGGCCAGCGGGTGTTCGGAGAGGGTTTCCACGGACGCCGCCACGCGCAGCACTTCCCTGGCGTCGAACCCACGCAGGGGAACGACGTCGGACACTTCGGGCTGTCCCGTCGTGAGCGTGCCCGTCTTGTCGAAGGCCACCACCTTGGTATGCGCCATATTTTCGAGATGGACGCCTCCCTTGAACAGCACGCCCCTTCTGGCGCTGACGGAAATGGCCGACAGCACGGCGGGCATGATGGACGCCACCAGCGCACACGGCGAAGCCACCACCAGGAACACCATCGACTTGTACAACGCCTCCGTCCAGGTCCAGCCGAACAACAGCGGAGGCGCCGCGATGAGAAGCAGCGTCGCCAGCACCACGACCCGGGCGTAGATTTTTTCAAAGCGCTCCATGAACTGCTGGGAGGCCGGCTTTTCCGATTCGGCTTCCTGCACGAGGCGTATGATGCGGGCGAACAGCGTCGACTCGGCGGGTTTCGTCACCTCGACGAGCAGCGCCCCCTGACCGTTCAGCGTGCCGGCGAACACCTCGTCGCCGGAAGCCTTGTCGTCGGGGATCGATTCCCCGGTGATGGTCGACTGGTTGACGGACGAGTGGCCTTCGCGGACGACCCCGTCCGCGGGGATGCGTTCGCCCGGCTTCACCACCACGATATCCCCCGGGACAAGCCGCTCGATCGGGACGGTCACCTCCGCTCCGTCCCTGAGCAATACGGCGGTCTCCGGTTTCAATTCCATCAGGGCGGAGATTTCGCGGCGGCTCTTGTCCATCGTAAAGCTTTCCAGCGCCCCGCTCAGGGCGAAAATGAAAATGAGCACCGCGCCTTCCATCCAGTAGCCGATGCATGCCGCGCCGATCGCCGCGACGATCATGAGAAAGTTGACGTCGAGATCGCGCTCGCGGATCAGCGTCTCCAGGCCTTCCCGGGCCTTGGCGAAGCCGCCGATCGCGTAAGCGCCGATGAAGAACAGCGCGGCCCACGGAGAACCGGCTTGCTCCAATCCCCAGGCGACTCCGGTCAGAATGCCGCAGATCAGCACGGCCAGCGCTTCGCCGTACCTCGACAGCCAGGCGGGCATTTCGCGTTTTCTGCCCTGCTGCAGCGCCTTTGCCTGCGCCTCTCCGCTTTCGGTTGTATCGTACATGATCGGCATCGGAGACCACCTTTCTTTGTCCTTTTGCCTCATTCACCGTTCTTTCGCTTTCCGCATGCCGCGATCCGCCCGTTTCATTACGGTAATCTGAGAATGAGAGCCATTCTTGATCCTCCCTAAACGATTCATGCTGCTTCCGTTCGGGAAGCAGCATGGCTATGCGGGTCGCTGCATGATTTCAACGGTCGGTTTCTCAAAACGGTCTCTTTTTTAGAATTATTATAAATAAGAAAATCCAATTTGTAAATCCCCGGTTGGGCCGGCCGGGCATGATATGCGATTTTTCGCACCGACCGGCGATTCGATCGGGAAAATATTTCGGTTATTCGCACACATTGTCTCGAACGGCGGGTCGATCAAGGCGATATGCATGATTTTTCATATATATTGCGGAAAATGGTGTCAATCGGCAACAACCAGCGGACCTGGCGGGGCAGCGTGCATGGGTTCACAGTTCCTCCAGCAGATCGCCGGCCGCGATGTGTCGGGGATCGTTCCGCTTTGCCGCGGCCCGGTCGCCCGCCGTCCCGTGGCGGTACACGCCCAGCGCGGCGGCCTGCGCTGCCGTAAGGCCCTGCGCCAGCAGCGCGCCGATGACGCCGGCCAGCACGTCTCCCGTGCCGGCAGTGGCCATGGCGGGATTGCCGGTCGGATTGACGTAGACCTCTCCCCCGGGAAGGGCGCACACGGTGCGGGCTCCCTTCAGCACGACGACGACGCCCCGTTCCATGGCGAAACGCCGGGCGACGCCGATCCGGTCCCGCTGTACTTCGGCGGAGTTCGTCCCGCACAGGCGGGCCATTTCGCCGGGATGCGGGGTGATCACGGTGGGCGCTTTCCGCTTCGGCCATCCGCCGGCAGCCGATACCTCCGCCAGGATGTTGAGCGCGTCGGCGTCCGCCACCACCGGCAGTTCCGCCCGTTCCAGCACTTCCCGCAGCCAAGCGGCATCGCCTTTCCACCGGCCAAGCCCCGGGCCGATGACAAGAGCCTGTTTGCCCCGGGCGTATTCCAGCAGCTCCGTGGGATCGACGCCGACCCACTCGCCCCGCCCGCCGTCGTCCAGACGGGCGAGGATCAGCTCCGGCCGCCACATGAGCAAGGGCGGCAGGATACCGGCGGGCGCCGCCCAGGTGACCAGGCCGCTTCCGGCCCGGAGCGCCGCCGAAGCGGCGAGCAGGCCGGCACCGCTGTAAGCGCGGCTGCCGGCGGCGATCAGCGCGTGCCCGCAGCTGCCCTTGTGCGCGGCCGGATCCCGTTCCGCCGCCGGATCGACGCCCAGCCGTCCGCGGAATACGTCTTCATTCAACTCAAAAACGGATACGCCGAACCGGTCCGCCAACGCCGCGGGTATGCCGATGTCCCGCACCGCCACCTCGCCGGCAAAGGCGAGCCCGGGATATTGGGCCAGTCCCCTCTTTTTGAATGCCAACGCCACCGTCTTTACCGCACGGACGCAAGGGTCGTGCACCTGCCCCGTGTCGGCGTCGAGGCCGCTGGGGATGTCCACGGCGACTACCGGCTTGCCGCTTTCGCTCATCGCCCGGATCATCTCCGCCAGGACGCCGCGCGGCGCGCCGCCCGTACCCGTGCCGAGCAGCGCGTCGATGACCCCGTCGTAATTCCGCCAGTCGACGCAACCTTCCGAGTAGGCCATCAAAGGAATGCCCAACTTCCGGGCGATGTCCCGCTGCACGGCCGCCTCGCCGACAAGCGTGTCGGGATCCGCCGCGTACATTACGGCAACCTGGAAACCGGCGTTCGCCAGATGCCGCGCCGCCACCACGCCGTCCGCGCCGTTGTTGCCCTTGCCGGCCATGACCAGCCAGCGCTTCCCTGTCCGAGGGGAAAGCGCCATCACTTCTTCGGCCACTCCGCGCCCGGCGTTTTCCATGAGCACCAGCGAGGGAATGCCGATGTCCTCGATGGCATGCCGGTCGATGCGCCTCATTTCGTCCGCCGTCAACAAATGCACCGCTTCCGCCTCCCGCGCGCCTTCAGGCCCGCAAGGCATACCGCCCTTGCAGCGGCTGCCCTTCCACGCCTTCCCTCCGCGCCACCAGGGATTTCCCCACGGTATCACGAAGCACCGGAACGTCATGCCGCAGCCATGCCCATGCCCACAGGCCCGTCCGTAACGTAACGTCGCTGCATTGATTGTAGACCCGCGCGGAAAATTTGACAACTCGGGCATGACAACGCGCCGTCAGCGACAAAAAAGGCGCCCGCGTGGCGCAGGCGCCGTTCTCATTCCGCTTCGATGGCGACGGCGTGGGCGATGCAGGGGATGCTTTCCCCCTGCTGGTACGAAATCGGCGACAAAAGCGCCCCCGTGGCGACGATGAGCATGCGGCGGATTTCCCCGCGGCGCATCCGCTTCAACAGATGGCCGTACGTGACCACCGCCGAGCAGCCGCAGCCGCTCGCTCCGGCCTGCACCATCTGCTTTTCGAAATCGTAGATGAGCAATCCGCAATCCGTAAAATGAGTCTGTTCGATGGGAATCCCGTGTTCGCTGAACAGATCCTGCGCCAGGGCGTGGCCGATTTTGGACAGGTCCCCCGTGGCGATCACGTCGTAATAGCCGGGATCGATGCGGAAATCCCTGAGGTGCGCCTCGATGGTGTCCACCGCCGCCGGCGCCATGGCCGCTCCCAGGTTGAAGGGGTCCTTGATCCCCATGTCCACGACCCGGCCGATGGTGGCCCGCGTGATGACCGGCCCTTCACCCTTGTCCGCCACCACCGCCGCCCCGGCTCCGGTCACGGTGAACTGGGCGGTCGGGGGTTTTTGGGAACCGTATTCGGTCGGGTACCGGTATTGTTTTTCCGCCGTGGCGTTGTGGCTGCACGTGCCGGCCACGACGTAGCGCGCGGCTCCCGAATCCACCAGCTGGGCGGCCAGGGCCAGGCTTTCCATCGAGGTGGAACAGGCGCCGAACACGCCGAGGTACGGGATCGACAGGCTGCGCGCGGCAAAGCTGTTGCTGATGATCTGGTTGGTCAGGTCGCCGCCGACGTAAAAATGCACCTGCTCCTTCGTCAATCCGGCGTTTTCGATGGCCAGTTCCACCGCTTCTTCGAGAAGGGTACGCTCGGCTTTTTCCCAGCTTTTCTGTCCGATGGACAGATCTCCGTGGATGATGTCGAAATCGTCCGCGAGGGGCCCCTGGCCCTCGAACGGGCCCACCACCGTCGCCGTGCCGAGCAACACCGGTTTCCGTTCAAAAATCCAGCTTCGATGTCCCTGCAGCATGTCGCGTCCACCGCCTCCCGGAATCAGCCGAACAGCCAGTGGCAAATGCCGACGATGAAGGCGGCCACCGTGCCGAACACGATGACCGGCCCGGCCAGCTTGAACATCTTGCCTCCGATGCCCAGCACGACGCCTTCGCTGCGGTGCTCGATGGCCGCCGAAGCCATGGAGTTGGCAAACCCCGTCACGGGAACGGCGGAACCGGCTCCCGCCCACTGCGCGAATTTGTCGTAAACCCCGAGGCTCGTCAGGATGACGGAAAGCAGAATCAGCACCGCCACCGTCGGGTTGCTCGCCTTTTCCTTGGGAAAACCGCCCCAATGGATGAACATCTGCTGGATGGCCTGTCCGAGGAGGCAGATGGTGCCTCCGCTCACGAACGCCCGCAGGCAGTTTCTCAGCACCGCGCGCTTCGGTTCCCGCTTTTTCGCCAGTTCCTGGTACTGCTGCTGTACGGGCGTCAGCTTCTTCCGCTTTTCATCCGCCATCCGTGATCCCTTCCCTTCCCATTGGCTTTCAGCTGTTCAAAAAAGGTTCGATTTCCTCCACGATCCGGTCAAGCCGCTCCGCGTTCCGGCGGTACATCTCCCTGGCCTCTTCCTGGCGTGTGTTCAGGGCGAAGGACTCGAACTCGGCCTGGACCTTCTTCAGCCTGGCCAGCAGCATCGCGTTCGCCGCGGGTTCCGGGAGTTTCAGCTGGTCGTCGTACAAATCCACCGTCAGCTGGCCTTGCCCGTCCACCTGCCCCAAAAACACGTTCTCCAGCGTCACCCCAAGTTTGTCCAGCTCCGTGCGCAACCATTGCCGGTTCAGCCCCAGGGTGGCCAGCGGTTCGTCCTGGATCTGGCCGTCCATGATCACTGTCTGCGGCTCCTGTTCCGGCGCGGGATGCAACCCGAGATGCGACGGCGTGAGCGGCTGATGTTCTTTCCGTTTGAGGATGCTGACTTTGCCGGAAGGCTCCATGACGGCAAATTCCACGTCCGACAGCCTGAACGCGCCTTTGCCCCGCAGCTGTTCGAGGAGCTCGTCGATGGTAAGGCGTTCCTTGCGCAGATTGTCTTCCATGATCTTGCCGTCCTTGATGAGCACCGTCGCCTTGCCGTCCACGAAGTCGCGAAATTTTTTGCTCTTCAGCTGGAAAATTTCCATGCAGAAAGACACCGCGACCCAGACCGTCATGGCGACGAGGCCCAAGTACCAGTTGCCCGCAGTATCCAGGGACACGTATGCGGCCAGGCTGCCGATCGTGATTCCGGTGATGTATTCGAAGACGGAAAGCTCGCTTACCTGGCGTTTGCCGAGAAGCCGGGTGAGAAAAAACAGGACCGTCACCGACGCGAGGGTGCGCAGCACGATTTCCAGCCATTGCGGCATGGGCTTCCACCACCGGCACGAATTTTCACCGACGTAAGACAACTGAATTATGCGCCGGAAAGCGGCCTTTTATGCGGTTACGAAAGGTCCGGACGCCGGCGGTGCGCGGGAATGAACGGACCGTCCGCCGGAAATATTATGCCCGCACGCAACTTTATGGAGGTGATGGCGATGACCGTGGGCACCCAGCTCAAATCCTGCCTGGCTTCGCTGAAGAGCGCCCAGGCCGATCTCGAGCAGTTCGCCCTCAGCACCCAAAACCAGGAAGCCAAAAACATGTTCACCAAGGCGGCCACAACCACCAAGGACATCGTGGCGGAACTGGAAGGCCGGATCTCCCAGATTGAAATGGAAGAACCCCAGTACAAGGGACTCTGAGCAATCCGCCGGCCCGCAGGCGCGAAAAAACCCCCGCCGGACGAAAGCGCCGAGCTTTCGCACCGGACGAGGGTTTTTTCGTTCCGCCAATTATTTTATGGCATTAATTTTTTTTTATCATAAAATATATGTTCCGCCAATTCGATCTTTCTGTTCCGGATCTGCAGCACGCCAAACGAGAACTTTGGCGATGAACGACGGTCCGTCGGCGATCCCGGGTTGAACACCAGGACGCCGTCCAGCGTTTTGCGGACGGGGATGTGCGTGTGGCCATAGATGATGGCGTCCAGTTTCTCGCCCCGGAAGGCCCGGAGCGCGTTCGCTTCCGTATCCTTTCGGCTCAACCCGCCGTGGCCGTGCACGATGCCGATGCGGCATCCCCCCGCCTCCAGCACTTTGCGCAGTCCCAGGCGCCGGACGATCTCCCCTCCGTCGTTGTTTCCCGCCACGCCCTCCGTGGGTGCGTATGCGGCAAACCTTTCGTAGACGGACCAGTCCGTCCAGTCGCCGGCGTGCAGAATGCCGTGGCAGTTCTGCAGTTCCCTGACGAGGCGCGGAGGCAAATCCCGCGCCCTGTACGGCATGTGCGTATCGGACACCACGACGATCCTCACTTGAGCCACCGCCCCGTCCCCTTGATCCGCGGCGCGTTTGCGCTTTCCGCTTTATTTTAACACAGGATATGCCGGCCGGGTGCGCAGGGAACCCCGAAAATTCGCGGATCGCCGTCAACCGCGGTTTTCCCCGCCGCCTTCCCTTTTCGGCCACAGCGCAAAAAACAGGACGGCGGGAAGCAGAAACTGAAAGACTAATTCCGCCAGCGGCATGGTCAGGTTCATGTTGATCATGTCCACCGCGTTTTCAAAAAACCAGAACGAACAGGAGTAAATGAGCAAAGCCGCGGGAAAAACGACGCGCTGTCCGGGCAGGCCGGGAATGATCCGCTTGAATCCCAGGCTGATCAGGTACAGGCTGTAGCCGATTTTGCAGACGATGGTCGTGGCCCACACGGCCAGGACCGGCAGTTCAAAGCGGTCGAGAAAGTCGGTGATGCGAATCTGGCGCACCATTTCGTAAAGCGGAAAGGTCATCGCGGACATGACCGGAACGCTGAGGGAGAGCAACGCGAGCATGGAAATGACCATCAATCCGAAGGAGGCCAGCGCCAGGGCCAGCATTCCGTCCCGGAAGCGAAACGCGCCTCCGGAAACCAGAAAGGCGATGCCGATCATATCCCCGAAATAAGCCGTGATCACCCACGCACCTTCCAGCACGCCGACCCAATCGACGTCGGTCAGGGGCAGCATGTAGGAAAAGTCCAAATCCTTGAAAAGCGCAATGAAAACCAGCGGAATGATCAGAAACAGGGCTGTCCCGTACAGTTCCGAGGACCGGGCGAGCACATTGATTCCCGTGGGCCGCACCAGGGTCACCGCCGCCAGAATGTTGACGGCCGCAATGACCCCCACCGGCGTGCGCGCCAGCAGGGTGATGTTGAAGAACTCGCCGGTCAGCCGCACGTCCCTGGCCGCGACCCAGAGGAAATACAAAATGTACAGCGCAACCACCGTTCTGCCCATGACCGGATGCCGCTCCGCCAGCGCCTGGAACAGATCCTGCCGGGGGAAGCGTTTCGAGACGCGGGCCAGCATCCACAGCGGAATCAGAAGCACCGCGAATGTGATAAAGTAAACCATGCACAAATGTTGCCGGGCAAAGGATGCAAGCTGGGCCTGCACGCTCATCGTGGCGTCGGTGAAGGCAAAAAGGGCGCCGATCAGCACCACTTGCCTGCTCGAAAGCTTCGTCACGTCAATAATCCTCTCCGAGAATGCTTTGGTCTCCGATGGGCAAAAACCGGTCCAGCAACTGGTGCAATTCACTCACGGGGTGCAGCGCGGCACCCGACATCGTATGGTAGGCCCAGATGGCCAGGGCCACGGCGTAAAGGGCGCAGGCGAACCCAAAATGGCTCCATTTCCGCCATTTCTTCCAGTCCAACGCCAGACCGACGGCAATCGCCAGGACAAACAGCCCCAGATCCTGCACGATCATGTGAGTTCCGCCTCCCTTCTGCCGAAGGGCGCACGGTTGTAGCCGAAGTTCTCCACATCGAGCAGGGTCGTCACTTCCACTTCCATGCGGGCAAACTCCTCCCGCCAATTATTCTTTACCCGGTGCCATTCTTTCGGCTTGCGGGTATGAACGACCCGGCCGAAACCGAGGGCGTCCGCTTTTTGTTCCTGCAGCCAGCGGACGGCTTTTTCAATCCGTTCCCTGACCGTATCGTTGACCACCTGCTCGATCTTCTGGATGCCTTCCGGACGATGCATGAAGAAATTGGAGTGGTTTTCCACCGCCACGCCGTATCCGCGGGCGATGATGCGCATCCGGAGCCGGCCTTCTGCTACGCGGGGTTCAAAACTGGTCCTGTAGCGGTGGAAAACGACATTGATGTGCCCCTCGCCCTCCGGCGGCGGCACCATCACCATGATGTCCTTGTTGTTCCCCGACGCCAGCAGCAACCCTTCTCTCAGGTCCCCTTCGACGATGCCGATCAGGCGATCGCCCCGAAATACCGCCAATTTGTCCAGACGAATGGCTTTTTGCGGGTTGTTTTCCTCCAGAGAGGTCATCTCGGCGATGGATACGCAGGGAAGCATCGGGTCCCTCCCGATGTCGTACAGCATAATTGCCAGATCCTTCAGGGACGGCGGATTGCGCTGGGACATGATGGTTTGTTCCCGGATGGCCTCCGCCGGAACCAGTTCCAGGGTCGTTTCGGTGTTGAGCACCTTGTCGGCTCTTCCCTTGGCGACCAGCATCAGGGTGGTGAGCCGGTTTTCCCGTTCGCGGGCCATCGTATCCAGAAACCCTCGGATGCCTTCCCGCGCCGCTTCTTCCCCGATGATGAACACCCGCCGGTGGGACAAGTCGACGAGACGCGACATCATCTGCTGTTCCTTGTATACGGCGAACTTGGGCGTTTCGGCGACGCTACTCACCATGATCCAGTTTTTCCGGCCCGTGGTGCCGCCGCCGCCCCCTTTGGTTCCGCTCATCTGTCCGGGCAGGGCGATCTGCAGCGTGGTCCGGTACATGTCTCCTTCCCTGTCGAGGGCCGTGCCGAGGACGAAGGCGATGTCGTTGATCTCGCGGCGATCCCAGCATCCCGAAAGGAGCGGAACCATGGCCAGAAGCAGCGAAGCGGCAAATCGTCTGTTCACACCGGTCACCAGCTTTCGTGAATCCCCTGTTTGGTGCTTTTGTCCGTGCGCTTTTGATTGTCTTGCGAATACGTACCCGATGTGTAATTCATGCGGGCCCAGGGTGCGCGGATGAAGATGTCCTGCTGGTCCCTTCCGCGGAAAGGGGCGACGCCCGACAGGTACGGCACGCCGAAGGAGTTGAGGTTGCACATGTGCGCCACCATGATGATCGTCGCGATGACAAGCCCGAACAGGCCGAAGGCGGCCCCGGCGAAAATCATGACAAAACGCAATATTCGAATGGCGATGGCCAGGCTGAAGCGCGGTATGGTGAACGAAGCGATGCCGGTGAGTGAAACGATGATGACGACGGGCGCCGAGACGATGCCCGCTTCCACGGCGGCCTGGCCGATGACCAGGGCGCCGAGGATGCTGACCGCCTGGCCGACCGTCTTGGGCAGCCGGATCCCCGCTTCCCGCAGGGCCTCGAACGACACTTCCATGATGAGCGCCTCCACGAGGGCCGGGAACGGGATTGCTTCCCGCGCCGCGGCTACGCTTAGGAGCAGGGTCGTCGGCAGCATGTCCGGATGGAAGGTGATGACCGCCACATAGAGCGCCGGCAAATACAGGGCTATCAGCGCGAATGCGAAGCGGAGCCAGCGGATCAGGTTGGAAATGAAGTACCGTTCATAGTAATCCTCGCTTGCCTGGAGCAGTTGCCATAAGGTGATCGGGCCGATCATGACGAAGGGCGTCCCGTCCACCAGGATGGCGAACCGTCCCTCGAGAAGCTGGCCGGCCACGGTGTCGGGGCGTTCCGTGTATTGCAGCTGCGGGAACGGCGAATTCGGATGGTCCTCGATGAGCTCTTCGATATAGCCGCTTTCCAGCACGCTGTTGATCTCGATGGCTTCGATCCGCCGTCTGGCTTCCTGGACGACGCGCCGGTCCGCGACACCGTCGATGTAGGCCAGCACGATGTCCGTGCGGGTGTAGGTCCCCTTGACGAAGCGGACCATTTTGAGGTCGGGGGATTTGATCTTGAAGCGCAAAAGCGCGGTGTTGACCCGCAAATTTTCCGTAAAGCCTTCCCGCGGCCCGCGGATCACCACTTCCGAGTTGGGCTCCTGCACGCCGCGGCGCACGCCGCCCTTGACGTTGAAAACGGCCCCGCCGGCATATCCGTCCACCAGCAGCAAGACACTGGATGTCAGGATGGCTTCCACCGCCTGCTCCACGCTGCCGATCCGCTCCATCTGGGACAGCGAGACGCCCCGGGTCGCGACGTCTTCCCCGCCGTTTTCGGCCAGGTAAGGGTCCATCAGGAACAAAAGCGGCATCAGCATGTGCAGATGGGTTTCGGCGGAGTCCACGATGCCCTCGGTATACACCAGCAGGGCGTTTCTGCCGCCTTTGAGGCTGAAGGTGTGGAACACGATGTCCGAGCAGTCCTGCAAAATGTGGCGCAGGCGGTCCAGGTTGGCCTTAAGGTCCGGCTGCAGCGGTTCGCCTGCGCTTCCGTTGCCGCCGTCGCCGCCGTTTCCGCCGCCTTTTCCCGCGCTTTTTCCTCCACCTTCGCCGGTGTCCCCGCCCTTCCCGCCGGATCCGTTTCCGCCGTTTCCTCCGGACCCGCCCCGGCTGTTTCCGTCGTATGGGTCGTCCATGGACAGGCGGCGGTGCCGCCACTTCCTTTTCAAGTCCCTCGTCAAAGTCGTCCACCTGCCACCTTGTGCCGAAAGTGGGCCGAAAGCGCAACCTGCGGTTTCATTTTCCCCGGTTATATCGCCAAAAATGCAAAAAAAATACCGCATCCGTCGTCGGATGCGGTGCGGAAAGTCCGCCCACTCTTCAGGCTTTCGCGCCTTTTTTGAGCATCCCGGCCACTTCCAGAAGCCGTTTCGTCTGGTGGCGGACCGCCTCGCGGATTTTTTCGGCGTTCCCGATGTTGCCTTCCGCGTCCACGGTGGCGCTCGTGCCGTACGGGTTGCCGCCGGCTTCAAACAGAACCGGGCTTGTGTATCCCGGCGCGACCACGATCGCCCCCCAGTGGTACATGGTCGTGTACAGGGACAGAATCGTCGCTTCCTGGCCGCCGTGGTCGTTCTGCGCGGACGACATGGCGGTCACCGGTTTGTTCACCATTTTGCCCTGCGCCCACAGTCCCCCCATCGTGTCGAGGAACTGCTTCATCTGGGAGGCGACGTTGCCGAACCGGGTCGGCGTGCTGAACAGCAGGGCGTCGGCCCAGTCGACGTCGTCCGGCGAGGCTTCCGGGACGTCCTTCGTCGCGTCGTAATGCCTCTTCCAGGCAGGGTTGGAAGCGATGGCGGATTCGGGAGCCAGCTCGCGCACCTTCGCCACCCGGACTTCCGCCCCGGCTTCCCTGGCCGCCTCTTCCGCCAACCGGGCCAACTGATGGTTCGCTCCCGTCGAGCTGTAATAGATGATCGCCAGCTTGACCGTCATGGGATTTCCTCCTCCGGATCGAACGTGGGTTGCGTTTCGCGTTGCGCATGTTGCGGATGATGGAAAGATGACGTCCAGCTTCCGGGAGCGGCCATTCGTCGGATTTTTGTCAGAATTCAAAACTCAGATAGCTCAGGGTCCCGTATTCGTAATCACGGAAGATGACCTTCGGATCGCCGTTTCCGCTGCCCAGGGCCAGAAACAGCGGGACGAAATGCTCCGGCCGCGGCACGGCCCAGCGCGCATGGGGCGCAAGGGTCTCATACTGGAACAGTTTCTCCAGATCGCCCCCGGAAATATGCTCGATCAGCCATTCGTCGAATTCCGCGGCCCAGGATTCCGGTTCCTTCTGCCCCCAACGCAGCGAGGCCAGGTTGTGGACCGTCGCACCGCTGCCGAGGACAAGCACGTTTTCCGCGCCAAGGCCGCGCAGCGCCTGACCGATGCGGTACTGATCCGCCGGCGGCAGGAACGGGTTGACCGAAGCCTGCACCACCGGGATGTCCGCCTCCGGGAAAAGGCGGGAAAGCAGCACCCAGGTGCCGTGGTCCAGTCCCCGCTCTTCGTCGCGCAGGACCGGGATGTCCGCCGCCCGCAGCAGCTCCTCCGCCCGCCGCGCGACGCGGGTCGATCCCTTCGCCGGATAGACGATGCGGTACAGCTCCTCGGGAAAACCGCCGAAATCATAGATCATCCCATACACGTCATCCGTAAAAGTAACCGTGGTCGCGCTTTTCTCCCAGTGGGCGGTGAACACCAGCACCGCTTCGGGACGATGGATTCTTCCCCATTCGGCGAGGAAACGGGTGTAGGCGTTGTCCTCCAGCGCCAGCATCGGCGAGCCGTGGGCAAAAAAGACGGAAGGTACGATCGAAGGTCCCTCCCAGCCATTACTTAATATTTGTAAGTTAGTGTACTTTTTTTATCTATATCTTGTCAAGCCGCCCGATGACGTCACGCTTCGTTCACGAGACGGTTGGTCAGCGCGCCCAGCTTCTCGACCTCCACGGTCATCGTGTCGCCGTGTTTCAGCCAGACCTGCTTTTCCTTCGGATAGCCGAGGATGACCCCTTCCGGCGTGCCGGTCAGGATGATGTCGCCGGGCATGAGGGTCATGTGGCGGGAGATATAGCTGACGAGTTCATCGCAGCGGAAGATCATGTCCGACGTGTTCGAATGCTGGCGCACTTCTCCGTTGACCGTGCATTTGAGCTCCAGGTTGTTGGGATCGCCCACTTCATCCGCGGTCACCAGGTACGGTCCGATGGGACAGAAGCCGTCGCAGGATTTGCCGAGCAGCCATTGATGGGTACGCGTCTGCAGATCCCGCGCCGAAACGTCGTTGGCCGCGCAGTATCCGAAGACGTAATCCAGCGCCTTTTCCCTGGACACATGCTTCGCTTTCCGGCCGATGACGATGACGAGCTCCACCTCGTAGTCCATCTTCTGCGTCTCTTTCGGAATCGGCACGTCCTGGCGGTGTCCGGCCAGCGAGTTGCTGAACTTGCTGAACAGGACCGGATATTCCGGAATCGGCGAGTTGGTTTCCTCCGCGTGCTTGCGGTAGTTCAGGCCGACGCAGACGATTTTCCCGGGGTTCGGCACGCACGGCGCAAAGACGAGGCTTTCTTCATTCCGCAAAAAGGAATCGCCCGCCGGTCCGGAGAGCACCCGGTCGACATACGACGCCAGCGCCCGCACCGCTTCGCTTCCGCCTTCGATGGCTTCATGCACCCGCCGCGGCACCCCGTCCGCGGGTTGCGACGCCAGGGCGGCCGCCACGTCGAAGACCCCCCGTTCCGTATTGACGCCCAGCCTGTCCTGCCCGTTTTCGACAAAAGCGATCAGCTTCATGAAAAATAATCCCCTTTCCCCTGTGCTGTGGTGTTCAAGAGCGTCCATCCCTATCCTAACATTCGGTCTTTGTCGAATTCAATCGCACGTCCCCTTATCGCGGTTTTGCGGCATAAAAAAAGTCCAAAGGCCAAAAGCCTTTGGACCGTTGGGGGGACTTTGAATTTGTTCCCTCTTTCGCCCGCTCACCAAAGGACAAAGCCCTTGGCGCCGGGTGCCGGATTGGCGAGCAAGTCGGCGATTGGAATCGCGTAGGCGACCACGATGAGCACCGCGGCCAGGCCGACCCATACGCCCCAGCGTTCCAGCCAGCGGGGCGTCGCTTCCGCCGGCATGAGGGATTCCGCCACCGGATATTCCGTCTCGCCCTTCGGCAGGCGGATCATTTTGATCAGCGCCACCGCCATGAAAATGAGACTGATGAACAGGATGACGCCGCCGATGGCCATGAGCACGTTGTACGGATCCCATTGCGCCGCGATTTCGTTCCCGTTGTAAGTGGTGTCGGAAGTGCGGCGCGGCGCGCCGAGCAGGCCGGAGATGTGCATCGCCCCCGACATCACCAGGATGCCGAGCGCCCACAGCGAGACCTGGATGATGCCCAGGCGGTTGATCGCTTCCGTCATCCGCCGGCCGGTGATCGCCGGAATGAGCCAGTAGGCGATGCCGAAGAACGTGATGGCCACCGCCGTCGCCACTGTCAGGTGGAAGTGCCCCGTCACCCAGATGGTGTTGTGCACCAGGGCGTTCATCTGGTGGCTGGCGTTGATCATGCCGCCGATGCCGCCGGGGATGAAGGCGACCATGCCCATGAACGGCGCCAGGAACCGCACGTCTTTCCAGGGCAGTGCCTTGAACCAGCCGAACAGCCCTTTGTATCCCTTGGCGCGGCCCGTCGTCTCAAACGTGGCAAACAGCGCGAACGCCGTGATGAGCGACGGCACGACGACGATGAAGGTCAGAATGACCTGCAGGAATTTCCAGAACGGCGTGATGCCGGGTTCCATCAGTTGATGGTGGAAGCCCACCGGGGTTGAAAAGAGAAGCAGCAGCACGAAAGCCAGCCGGGCCAGCGCGTCGCTGAAGATTTTGCCGCCGATGATCTTCGGCACGATCACATACCAGCAGATGTATACCGGCATTAGCCAGAAATACACGAGCGGATGGCCGAAGTACCAGAACAGCGTGCGGCTCAGCATGACGTTGATTTCCTCCACCCAGCCGAATGACCAGGGGATGAACTGGAACAGCACCGTGATCGCGACGCCCAGCGTGGCGATGTACCACAGCCCCATCGTCGCCACCGCCATGAAGGCGAACAGCGGCGAAATTTTGCCCTTGTGGTTTTTGCGCCACGAGACGTATTGCGCGATCATGCCGGCGCCGCTAAGCCAGCTGCCCACGACCACGAGGGCCAGGGCGATGTAAAACCAGGGCGAAGCCTTCAGCGGCGCGTAGAACGTGTACAGCACCGTCGCCTTGTTGGCCAGGATCATCACGGTGCCGATCGCGGTGCCCACCGCCATGAGCCAGAAACCGACCCAGCCGAGGCCGCGCGACGTGGCTGTAAGCTTGCCACCCGTCACCTTGGACAAGCCCGAAAACATGAAACCGATGATGAAAAACGTGGTAAACACCAGCGCCATCAGCACGCCGTGCGCGGTGAGCAGCTGATAGTAGCCGATGCCTCCCGGCAGTTCGATCACGCCGCCGCGCACCATGCCCTGCAGCATGCCCGCGATGCCGCCGATCATCAGGGCGGCCAGGGCGAAGATGATGTGCGTCAGCACGAGCTTTCCGTCTGCGCGATCAATGGTTTGCGCCATGGGTGTACCCCTTTCCGCAGGTGACTAATCAGTCCGTTGTCCTCCAAATCAAATCACGATCAGCTTCGTGTACATCGCCTGGTGTCCGATGCCGCAATACTCGTTGCAGAGGATCAGGTATTCGCCCGGTTTGTCGAACGTGTAGGTGACCCGGTTCACCTCGCCGGGAATCGACATCAGGTTGACGGTGGTGCCCGCGATCTCGAAGCCGTGCACCACGTCCGGGCTGGTGACGACGAAGTGGATCCTTGCCCCCGCCGGCACCGTAATCTCGCCGGGATTGAAGCCGAAGGCGTAAGTCACGATGACCGCTTCGTACTCGTTTTCGCCGATCTGGTAAACCCCCGGCTGGTCAAACGGCGGCGTCTCGCTCAGCTTTTCCGGATCGACGCCCTGGTGCGCGTAGCTGTGCGGGGTTTGCACGCCCTGGGAAAATGCGAAAATGCCCAGCACCGTCAAAAACACCGCCAGCATGACCAGGCCGAAAGCGATCCATATCTTTTCCAACCGATGAATGTGCATCGCTATGTTCTCCTCCCGTTCTGGGCGTCAGTTTCTGGCCAGGAACAGGCCGAATGCGCCGAACCAGCCCGCGACGAAAAGCGCGCCGATAATCAGCACCGCTGCGAACGTTCCCCACAAAGCCGGCTCCGCTTCACGCCCATCGGCGTTTGCCGGCTGGCGTTGCAAGTCGTTGGCCATCTTGTTCCCTCCTCGTATAGTAGTTTTTGAAGGCAGTTGCCTGGCCGATTTCCAGTCTCCTCGGGGACTGGAGGCCACCTTCAAAATTTCCAGCTTGCTCTTTGAAAATTTCACATC